>Ga0137306_101927_pt1 | contig 19015 bp, 21 predicted proteins | sample Inofroosms_March_FD_97187 | JGI IMG/M metagenome (GOLD analysis project Ga0137306, IMG submission 97187) | Mouse cecal microbial communities from Vienna, Austria - N-Acetylneuraminic and N-Acetylglucosamine D2O microcosms_March | ecosystem: Host-associated > Mammals > Digestive system > Large...
TGAAAAAGGGAAAGGTTGACAGGACGCTTTGCTATAATATAGCAGATATGGACGCGGATTTTAAAAAGAAAAACGAAAAAATCCTTCAGGCTGGCGGAGAACGCAGGAAGGGATGTTATCTGTGGAAGCCATACTTTGTAAATAAAGCGCTGGAAGAACTTGCGGATGGCGACTTTTTGATTTATATGGATGGCGCCGGTGGGTATTACAGGGCAGATACAGCGCCCTTGGTTCGTTATATGGAAAGCAACGCTATCGACATGGTTGGCAGCAGACGCTATAAATATTTTGAAAAACACTGGACCAAGCGCGATGCGTTTGTATATATGGAGTGCGACAAGGCGGAATACACGCAGCAGTATCAGTGCTGGGCAGGTTTTTTTATCCTTAAAAAGACACAAAACACATGCAGTATTATGAACGAATGGCTTCAATATGCGCAGGATTACAGGATTATTACGGATGCCTCCAATACATGCGGACTGGACAATTACGAAGGATTTGTAGAGAACAGGCATGACCAGAGCATTTTATCAATTCTCATGAAGAAATATGACATTGCGGTCATAGAATCGCTTCCGGTTGCGGATTTTTATGTCTATCATCATACAAGAGAAACATCTGTCAGGAAAGTAAAGGCAGAGCTGGCAAGAAGAAGAAGGATTCAGATAAAAGACTGTCTTGATAAAAAGGATATAAAGGGTGTTTACTATATAGAGCGCGAACGGTTTAAAAATTTAATGTGGGTGCAGAAAATACTGCGAAGAAAGGTGAACTAACATGGTTTTTTCCAGTTTACTATTTACATTCTTTTTCCTGCCGGCAGTGATGCTTGTGTATTTTTTGGCAAAGGATAAGTTTAGGAATTACATTTTACTGGCGGCGAGCCTGACTTTTTATGCGTATGGCGAGCCGGAATTTGTGCTGGTCATGATTGCATCGATTTTCATTAACTATGGGTTTGCAGTGGGAATCGACAGATTCAGGGATTCGCGTGCTAAGGCAAGGCTGCTGATGACACTTGACACGGCGGCGAATCTGGGGCTGCTTTTTGTGTTCAAGTATCTTGATTTTGCAATATCCGTTACCAACCAGGTCGCAGGAACCGGCTTCCGTGTTAGAGGTATTGCCCTGCCGATAGGAATTTCCTTTTTTACGTTTCAGGCATTGTCCTATGTGATTGATGTTTACAAGGGACAGGTTGAAGTGCAGAAAAATCCGCTGCTTCTGGCACTGTATATCTCCTTTTTTCCACAGCTTATCGCAGGACCGATTGTCAGGTACAAGACAATCGAGCAGCAGATTACAGAGAGGGAATGTACACTTGAAAAGTTTGCGGAGGGTGGAAGGCGTTTTTTGCTTGGTTTTTGTAAAAAAGTAATCCTCTCCAACAATCTGTCCGTTGTTGCAGTCAAGGTATGGGCAATGGCAGAGACGATAACGGATATGAATCCAGTACTCCTGTGGATTGGCTCGATTTGCTATTCCCTACAGATTTTTTATGATTTTTCCGGATATTCCGATATGGCGATTGGACTGGGGAAAATCTTTGGATTTGAATTTGAGGAGAATTTTAATTATCCATATATTTCGAAAAGTGCGACAGAGTTTTGGAGAAGGTGGCACATCTCATTAGGGCAGTGGTTCCGGGATTATGTGTATATTCCGCTTGGGGGCTCGCGAGTCGGTGTATTTAGGCACATCATAAACTTGTTTGTTGTCTGGTTTCTGACCGGTTTATGGCATGGGGCAAGCTGGAGCTTTGTTTTATGGGGCATGGAATATTTTGTTCTGCTTGTAATCGAGAAATTTATCGTAAAACCAGATAAACGGAACTGTGTATTCAGTTTTTTGTGGCGGATTGTCACACTGGTCTGTATTAACTTTGGATGGGTTATTTTCAATTCTGTGGGAATCAGTGCAGGGCTTAGATATTGCCTTGGCATGGCAGGATATTACCATTCACAGTGGACTGTGGATGCGGATGTCATATACTGCCTGCGTGAGTACGGTGTTTATATGCTGCTGGGAATTATATTTTCAACGCCCATGGCAGGAAGGCTTGGCGCGGTGCTTGACAGACGTGAAAAGCTTGGGAAAGTAAAAACAGCGGCATTGCCGGTCTGCTATGGAATCATGTTTCTCTGGGCAGTGTCATTCCTGATACTGGGAATGCATAACCCATTTATTTATTTTAACTTTTAGGTACAGTTCCTTGGGCTGGGGGTAATATTATGAAAAGAGTGTCATCGATTATTTACAGTATTGTATTTTTGCTTCTGACAGGGGGAGTGGGAATAATTTCTTTTACAAGGCTGATTAACTACTATGATACTGGCGCTGTTGAGAATAATGAATGGACAGTGACGCTGGGCAGCAAGCTTGAGACAGACATAGCCACAACCTTTTTCGAAAAGTCTGCATTCGTCAATCTGAATGGGGCGGTGCACCGGATTCTCGGACAAAGGGAGATGAACGGAGTAGTAAAGCTTGAGAATGGGTATCTGCTTACGACTTACGACTATCAGGAGGATGAAAAACTGCGAAGGAATGCAGACAAGGTGATTCAGATGAAGCAATATCTTGATGAAAAGGGAATCACGTTTTTGTATGTGATTCCGCCATATACATCATGCAAATACGACACGCAGCTTCCGGCAGGGTTTCAGGATTATGGGAATGATAATCTGGACAGGTTTGCCGAGATGCTGGAAGCAGGCGGCGTTGAACTGCTAGATATCCGGAAAACGATGCGGGAGGATGGAGTGGACCACTACGATATGATGTATAAAACGGATCATCACTGGACGACGAGGGCAGGATTCTATGCATTTACCAAAATCAATTCGATTCTAATGCAGGAACTGGACTGTGAGGTGGATTCGAGGGTTTTGGACTTTTCAAACTATTCCGTGGCAACCTATCCTGAGTGGCACCTTGGTTCGAGGGGACAGCGAACGGGGGCACAATTTGCGGGAATTGATGATTTTGACCTGATTCTGCCAATGTTTGGAACTGATATTTCGGATGGTTCCGAGGAGGGGGCATTTGAGGATATCGTGATCAATAAGAAGGCTTTGGATGACAGGGAAGAGGCATCACGTTACACTTACGATAATGTATTGGGAAAGTCCTGTGAGAATTTTATTAATTATTGTGCGTCGAATGATAAGCGGATTTTGATGGTGACGGATTCGTATGGAAAAGCAGTAAATCCATTTTTGATCTTGTCATATGGCGAAGTAAGGACAGGTGAGGCGGATTATTCAACAATTCATGAATATAATCCGGATGCGGTAGTTGTTCTGTATTACATTAATAACAGCCTGAAGGATGACACATATGATAATTGTGTGGGTGCCAAAGGGCAAGGGGGAGACATGTGATGGTTTGTGGCGTATCAAAAAAGAGACTCGTCTTTGCTTTTCTTACTACACTGTTCTCGGCTCTTATTTCGATATCAGTGTATCGCTTATGGGGAACAGACCTGCGAGTTCCGATATCGGGATACCGCAGTGATTCGTTAGGCGTACTGCTTGAGCTGAAAAATTATGTCAGGGGCGGTTCAGTTCATCATTTTGTGATCTATGGGGAACCTTACGCAGATGTATATGCCGCCAGCTTTGGCGATTCGAGTTGTCCGATGCCTCTGCTGAAACTGATATGGAGACTGACTGGCAGCGTGGAGGAAGCTGTTAACATCCATGCTGTCTTAAACAGCGTATTATTGTCGCTTGCCTTGTTCTGGGTGTGCACACGGCTGGGGGTCCGGAATGTTTTTTCCATGGTGGCTGGTGTGGCCTATGGAAATCTTTCGTATTTCATATTGGGAGCCAACACGGTGCTCATGATTTATGGTGCTTGTTTTTACATTCCTTTGTTCTGCTATATACTGATAGAACTGATGCGTCAGGATGGCACGCTGCATGAGCTGACGGCAAGGAACGCGGTTTTTATTCTGGCTGTCATGCTTTATATAGGGATGAACTCGGCATACTACGCGTTTCTTGCGATGGTTCTGCTGGCTTTTACAACAGTCTATGTATTGTTTGTGAGAAAGGATATCGACAGCATTTTATTTTCCTTCTTGAGCTTTATCGCTATCGGGATGGGAATCATATCATACACAATGCCCGCGATTCTTAAGAGTGTTGGCGCCGTTGGGATTGTGCTGGATATGGGTTATATGCTGCAGATTCTGATCGTCCTGATTTCCATGGCAGTATTGGGGGCGCTGGTCGTGCTTCTAAAACGGATACGCGGATTTCTTACGCTGAAAAAAATATATGGAATACTGCTTGTTTTTTTGGGCATTGCGGCGGTTGCATATGTGGTATTATGGAAGTTCACGGACTATGTAGGGGCATATGAAGGCAGGAGTCTCGTCGATGTACAGCTGGGGTCGCTTAAGGCGGGAAGTATGGTACTTCCCGCAGTCAACAGTGTATTTGGGCTGGGGCGTTCGATGCTCAGTGCGATAACGGACATAGACAACATTCAGACTTCGGATATTGCGCAAATCGGGGTGCTGGCAGGAGTCGGTTTTGTTTATTCTGCCATCATGGTGTTTCAGTATGGAAAAAAGAGTTCGCGGGATGAAGTAGTAAAAATATGCGGACTGATGAACTGTTTCATTCTTGTTGTGGCAGTCAAGGGCGGTCTGTCGCTGATGATTGGCGCATTCATCACTACCGGAATCCGCGGATATAGCAGGATGTGTGTGTTTATTGCTGTCTTTGGACTGATTTCGGCGGTGATACTGATGGACAGGATAGCTGATACAATCAAAAAGGTTTCCGGGGCAGCTGTCAGGTATGTGCTGTATGCTGCGGCTGCAGGGATTATGGTATTTGTACTGATGATGTCTTTTCCAACCGATTTTATCTATAAAGGTATGTTTGGATTTGTCGAATATGAGCAGCGAAAAAGCGAGTATGATGAATGGCAGTGCTATATAGGCGTTATAGAAGAACAGATGCCGGTCGGCAGTATGATCCTCGAACTTCCGACACGTGTGGATGATACGCACAGAGGGGAACTTATGACAGTAGGACGTGCATATGAATTAAGCATTCCGGCAGTTGTATCAGAAACTACCTATTGGAATGATGGCGGAAAAATCAAAAAGACAATCAACAATATATTTGAAAACAACGGTGATATGGAAGAACTGCTTACACTGGCATGTGCATCCGGCTATGACGGCATATATATCGACACCATGATGTACCATGACGATTCATATATGCAGCTTATCAATGATCTTGGACAGATGCTGGGAGAACCACTGATATGCAATGAAAACAGGCGATATTTTTATGATTTGTCGGACTATGACAGGATGCTGCACGAGCAGTATAGAGGCAGTGAGCTGGAACATCTAAAGGAACGGATAGTAGCACAATATTAGGAGGCTGTATGGACGTGTCAAATAATAAAAAGCAGTATATGATGGTGTTTGTGATTACGGCAGCAGCTGTTGTGGCATATTTGTTCTGCCACAGATTTAGCTTAACGCAGCCGGTTATCATTAATGAGGATAAGGCGGTTGACAATTTTATCAGGACGGCTGCACTGGATGGCAATACAGGCTCCGGACTATTTGCGGCCTGCGAATTGAATATACAGAATATGGCAATGATGCTCCTGATAAAGGTCTGTAGGAATGCATGGGCTGGAATTAATATTTATTACATCCTTACTTTTTTCATGATTTCGTTTTCCATGTACCTTTTTTTGGAGAAGCTTGAAATTCCTGCGGCGGTATCTGTGGGACTGGCAGTCATGGCGGCGTTCCTGCCGTTTCATATAGACAGGGGTGAGGGACAGATGATGACATCCAATTTCTTTCTGGCGCCACTGTTTCTGTGCCTGCTTTACGACCTGATATACTGCCAAAAGGCAGATGTGTATTCTAAAAAATATATTGTGCTGGTATGTCTTGCGCCCTTTATTGATATCAGGATCAGTGTGATGGCAGTTTTGTTGTTTATCGTCTTTCTGTTACAGCTTCACGACTGGGATTACACAAAGCGTATAGCATGGTACCCGGTTTTATTATTTTTTTTTACAGGACTTGTCGGTATCATATCGCCAGCCATGGGCATATCGGATATCGGGTTGGCAAAGGAAGAAGGGATGAGAATTCTGGACCTGATTATGCCGATGCGGTACCATATAAGCGGCAGGCTCAGCGACATGAGACTCGAGTATGATATCCTGTTATCTGCGCACGGGGAAAGCGGATTAAATAGCCTGGGCGTCTTGTTTTCGGCTGGGTTTGTCTGTATGATGCTTGGGCTGTTCTTTGAGTGGAAAAAAGACAAACGTATTGCGTGGATGGGGATGATTAGTATGATGGTCATCCTGATAGCGGGAATCTGTGGAATAGGGACTGTGATTGAGTACTTTGGCATCAATGTGATTTATTGGAGCAGGATGGCGGTATTTATCACGGTCTGTAGCGTGGCAGTGCTGGGAATACTGATAGGGAAAGGCTGTCAATATGTAGAGGGCAGGTATGGAAAAAAGATTTTGGCAGTGAACTGCGCGGTTGTATACGTTGTGTTTGCGATAGCGTTTTTCGAGTTGATTTTGCGACGGAATATGTAGACAGATATTATGATAAATGGGAAGGATACTGGTGTAGTCTCGGAAAGTCCACGAAAAAGCAGAAAAGAATTATGTTATATAAATAGGAGTGACGGGGAGGAATAAAAAATGCTTATTTTTGAGTTGTTTTCGGACAGTGGTTAGAAAAAAGGACATGACAATTAAGCCTGCAAAAAAGATTTTTTACAGACGGAAACCTCGTATTTTTATGTCATTTATAGATTAAGCGGCATACAGACGGGCGGCCTTATATCTGGCATCAAGATGTATGCATATGCCGATGAGCATACCCCAAAAGGAAAAATGATCCCTTCCCCGTATTTTCAAATGCTGCAGACAGTAATCGTTTAGGACGCGGTCATTGATGCGCTCACAAGCGGTACGCTCGCTGTATATCCGCCTGTATCCTTCGGAATCCCTGAGGATGCGGGGATGAAAACGCAGGTCTGCATGGTTTTTCACGTAGACAGTGCGCCCGTAAGAGCCTGGGGAACATGCCGCTTCCTTCGTGCAGGAACTGATACGTCCGCATCTGAGAGGGCAGCGGTATTTGTGGGCATCCTTTATGGGGTCATTCCCCCATGGGCACATTTCATGCCCGGCAGAACCCATAAAGTAAGGCTTGTGCGGGCTTTGGTCCTATTGAAAAGCAGGACAAAAAGGATCAGGGACCGAAGGATCTGCGCCTGATGCTCTGCCGGGCGTCCCCCTTCGGAATAAAAAGCGGGGATGTATTCCAGAAGAGGGTCAAGGTTGAGGTTTAAGAGTTTCTGGCGTTCCTCATCATATTCGTTAAAGGAATATTTGGGGTTGTTGCGGGAAAGCCTGCGGCCAATCGTAGTGACGATGGTTCTGTACTCGTCGTGGCTCTGCCATGAACTGGGTTTGAACATAAATGTGACCTCCTTTGTTTTATCAGTGAAAATGTACAGTTACTTATAAAACAAAGGGCCGTTTTCGCTGGCATTATCAGCGAAAACGGCCGCACATTTCGGGGTATTTGTCAACCTGTTTTTAAAAAAAGGATTAAATTTAGAGAGCAGGAAGTTATTTAAAAGCGGAAATGTTACAAAATGAAGGTAAAAAATAGAGGTGAAAATGTGATTTTGGAAATTTCTGAAGCCTTATAAAACAAGGGGTTCGGGTTTCCGAGAGCACACTACTGGATTAGGAGGTGTGTTGGTAACTGTGAAAAAAACAACAATTCTTGCGCTTTCATGGCGTGACATTCAGTCTCCAAAGGCAGGCGGTGCGGAGGTGCACACACATGAAATGCTGCGCAGGGCAGACAAGGATAAATACAAAATATACCATTTTGCACCAAGAAGTAAGGGACAGGCAGCGCATGAGGAGATTGACGGGATAACCTATATACGGCACGGAAATGTGATGACAGTGATACCAGCGGCAATGCGCTATTATAGAAAACATAAAAATGACATCGATTTTGTGATAGACCAGTGCAACACGCATCGTTTTTTCACGCCGCTTTGGGTGGAACCGCGAAAGAGAATCTTCTATATTCACCAGCTTACCAAGGAAATCTGGGATTACAGCGCAAAGTTTCCGCTCAGCAAAATCGGAAAGGCGCTTGAGGAGAGCTTTTTGAGACTAAACCGCCGGGATCCAGTCATTACCGTGTCGGAATCAACAAGGGACGAACTGGTAGAGCGGGGCTACGATAAAAATAGGATAAGGATTATCCATAATGGAATATCCTTTGCGCCATGGGAACGAGGCAGCTGGTATCCAAAAGAGGAGAATCCTGTTTTTATCTATGCAGGCAGATACTCGCCGTACAAAGGCATTACGGTGGCAGTGGAGGCGCTTGCACGCATTAAAAAGGAGCATCCCGGCGCTAAATTGTGGATAATCGGCAAAAAAGATCAGGATTTTGTGGACAATTATCTGATGCCTGTGTGTACAAGGTACCATATGGCGTGGGAGGATGCTGCCGCTGACAATCCGGCGGGCGATATCGTAAGCTGGGGATATGTATCCGAGGAAAAAAAGCTTGAGCTTCTGAGCCGCTCGTGGGCGCTTGTGTTCCCGTCCATCAGGGAAGGCTGGGGAATCCCCATAACGGAGGCGGGATGTGTAGGAACGCCGAGCATAGCTTTTGATTCGCCGGGGATTCGCGAAGCAGTAAATTATGGGAATGCCGGATATTTGTGCACCGAAAACACAACGGACGGACTGGCGGCACAGATGCGGAAGGTCATATCAGAGAAAGCATTATATGAATCAATGAGGGAAAGCGCTTATCAGTATTCGTCACAGTTTCGGTGGGATGAGACAGGGAGTGCGTTTGGGAAGTTTGTTGAGGAACTGCAAAAATAAAATACGCAAAGCTCGGGGGGACGAATACTGGATTGTGTCGCCTAAAGAGCATTCGGTGGAGATTTATTACAAGATACTGACCCTGCGCGCCACGTCGGCAGTTGAGATTGGGCTCAGGGAGATATTTGACTATTGAATTTTTGTAGACTTTGCATTTAGGGTATGATATACTTGAGAAAAGGGAGGAATTAGAGTGGATAATAATGAAATACTGGATTTAATTCTTAAAAAACTTGAAAAATTAGATACTCTGGAGGGAAGGTTTGACAAGCTGGAATCGGAAGTCAGGGACGTAAGGCTTACGTTAAAAGAGCGTTTGGAGCAGATTGCATAAGAGTGAACATAAATGAGGTGTAAAGTTTATTGATCGTTCAATGGCTTTACACTTTTTTCGGTAAAAAAAGGAACTGTTAATTCAGGGTGGATATGTTTGGTAAAATGGTATAAAATAGAAATATGTAATTTGACGGAGGTAAAGTATGGAGCGTTTCCCATTTATTTCAGTGATTATGCCCGTATATAATGGGGAAAGGAGGCTTCCAAAGTGTCTGGGGAGCATCAGGAAACAGTCATATCCGCAGGAAAAAATAGAAATTATCATAGTGGACGATGATTCTCAGGATAACACGGTTTTAGTGGCAGAGAAGCATTTCGGATCCAAAGTTATCAGAAATGGGACACATGATCCGGAGCGGGGAAAGTCCATAGGAATAGAGCATGCAACAGGCGAATATTTGTTTTTCATGGATGACGACAATATTCTTACACATAAGACATGGCTTGAAGATTTGGTAAGGGCTGTGGTAAGAGAGGACTGCGTAGGCGGGCAGGCAGCGAAATTTGCATACCGTAAAGATGCAAGCCTGCCGGATAGATATATGGCTCTTTTCGGCTGCGGGGATCCTGCCATATACTATCTGCACCGCAGGGATCACATGATGAAGACGGAGAAAAAATGGTATCTTGGCGGACAGGTATTGAAAGATACAAGTCGTTACTTTAAGGTAAAATTTGACAGCAGGACACTGCCGACAATGGGATCGCAGGGATTTCTGATCAAAAAAGAATATGTTTATATGATAAGATGGCAGCCGTTTTTTTATCACATTGATTCTAATCTGGAACTGGTCAGACAAGGATATGATAATTATATAATCATGAAGGACTGCGTGGTCCACAACCATTCAGCAGATTACAAGGATTTTATGGGGAAGATTAAGAGGAATTCCGCACAGCTTGGCAGGGACGACCAGTACAGGACATATTCATACGACCTGACACTGCCAAGAATGATAAAACTGGGATTGACATTGGGAACCTTTATTGTCCCGCTGTTTGACAGCATCAGGGGGTTTGTGAAATTTCCCACACCAGCATGGTTCCTGCATCCGGTCACATGTTTCAGAGTTGCCCTGATCTATACAGGAAACGTGTTGAAAAATAGCAGCGCAGTGAAGAAAATTAAATGATCAGAAAGGATTAAATAAAATGGGCGACAGATTATCAATCATTATATACTCCTGCTGGAAAAACAGGGATATGTGGGGTATCTTTTCAAAGTTATTCAGAAAATACTGGAAGGATTGTCCATACCAGGTGATCCTGGTGACGGATACGTATCATGAGGCAGATTCACAGTATGTCTTTACCAGGGTCGTACAGATTGATGACACATGGGGCAGAATGATAAAAAAAGCCATTAGTGAGGCGCAGACGCCATATGTCAGTCTGTGGATGGATGATTATCTGCTGTGCGATTATGTTGACAATGAAGACATCGAAAGGCAGCTTGAACGTGCGGTAAAATATCATGCTGCCAATATGCGGCTGATTGAGTCTCCTGCATGTCACGGACACTGGGAAAGACATAGGAACATTGGATATTATAAAAGAGGAAAGGCATACTCGTTTGTGACACAGATCGGTATCTGGGACAGCAGCTTCCTCGACAGGACGATAAAGGACGAGTGGAGCGCATGGGATTTCGAGCGGATCGCATCTTTGGAAAAAGCCGGCGATAAGGTACAGGACAGGCAGCCAATCCTTGTGGCGCTGGATTATGAGTTCCCATATGAAGAGGGTGTGCGTAAAGGCAGATGGATGCAGCAGGGTGCAAAGTTGTGCCGGAGAAACGGCATAAAGCTTGACACAAAAGTACGCCCTGTCATGACCAATCTGGAAATGGCAAAGATATATTTTCAGGGGGCTGTACTGGATTGGAACGCAACATTTGTGGTGAAGGTGCAGAATCTGCTGGGCAAACGAAAAGGAAAGTGAAGAGATGGGATCCCGGAAACTTAGTATAATCATACCAGTATACAACAGTGCAGGTCCGCTGGAAAAGTGTATCGACTCGGTACTGTGTCAGACCTATACAGAATTTAATCTGTATCTTGTAGATGACAACTCTACGGATGGTAAAACCGGAAAAATATGCGACATGTACGCTGGACGCGACGAAAGAGTGCATGTCATACATCATGACAGGAATCAGGGACTGTCCATTTCCCGCGAAGATGGGTTTTATGCAGATGACAGTGAGTGGGTAAGTTTTATAGATAATGATGACCTGATAGCGCCACACATGTACGAGGAAATGATGAAGCTTGTACAGGATGGGGCGGTTGACATGGTCTGCATCCGGGGAGAGGACAAACGGACGGAAGAAATGGAAAATCCTGTATGGAGCAGGAACAGGGCAAATGCATTTGTGCTGGAGGGAAAGGATGCGTGTAATAAAATATATGCAGGCAGGCTTGATTTTCCGCTGGCACAGCCCATATGGGGCAAAATGATAAAGCGGGATCTGATAGAGAGGGCCAGAGTGGATGTACTACCATACAGGGAGCGGTTGCACTGGGTTTTTTTTGAGGATGTGCTGTTTACGCCCATGATCTTTTACCATGCCGGCAGGGTAGTGTTTGACAACAGGCTGATGTACATGCACAGGCGTGTCCGCACGAATCTGTCATCGTCTGTCCAGCCAAAAGAGTTTCATTACGAATCAGTGGAGGCGGGGATAGAGGTGCTGCATTTTTTAGAAAAAAATAATCTGACAGATGCTTTTGAAAAGCACATCGTCGGATGTTTTCTCAATATGCAGAGCATATGGTATAAGGTCTGGAAAAATGAAAAGGATGATGCCAGGAAAGAACAGTATTACATGCTAGTCAATAGTTATTATGATGAATATGGCAGGAAACTTCAAAATATAAGGATGGCTAAAATAAATGATAAGATTGTAAAGTTTACCATACTGATGTTTAGAAGACATCGGATATTGTGGGGAATCACGATAGGAAATTTGTATTTCAAAATTTTTAATCGTAGGTCATACAAATAAAACAAGAGCAAATGCAGGTTAAGATGGAAAAGATACGGATGATTTTTTGTAAATCCTATAGAGTTTATTTAACTCTTTTATTTATATCCCTAATTGTTGTAGATAAAAGAGTAAAATACTTTAGCCCGATAAAGTGTTATGTACCGAATGCTGTTTTGGCATTGATAGGATTGGGGATATTAATCATACTATGTACACTTGGAGAGAAAATACAAAAATTTATTAATAAGTTTACTACAAGAGAATGCTGGTTTTTGTTGATTATATTGGGTATGATATTATATGTTGTTCAAATGTACATCATTTATAACACATATTATCAAGCGGGATGGGACTGCGGGATGATAGCAGAGATGTCGGAAAAGGTAGCGAGAGGAGAACTGGAAGTGAGAGACAGTGGATATTATAGTGCCTATTTGTCTCAGAATCCGCATCAGGCTTTTATGGTGTTTGTTCTTACGATTGTGAAAAAGATAAGTAACCATTTTGGCATACAGGACATGTATTTTTTTAGTGTCATGGTAGGAACATTGTGTGTCAACATAACTTGCATATTGATAACACTGGCAGTGAACAATGTCAAGGGAAGGTATTATGCTTTTTGGACTTTTGTGTATGCAGCCGCATTTTTGGCATTGTCCCCACAAAGTTCAGTGCCCTATACGGATATATATGCGATGGTGTTTAATGCAATGGTTCTTTACTTATATACCTGTAAGGGAATATTATCCAGATTTAAGTGGATAGCCATAGGAATTACGGCATTTATAGGCTATCATGTAAAGGCAACCGCGATAATTTGTCTGATAGCAATTGCAATATGCGAGCTGCTAAAAATAAATAAAACTAATGTTCGGGTGGCAGATTGCAAAAGGCGTGTTTATCCTGCTGATTTCTTATGTATTGTCGAACATGATTGCAAATTACGGTATTCGTTATATTGGATTTGAACCGGATATAAATGCAGAATTTACGCCTATACATTATGCGATGATGGGATTAAATGAACCCACAACAGGAGTCTGGTATTGTGAGGATGTAAATTATAGTGCTTCCTTTGATAATGTGTCTGAAAGGCAGAAAGGCAATCTTAAAGTTATAAGGGAAAGAATACAGGAAAGGGGTTTTTTCGGATTGCTTTTCTTTGAATATAAAAAGTTACTTATGAATTATAATGACGGGACATTTTTTTATGGAAAAGAAGGAGGAGCTTCTTTATGGACTAGCGACCAACCGAATTACACTGCCAGTAAATGGCTGAGATATTATTATTTTAGAAAAGATAATAGGGTTATGAACTATGTGTTACAGACACAGTGGCTTATGGTGCTGATGTTGGCACTTGCAGCGGCATGGTCAGAAAAAATATCAGACATGGAGTTTGTACTTGCAATCACAGTTGTAGGAATTACATTGTTTACACTGATGTTTGAAGGGCGTTCGCGATATTTACTGCTTTATGCACCTTATTATGTAGTGCTTGCAGTTATTGGTTTTGAAAAATTGGAGAAGAAAGTGAATGATTTATATCATAATGTGCACTTTTAATGGTGAAAGGTATATAAAAGAACAACTACAGTCCATAGTGGACAATATAATGGAAGACTGGAAGCTTTTTATATCTGACGATCAGTCGGCTGATTGTACTATGAAAATAGCAGGAGAGTTTCAGGAAAAGCATCCGGATAAAATTTTTATATATTACAATAGCAGCAAGAAAGGTGCCATTGGTAATTTCCTGAATAAAATATATGAGACAGGTCTGCTCATGGCAGAGGATGATTATATCATGCTCTGTGACCAGGATGATATCTGGAATCCTGATAAAATAGAAAAAACTATGAAAGGCATGAAGGAACTGATAAAAACTCATGGAAATAACAGACCGCTTCTAGTCTGCACAGATGTATGCGTGGCAGATGACGATATGAATGTAATAAATGAATCCTTTAGAAGAATGAATCATTACAGCATTAAAAACCTTGATTTTCCCCATCTTATGATGGAAAATAAAGTGCAGGGATGTACCGTAATGATTAACAGGAGTCTGGCGCTAATGCTGAAAAAAATGCCAAAGAGGGCGACCATGCATGATGGCTGGCTGGGACTTATCGCAGCTGCATTTGGAAAGGTTAAGTATATTGATGAGCCGACCATGAAGTACAGGCAGCATGATAATAACGTACAGGGAAGTGTCGCATATAAGGATGATGTAAAAAATAAATTTTCAAACCTTAAGGAACAGAGACAGATTGTGATGAACACTACGGGACAGATAGCGGAATTTATAGACATATATGCAGAGCTGCTTTCCCCAGAGGTACGAAGACAGGCAGAGGCATTTGCAACATTGCCACAGCAGAATTTTTTTGTACGCAGATACAATATCTTCAAATACCATATGTGGAAGTCAGGGGCGCTTAGAAATATCGGGTTGCTGTTATTGATTTAAAGAGTGAAAGGTATCAAATATGGATTATCCAGAAAATTTCTTTGTGAGCATAGAGCGCAGAAATGCGGAATTTAACACCCTTTTTTATGGGGCGGATTACCAGAGGGGATTACAGGTAAACAATCTGATACATGTTTTTAAGAAAATGGATTTTAAATTTTTTGCCGATGCCGCGCGGTTAAAAATGGCTGATAAAAAGTTAGGCAAATATCGGAAACAGAAGGGAATAAGTAAAGTCTCACAAGATATGTCTACCTATGAAAGCTATGTGAGGTTAAAGGATAAGAAGATCGTGGTCTATACCTGCATACTAGGAGGATATGACCAGTTGAAGGAACCTCTGCTTGAGTTTGACAATATTGAGTATATCTGTTTTACGGATGATGTACCGGGAATCAGAAAGGAGGATCAGACAAAATGGGTAATAAGTCAGATACCAGAAAGTATTTCGGGAAAATATGACAATACGCTCTCAAATCGTTATATCAAAATGCATCCGAAGGAATTGTTTCCGGATGCGGATTATGCTGTTTATGTGGATGGCAATATTGGTATACAGTCTTTTCCGGGCGTTTATTTGATAAGAACTGATGTTCGCACAGGGGTTGCCATCTTTTCACACAGTCAGCGCCAGTGTGCCTATGCGGAGGCACAAGTCTGCATAAGCAGGAGAAAGGGTAAACACGAAGCCATCGAGCATCAGATGGAGCGGTATGAAAAGGCTGGTTTTCCAAGGAATTATGGACTGTATGAGTGCACAATCATTGCGTCGGATCTGCAAAATACCCTTTCCATGGAAATTATGGATAAATGGTGGAAAGAGTTTTTACATTCAAAAAGCTTCAGGGATCAGCTGTCGCTGCCGTATGTCATGTGGAAAGCAGGTATGGATTATGCAGATATAGGCTGCCTGGGGGATAACATCTTTGACGACTGCCGGATAACGGTGTATGGTCATACTTGTGGTGTGTATATAAAGAAGGATGTGAAATTGTGATTTTATATCATGGAAGTATAGTTATTGGGCCGATGGCAAATGATCAGGCGATTCGAACTGTAAACGATTTCTTAAAAGGAAGATTTACAGAAGATATAGCCACCGGGTTATTGCTCCCACAAAAGCTAACAGATCAATATGCATTTAAAACAGAAAAAGCTGTATCAATTTTAGAATTAGTTGAGGTTAAATATTTATGAAGAGACTTGAACCTGAAATAATTGATTATTACAATACAGAAGTTTTGAAAATGATTTCGGTATGGGATGACACCGATGGAGGCACTCAGGGCATTTGTATGTTCTAAAACACATGAGATGCTTGAAGATAAGGAATTTGGAATGACTGAGTTTGGGGCTGAAGCCTTATTTGAAATTTGGGAATGTGAAAAAATCACAGGCAATCCAAGAAATTCCATATACATAAGGGGGGAATAGGGTGAGTGAAGAAATGGAATTTTTTTCTTATTTATTGGAATACTATGCCGATTATAAAAAAAAGGCAACAGGGGATGTTTTAAGGGAATGGGATGATTATAATGTTACACAAAAGATATATGATGGCTATTGGGAATATCATACGGAGCGAATAGAAAATGCCTTTGAAGATATAGACAGCTTAATTGCTATAGGAAAACATGCATGGTAGGATTTTTAAGAATAACTTGGAAACGCCTTTGCCTTTCAGGGAAAAAATGCCTGATAGAGTGATACGTAGAACTAACGATAAAAAGAAAAAAGGCAAATTGCTTTGCGGCTAATATATTGATACTGGATCAGGAATGAAAAACAGAATTGTTATATTACTTGCAAAGAATGAGACAATTATTATGCAAGTCAGACATGGACTAGGCTATCAAAATTATGAAAAAATGATGGCAAACAATATATTCTATATAGATAAGACAGATTTTATCAGGAAATGGTGGGATTGTGCTGATGAGGTAACGCTGATCACGCGTCCCCGCAGATTTGAAAAGACACTTAACATGAGTACGGTGGAGTGTTTTTTCTCCAATAAATACAAGGACAGGAAAAATCTGTTTGAGGGGCGTAAGGTCTGGGAGGATGAAGAGCTAAGAGAATTACAGGGGATGTTTCCTGTAATTTTCATGAGTTTTGCATCGGTGAAACCTGGTAGGGACGCAAAAGAAGCGAATGGGGCTGACAGTGGCAGCATTGCAGAATCGACGGCACCCATAAAAAAAGGTGATAGCAGACATATATAATGAGTATGCTTTTATTACGGATAAGGACATCTATACGGAAAATGAGAGGGAGCATTTGGCGTCAGTGGGCGATGGTATGCCAGACACAACAGCGCATATAGCGATTAACCGCCTCTGTCAATATCTTCAAAAATATTATGGTAAAAAGTTTCCAGGCGCCGATTGACGAGCAGATTGTATTCAGCCAGCTGGATGGCAATATCAATGCGGTATGGAGCCTGCTTGTAGCATCAGGCTACCTCAAGATAATCGACAGTGAGCCGCTTACAGCAGACCGGAAAGAGAAACCACAATACACAATGAAGCTTACAAATACGGAGGTATTCATTGTATTTGAGGATATGGTCAGGAGCTGGTTTGCTGTTGATGTATCAGGGAGCGCTTACAATGATTTTGTCAAGGCGATGCTTCTTGATGACGTTGAATATATGAACGAATATATGAATGAGATAGCACTGGACAGTTTTTCCAGTTTTGACGTGGCAAAAGGTGCTGCAGCAGATGATCATCCGGAGCGCTTTTACCATGGTTTCGTGCTTGGGCTGATCGTGGGTCTGCGCGACAGGTTTGAGATCACTTCAAATAGGGAGAGCGGTTTCGGGCGTTACGACGTGGTGCTGAATCCCCGCAACAGGGAAAGGGATAACGCATACATTATAGAATTCAAGGTTTTCAGGGCATCTAAGGAGAAGGGGCTTAAGGACACGGTAGCCAAGCGCCCTTGCCCAGATTGAGGAAAAGCAGTATGAGAAAGCGCTGACTACAGACGGCATTCCAAAGGAAAAGATAAGGAAGTATGGATTTGCTTTTCGGGGGGAAAAGTGCCTGGTAGGGTGATGCTGTCAGAGGGGGTATTGTATTTAAAGTATTCTTTAAACTTTATGGAAGGTATTTATGGTGTATGATTAGAAGGATTAAAGACTTTTTGATGAGAAGGTATAAACCAATTGCATATGCAAGAAAAATTGGAGTGAATATTGGTGAAAACTGCCGTTTGATAAACAGTCCTGACTGGGGGAGTGAGCCATGGCTGATATCAATAGGAAACCGGACGGAGATATCGTTTGACTGTGTTTTTATAACACATGATGGCGCGACATGGGTATTTCGGGATGACGAAAACTATGGCAGGGTAAAGAAGTTTGGAAAGATTGAAATTGGCAATAATTGTTTTGTCGGCGCAAGGAGTATCATACTGCCAGGCGTTAAAATGGGCGACAGATCTGTTGTGGCAGCAGGTTCCGTTGTGACAAAAAATATCCCTGCGGGGGAAATATGGGGTGGCAATCCTGCAAAATACATTACGAAAGTCGAGGATTATGCCAAGAAGTGTCTGGAACAGATGCCAGAGTATGATATGGCAAATTATAAAAAAAATAAAAGGGAAGAAGTCTTAAGGGTATTAAGAAATACGCCCTAATGAGATATTGCAAAATGCATTTTAGCTATGAAGGAGAATGGGTTAACTGGTGAGAAAGATTCTATTTTGTATTACAACGCTTAATGGCGGGGGCGCTGAGAAGGCATTATGTAACATAACACTTGCCATGCCGGACGATGTTCAGATTGACATCCTGGTAAATTGTGAAGAGCCGGATAAAGACTATAACCATAGGGGAAATGTGATTCCGATTACATCTGTCAGCAACAGTAAAATAAGGATTCCTTTTCCGGTGAAAGTTTTTTTGGGGAGATATTATAAGCTGTTTCAATTAAAGAAAAAAGGCGGGTATGATGCGTGTATCAGCTTTATGGATAAGTCGAATATTGCCAACATCTTAACCGGGAATAAATACTGCAAAGTGATTTTGTCGGAGAGGACAACCTTATCGAAAGCAGTATTGGGAAAGCATATAAAGTTTTTGGCAAAAAAGTTATACAAGAGAGCAGACTGTATTGTTACCTTATCTAAGGGAGTGGAAGAAGACTTAAACGAAAATTTTAGCGTACCGAGAGACAGGCTGATAACAATATATAATGGGTTTGATGCTGATCGGATATGCAAAGATGCGAGGGCGGATGCAGACATAAATTTTGATAAAG
>Ga0137306_101929_pt1 | contig 19011 bp, 10 predicted proteins | sample Inofroosms_March_FD_97187 | JGI IMG/M metagenome (GOLD analysis project Ga0137306, IMG submission 97187) | Mouse cecal microbial communities from Vienna, Austria - N-Acetylneuraminic and N-Acetylglucosamine D2O microcosms_March | ecosystem: Host-associated > Mammals > Digestive system > Large...
TTTCGATCTTATATCTTTTGGCTGGGATGTATGGCAGCCTATTTTATTTTCAGTCTCTGTCTGGATTTTCCTATCATAGTCGGCTTATATATTTTGTCGCTGCAATTGTATGTGGTTTATTATGGTATTTTTATTTTTATCAAAGACGCTTGTTTCATATAGTTTATCTGTGTATAGCGAGTCTGTGCATTTTCGTTAGTGTTTTGCTATGGGAGACCATACGACTGCAATTGAGATATATTGCAGACAGGATATCAGGAACCGTGGCCTTGGAAGATAGGGAGATTACAGAGGCTTTGCTGCTGTTGACCGTGTTATTCTGTCTGTTTCTGTTTTTGGTGGAATTTATGATGTCTGAACATTTTCTATTATATCTGTTATTTATGGGAACATTGTTTCTATCGCCGTGGTATGGAATCCGTGCAGGAATAGGGGTCATTGTGCTGTTGTTGATTTTTCTGATTTTTTCCAGAGTTTTGCATAAGACGGGAAGCGCAAATGAAACTGTATCATTGTCTGGCGCAGAGGAAACATTTTTTCTCAGAAAAAGTATATTGTCCGATCAAGTAAGGTATCGTTTGTCAAAAAAAAGCATTCGTATTACAGCAGGTATGGGAGTGATTTGTTTTCTGATAGCCTTGGCAGCGACAATTTTCTGTGGGCAGGGATTATTTCAGATTGTCTATGATGTGGAGGGGTATATGTATCGTTCCTGGAAGCAGCTATCTGGTAAGGAGAATCAGCCGGAAACAGGTGGGAAAATGAATATGGGAAATCTTTACCATACAGGCGCCAGACATTTGGAGGTGAAAATTTCTCGTCAGCCAAAAGAAAAGTTATATCTGCGCGGGTTTAGCGGCGGGGATTACCTGGGCAATGGCTGGGCAAGCTCTAGTGACGAGAATTTATTTACTGGTATGGAAGAAGAATTGCAGTGGTCGGGATGGGAATATATGATTCGCAGTATGTATCATAGCATGTATTTTGTGATGAATAGTAAAATGCAGGGAGGACAGTCCAAAGATCCTGTGATGGTGACAGTGGAAGGCATTGACAGTAAATATGATAATTCTTATGTTCCCTATTACAGCCGCTTGAATCGGAATTATGTGAAAAATGGTTATGGTTCTGACGGTTATCTGTTTTATTTTTATGAACCACAGGATATGAATATTGTATGGGAAAATGTGCCACAGGATTTTGTTGGCATGAAAAATTATTATCTAAGATTGCAGCAGGCATATGGCAATGAGGCGCAGGAAGTTTACACCAAGGTGCCCAAAGAGCGTCTCCCCCGCCTTACAAAATATATTACAGAGCATCCGTTAGAGGATTTGGACGAAATCACAACATTTATCTTATATACATTACAAAATAATGCCAGATATTCTGTCATGCCGGGTCAGGCTCCCAGAAATCGGGATCTTGTGGAATATTTTTTATTTGAGAATGGACGTGGATATTGTCAGCATTTTGCAGCGACGGCCACACTGATGTATCGCTTATATGGAATACCAGCCAGATATGTTGCCGGATATGCAGTTTTGCCGTCTGAATTTGAACAGCAGGAGGATGGAAGCTGGCAGGCGCATCTTACGCCGGCAGAGGATGGTTCTATGTCTATAAATTATCCAGGTTTTGACCGTGTGAAATTTGATCAATTACTCTTTGCACATAGATGGGACAGGAAAAAGAAAAAAGTATCTGAGGGCGGTTCTGATTTTGCCGTTCCTGAGATTACAGATCTAAGTTTTTGGAATATAGATTTTTATAAATATCAAAAGCAGATTTGGAGTTTTGGAAGTTGCGCTTTGTATTCTCTGCTGCTATTGCCGTTTTTCTTAGATTACCGCAGATTACGCCGCCTAAAAAAGATCGAGGTTATGAATTGCCGCCAGGTGTTTGCCAGGTTTCTAGTAATGCTTCATGAGGCAGATTATTTGCTGGATTGTGATGGCACAGAAGAAGATTTTGCCAATAGATTATGCACAGAATTGCCAGTGTTGTCCAAGGAGGAGGCTTTTCAGATGCTAGATATTGTTTCCAGGGCAGCGTATAGCAGCGAGCAGGCGACAGTGGAAGAAGAAAATTATGTGAGAAATCTTTATTTTAAATCCGCAAAAGCGATCTATCAGCAGATGAAATGGCGGCAAAAACTCTGGTTTCGGTATGGAAGAGCAAGAATTTAATGGGGATTTTTCTTGTATTTTTCGAATATATATGATAGATTTAAGTGAGAATGTGTTATCCCTGCCGCCGGGTAGGGATTGTGCACCAGGCTTCATATCGTTAGGCCCAAGTGCAGCGAATAATCAGAAACTTATTATTTGCTTCACTTGAAGATATGAAGTTCTGGTGCTTTTTTATCTTAATTAGGAAATTCCATAATAAATTTATGGATCTGAGGAGGAAGTTGATGATGTTGAGAGAGTATGTAAAATACACTAGCTTAAATGTATTGGGGATGTTGGGGTTGTCCTGCTATATCCTGGCAGATACTTATTTTGTGGCCAAGGGATTGGGCAGCAGCGGGCTTGCCGCTTTAAATCTGGCAATTCCGGTATACAGTTTTATTCATGGTACAGGATTGATGTTGGGGATGGGAGGTGCCACATGGTTTTCAATCTTTAAGAGCCAGGGGGCCAAGCGGCGCAAAGATCAAGTATTTTCCTATACAGTGGTGTTGTCATGCTGTTTTGCATTGTTGTTTGTTTTGGCAGGGTTTACAGCTTCTCGAGGGCTTACAGCCCTGTTGGGGGCAGATAAGGTTGTGTTTGAAATGACACAGACTTATGTAAAAGTGTTATTATTGTTCGCACCAGCATTTCTAGCCAATGATTTGCTTTTGTGTTTTGTGAGGAATGATGGTGCGCCGCAGCTTGCAATGGCGGCAATGCTTGGAGGAAGTTTTTCTAATATTATCCTTGACTATGTGTTTATTTTTTTGTTTCAGATGGGAATCTTTGGGGCAGTGTTTGCCACAGGACTTGCACCGATCATCAGTCTTGCAGTTCTCTCTCTCTTTTTTGGGCGTCAGAAAAACAGTTTTCATCTGTTAAAAAGCAAAGCGGTAGAAAAATTTAGAATGCAATGGCATATGGCGGCACAGATCTTGGCTGGAGGAATACCATCATTAGTGGCGGAGCTTTCCTCAGGAATCGTGATTATTGTATTTAATGTCATTATACTTTCTTTGCTGGGAAATACTGGAGTGGCGGCTTATGGGGTGGTTGCAAATTTATCATTGGTGGTAATTTCTGTGTTTACTGGAATTGCGCAAGGAATACAACCGATTATCAGTAAGTATTATGGAATGGGGGAACCCAAAAAGAGACAGACCATATTTCGCTATGCGGTGTTTACCGTGGCAGCCGTGTCTATTTTGATCTATCTGGGGATGTCGGTAGGAGCAGAGCAGGTGACGGCGATCTTTAACAGTGAAGGCGATCAAGAGCTGCAGGCCATTGCGGTGAATGGGATTCGGCTCTATTTTACTGGGGTGGCGTTTGCAGGTTTTAATATAGTGTCAGCAATTTATTTTACCTCCACAGACCAGGCCAAGCCAGCTAATCTGATTTCCCTTCTCAGAGGGTTTGTACTAATTATTCCACTGGCTTTTTTGATGTCAAGATTATTTGGAATGATAGGGTTATGGTTGACATTTCCTCTGACAGAACTTTTAGTTGCCATAATTGGGGGAGAAAAATTGAAAAATCAGTTCCAATGTAACGGATTTTGTGGTAAAATACGATCTGATTAAGATGATCCTGCGAGCCAAGAGGCAAACAGAATGGAGGATATTATGTTAAAAGTAGTAAAGTTTGGAGGAAGTTCCCTGGCAAGCGCCGGACAATTTTCCAAAGTTGGTAAAATTGTGCGATCAGATGAAAGTCGTAGATATGTTGTTCCCAGCGCGCCTGGAAAGCGTAATTCCAAAGACACAAAAGTAACTGATATGTTGTATCAGTGTTATGCAATGGCAGAGGCGGAACAAAATTTTAACGCCGCATTAAAAAAGATTCAAGAACGTTATGAGTCAATTATCAATGGGTTAAACTTAACATTGTCTTTAAATAAAGAATTTGAGGTGATTGCCGAGAATTTTAAAAAGAAAGCAGGGGCAGATTATGCTGCTTCCAGAGGAGAGTACTTAAATGGCATTATTATGGCCAATTATTTAGGTTTTGAGTTTATAGACGCCGCCGAGGTGATTCTATTTAATGCCAATGGGGAATTTGAAGCCGAAAAGACTAATGAACGGTTGGCCAAACGGCTCAAAGGTTGTAAAAATGCAGTGATCCCAGGGTTTTATGGAGCCAAGGAGGATGGAACAGTAAAAACCTTTTCTAGAGGTGGTTCTGATATCACAGGCTCCATTGTTGCAAAAGCGGTTCGGGCAGATATCTATGAAAATTGGACGGATGTCTCTGGATTTTTGATTGCGGATCCTAGAATTATTGAAAATCCAGAAGTAATTAAAGTGATCACTTATCGGGAGCTGCGGGAGCTTTCCTATATGGGAGCTACAGTATTGCATGAGGATGCCGTCTTTCCAGTGCGCAAGGCGGGGATTCCGATCAACATCCGCAATACCAACGCGCCAGAGGATGAGGGGACATTGATTGTAGAGAGCACTTGCCGTCAACCCTATTATACAATTACAGGAATAGCCGGCAAAAAGGGCTTTGTGGCAGTGAATATTGATAAAGACATGATGAATTCTGAGGTTGGCTTTGGCCGTAAGGTGCTGGCAGCCTTTGAAGAACATGGAATTTCCTTTGAACATCTTCCTTCTGGGATTGACACGATGACCGTGTTTGTGCATCAGGAAGAATTTGAGGGCAAAGAGCAGCAAGTATTGTCAGCAATTCATCGCTTGGCGCAACCGGACAGTATTGACTTGGAAGGTGATATTGCTTTGATTGCTGTGGTGGGACGTGGTATGCGTTCAACCAGAGGAACAGCCGGACGTATTTTTTCCGCGCTTGCCCATGCCAACGTCAATGTAAAGATGATTGATCAGGGTTCCAGCGAGCTGAACATTATAATCGGAGTAAAAAATTGTGATTTTGAGACGGCAATCCGAGCAATTTATGATATCTTTGTGGTGACACAGATTTAATTGTTTGATAGCCTAAAGCGCCTGTAGGCAGAAGGCTGAGACGTAAAGAAAGCCAGAAGATGAGGGCAGCGGGAACACCATATACCATATTATGATTTGTTATATGTTCCCGCTGATTCCGATTCCGCCCAGATAAAGCGAGTCAAGAACCTTTTGAATTAATAATTGAAAAATGTATTATATTAGTGTAGCGAGTTTTAAGATAGAAGAATGGTAAAGGAGAACGGGTGAAAGAAAAAAGAAGAAAGGATAAAATGCAAACACACATCTTTCATCCTTTGTGTTTGCGCCTCAAATGAAAATGCTTGCATTTTCACTCAAGGCTTGGTTCAAATTATGGGAAAAATTTATAGATATCGTATTGGAAAACCGCTCCAGACAGACGCTGTAGTACAGAAATTACCAATAGAAAAAGGGGACATCCCTTATTTGGAGCGTGTACAGAAATTAGATTTGGTGAAAGAGAAGACAGACGGGCAGGAATGTATGCTGCAAAGAGATTATTGGAAATATCCTCTCATGCAGAAAGACAGAATTTATGGATTAGGCGAAAATGTTCGTGGAATCAATAAACGCGGTTGGATCTATGAGAGCAACTGTACAGATGACCCAATTCATACAGAGACCAAACATTCTTTGTATGGAGCGCATAATTTTTTTGTAGTGGATGGTGAAAAAACTTTTGGCGTGTTTTTGGATTATCCAGGAAAGCTTGTGTTTGATATGGGCTATCAGCGTATGGATGAGCTGCGCATCATTCCAGATACCTGGGATTTGGATTTATATATGATTTTGGGGGATAGTATCTTGGATATTGTCAAGCAATTTCGAGGGCTGATTGGCAGAAGCTATATTCCGCCTCAATGGGCATTTGGATTTGGACAGAGCCGTTGGGGGTATCAGAGCGCCGAGGATATCCGCGCAGTGGTAAAAGGATATCGTGAAAATCATATTCCCTTAGACAGCGTGTACCTGGATATCGATTATATGCAGGATTTTAAAGATTTTACCGTCAATGAAGAGCGTTTTCCAGATTTTAGAGCATTTGTGGAAGAGATGGAGCGTGAACAGATTCATCTGGTGCCGATTATTGATGCAGGTGTAAAGATTGAAGAGGGTTACTCCGTTTATGAAGAAGGGGTAGAAAAAGGATATTTCTGTAAGGATGAGCAGGGAAATGATTTTGTCGGCGCGGTATGGCCAGGCAAAGTGCATTTTCCAGATATGTTAAATAAAAAGGCCAGAAAATGGTTTGGAGCCAAATATCAGTTTTTGATAGAACAAGGGATTGAAGGTTTTTGGAATGATATGAATGAGCCGGCAATCTTTTATTCAGAAAAACGTCTCGAGCTGGTGTTAAAGAAAGTACGATCTATAAAAAATAAAAACATGGATATGTGGCAAGTTTTTGCATTTAAGGATTTGGTAGCCGGACTTGCAAACAGTCCAGAAGATTATAGAAGCTTTTATCACAATATGAATGGAAAGAAAGTCTGCCATGACAAAGTACACAATCTCTATGGCTTTAATATGACAAGAGCAGCAGGTGAAGCGTTTGAGGAAATTGAGCCGGACAAACGTCTGTTGTTGTTTTCGCGTGCTTCCTATATTGGAATGCATCGTTACGGCGGTATTTGGATGGGAGATAACCAGTCCTGGTGGTCTCATTTATTGATGAATCTTAAAATGCTGCCCTCTTTAAATATGTGCGGCTTTTTATATACCGGTGCAGATTTGGGCGGCTTTGGCAGCGACGCTACTGAGGATCTTCTGCTTCGCTGGATGGCGTTGGGAATTTTTACCCCACTGATGCGCAACCACTCTGCATTGGGCACTAGAGTTCAGGAAAGCTATCAATTTACGCAGACAGAGACCTTTGAGAAATTGATTAATATTCGCTATGGTTTGATGCCATATCTCTACAGTGAATATATGAAGGCGGCTTTGCGCGATGAAATGCTTTTCCTTCCACTTTCATTCGTCTATTCAGAAGACGAACATGCAAAAGAGGTGGAAGATCAGCTCTTAGTGGGAGAGAGTATTATGATTGCTCCAGTGTATACTCAGAATGCTACAGGAAGATATGTGTATCTTCCAGAACCGATGAAGTTAGTGCGTCTGAAAAGCATGGAAGAAATAGAGACAGAAGTGTTGGAACAGGGACATTTCTATGTGGATATTGCCTTGGATGAAGTAGTATTTTTTATTCGTCCAGAAAAAATGGTACCTTATTGCAGCGGTGGGCAATCCATAAAGGAAATTAGGCAGCAGGAAATCAAGCTTTTAGATTTTGTAACAGAAACAGCAGAATATGAATTGTATCAAGATGATGGTTATACCAAAGATTATCAGAGACCAGAGCATTTTCAGATCGTGAGGAAACAGAATGGAAAGAGGAATGTTTGATGAAAATTTCAGGCTGGGTAATATTCTAAATGAGGCAAATATTGGACTGTGGTATATTGAGCTTGAAGAGGGGAGCGCTCCGCGCATGTATGGAGACTGCGCTATGCTGGAGTTATTGGGGATCGAGGGGCTTCCGACGCCAGAGGAATGTTATCGTCATTGGTATGAAAGAATTGAACATTCTTATCTGGGAATGGTAGATGAAGTGATACAGGTTATGGCGGCGAGGCAGCATGGAGAAGTAAGTTATGCATGGGAGCATCCAAAATGGGGGACAATTTATATACGATGCGGCGGAAACTGTGATCCCAGTTATACCAAAGGACTGCGTTTAAAAGGCTATCACCAGAATATTTCAGAGTTAGTATCTTTGAAACAGGAAGCGGAACAGCTTAAAAGCTTTCAGCAGAAAATGCTGGAATCGTTAAAAGAGTTGTATTTTTCGGTGTTACTGCTGGAGATTGACAGGGATATTATTTATCCGCTTTATGCGTCACAAGAAGGGAACAAATCTTTTGGGGTAAAAGCTTCCACTGCATATATGATGGAACAGATGGTAAAATATTACCATCCCGAAGATCAAGAGCAAATGCAGGAAGACATTAGCCTGGTTAATTTGGAACGTTGTTTGGATCAGGGTGTGGAAAAACTGATTCGAGAATTCCGCAGAAAAATCCAGGGAAAATATCGCTGGGTATCTATCACTTGTTATTTTATGCGTCAGTCGAGTTGTAACCGCAAGGTGCTGATTGCCATTCAGGATATTGATGAGCAGAAGCGCCATGAAAAAGAATATCAGGAATATCTAAAAAACAGCTATATGGGAAATATGGAACTATTGCGGATGTCCCTGAAAAATTCAAATATATTTGAATTTTTCTATTATCCAACAGAAGAGCGCCTAGTGATACCTGAGATGACAGCACAATATTTTGACTATCCAACAGAACTGCAGGGTATCAATCATGAAAATGCCGCAAAGATCGTCGATAAAAGTTATCAAGATTTGTTTTATCGTGTGCATTCTTACATCAAAGACGGCGGAAAAAATGATTATTTTTATTATAGCTGCAAACAAGGGAAATTTTGGTGTAAATGCAGTATTTCCAGCGTGATTTTTAATGAGGATGGTCATACCGAGTTTGCAGTGGGTATGATTGAAGATTTGACCCGACAAAGAATCATAGAGTGGGAAAATGAGCAATATCAGTCCATTTACCGCAATACAGTAGAATTGGAATATGATGGAATCTGTATTATGGATTTAAAGACAGGGGAAGTGATTGCAAAACTTGCAGAAAGCGTCAGCGCTGACAATAAAGCCAAACGGGAGAATTTGTCCTTTATTAAAAAACGTTTTATAGAGGAGTTGATGTGCCCAGAAGATCAGGAACGCTTTCGGGAAGAATTTGATATTTTAAGTATTCTTTCTCAATTAGAGCGTGAAGAAGTGGTACATTTCTATTTTGTCAGTGAAAAAAACAATGAAAAACGGCATAAGGACTGTGCGATCCGCTATTTTAATGAGGACAGGACGAAATTGTTTGTCTGTATTCGCGATATAGAACAGCAGCTTCAGACGGAACGGGAGAGCAAGGAGGCATTGCAGAAAGCATTTGAGGCGGCGAAACATGCGAATGAGGCCAAAAGTGAGTTTATCAGTAAGATGAGTCATGATATCCGCACACCAATGAATGCCATTGTGGGGATGACAGCAATTGCAAAGGCCAATATTGATGACAAAGAACGAGTGCTTGACTGTCTGGACAAGGTAAAAGTAGCTAATGAGCATCTGTTGAGCTTAGTCAATGAAGTTCTGGATATGAGCAGGATTGAAAGCGGCAAAATGAGTCTCTCCCAGGGAGAGTTTGATTTACGAGAACTGTTGGAAGATGTGATTTGCATCTTAAAGCCACGTGCCCAGCAGAAAGAACAGGAATTGACGTTAGAGTTGCGCAGTCTTCACCATACTGCGGTAATTGGAGATGAGCTGAGCCTGCAAAAAATATTTAATAATCTGATTGGAAATGCTGTGAAATATACGCAGGAAGGTGGGCAGATCCATGTTCTGGCCGAGGAATTGCCATCGCCGCATCTCGACTATGGACATTATCGTTTTATTTTTGAGGACAATGGGTATGGTATGTCAAAAGAGTATCTGGATAAATTGTTTGTGCCGTTTGAACGTGCCAGTGATTCAAAAATAGAACAAATAGAGGGAACAGGGCTTGGGATGCCGATTGTGTATAATCTGATTCAGCTAATGCAAGGAGAAATTCAAGTGGAAAGCGAGCTGGAACAAGGTTCCAGATTTACGATTACCTTATTCTTTCCGCTGCAAAGCCAAGAAAATATCCAAGAGGAGAGCCAAGAACCACAAAAGAAGATTTTCTTTGAGGGGAAGCGGGTGCTTTTGGCTGAAGATAATGAATTGAATGTGGAAATTGCCCAGGAGATATTGAAAAATTATGGTTTGGAGATATCTGTCGCCTATAATGGGCAGGAAGCAGTGCAGATTTATCAGGAAATGGAAGCCGGATATTTTGACATGATTTTCATGGATATACAGATGCCGGTGATGGATGGTTACACTGCCGCAGGGAAAATTCGTGGTTGTGACAAAGTGGATTCCCTACAAATTCCCATTGCGGCGATGACGGCTAACGCTTTTTCAGAGGATGTACAAAAGGCGATGCATGCGGGGATGAACGATCATGTGGCAAAGCCGATTGAGCTTGACAAATTGGAAAAAGTTTTGACTAAGTGGCTAGATTAATTTACATAGTAATTGTCGCAAAAGAAGGAAAAAGACAGGAGCCTACAGGTTATTATGGCACAAAAAAATAGTAAAAAAGAGATTAAATGGGATAAACTGGATAATACGGCGCATATTTTTCCTGTGATTGCAGGGGAGAGTATGAGCAATGTATATCGTATTTCTGTTACCTTGCAAGAGGAGATTAAACAGGAGCTGCTGCAGGAGGCATTGGAGCGGGTACTGCCCTGGTTTGAAGTATTTCGGGTGCGGATCCGCTATGGCGTATTCTGGTATTATTTTGAGACAAATCAAAAACCAGCGCCGCAAGTGAAAAAGGAATATCGTTATCCCTGCCGTTTTATTTCTCCTAACCGCAACCGCAATTATCTATTTCGGGTCAATTATTATAAAAATCGCATCAATCTGGAAGTGTTCCATGTATTGACGGACGGCATGGGCGGAATTACTTTTTTGAGAGAGCTGACCTATCAGTATCTGCGCCTTGCACATCCTTCTTTGCAGCGAAAGTTGGGAGATGGCCTTTGCAGTGATACTTCCTTAAGCCGAGAGGACAGTTATCTGAAAAATTATAAAAAAAGTCATAAAAAAGGTTATAAGACAGAACGGGCTTTTCATGTCAAGGGAGAGAAGCTGCCGCCGGCAGAGCTTGGAGTGATGCATGGATATATGCCAATACAGGCTTTGAAAATTGTTTGTAAACAATATGGTGTTTCCATCAATGAATATCTGGTGGCATCTTTTTTGTGGAGTATCTATCAGGAGTGTCTGCATGGGGCGCCAAGTGAGCGTCCCATTAGTTCCTGCGTACCAGTAAATTTAAGACCATATTTTGATTCGATTACATTGAAAAATTTCTTTGTGATTGTATCTGCGGTGTTTCATCCGAAGAAAGAGAGCTATACGTTTGAAGAGGTAGTTCAGATTGTGGCAGAGAGTCTGCGCAGCCAGATCAACCGAGAACATTTGGAAAATCTTTTTGCATATAACGTGTCCAATGAGAAGAATTTTATTTTGCGGGCAGTGCCGTTGTTTATCAAGAATATTGCCATTCGCTATGTGTATCACAGCAGCGCTCTGGCGAATACTACTACAGTTACCAATATTGGAAATATTCAGGTGCGGGAAGAATACCAGAAATATATCAAAAGTTTTTATGCATTTCTTTCTATGTCAGAAGGTCAGAACATTAAGGGGACGATCTGTTCTTATCGGGACACGCTGGTATTTACCATCAGCAGCAATCTTGCAGATACAGCGGTGCAGCGGGGATTTTTTCGCAGGCTTTCCGCAGATGGAATACCAGTGCAAATTGAGACGAATGGAGTATATGACGAATGAGAATATGTAAGAAATGCCAGGTGGAAGTGTTGGATGACACTTATGTTTGTCCACTTTGCAGTAATGTGCTTGAGGAGCAGGGGGAACCACAGGAGAGTACTGGTTATCCTGATGTAAAGGCGGTTTCTAGAAAATTAAATTTTATTGTGCGTCTGTATAGTTTTCTGGCGATTATCATTGAGTCAGGACTGATTGCGATCAATTATCTGTATTATCAAGGGACATGGTGGTCAGCAATCAGCGGGGTTAGTATTTTATATTTTTATATCACCTTAAAATATTCGTTACAGAGGAACAATGGCTATAAGACAGTAATTTTGGTACAGGTCATTGGAGCGGTGCTTTTAGTGATTGCCGTAGATAATATTGTGGGGTATCAGGGTTGGTCGGTCAATTATGTTCTGCCGGGCGCTGTCTTATTGTTGGAGGCCACGATTGGCATTTTAATGGTCGTAAATGTTTCCAATTGGCCGAGTTATATTCTAATGCAGATTTTTATGGTACTGGTATCTGGCGGCTGTATGCTTTTGTGGAAATTTGGATGGATTACAAGTCCAATCATGACGTTTCTGGCAGCGGCAATAGCCCTCTCTATGTTGTTGGGAACACTGATTTTTGGAGACCGCAAGGCAAAAGCAGAGTTGAAACGAAGATTTCATGTATAGCGCATAAAGGAGGAAACCATGCAGGAGCCAAGCATACGGGGAAGAGTAATTCGAGATATGATTGCCCATGTCACAAATGACAATTTAATTGGAAAGAAGATTAAATCTGGAGAATTACGTAAAAATTTGGTGGAACCAAAGTGGAAATGTCCAGATTGTTTTACGATGCAACAGGTGAAAATGTCTTGTTTTCAGATGGAGTATTTGCGCAGAAAAGAAAATCCCAGAAAGGATTATGTCATTTTACAGCTTCATGGCGGAGGTTATATTGGAGCCATGCGCAATGCTTACCGCTCTTTTGCAGGTTTGTACTCTGAGGTCAGCAAAGGAATGGATGTGCTTACGATTGATTATCGGGTAGCTCCAGAAAATCCTTATCCAGCCGCCCTTGAGGATGCCCTAGAGGCCTACCATTGGCTGAAAGATATGGGCTGGCACAGCAGACAGATTATGGTAGCTGGAGATTCTGCGGGAGGAGGGCTCGCTCTGGCGCTCTGCCTGTATCTCAAAGACCATAACAGACGGCTGCCTGGTGGTTTGGTTTTGATGTCTCCCTGGACAGATATGACGGCAAGCGGTCCTTCTTACGAGGACAATTATGAGCGTGATCCATTGTTTGGAAATAGTAGGGACAGTCTGATTTACAATCGGGATTATATGGGCTGGCATGACGCCAAGGATCCCTATATCTCACCGCTGTTTGGAGAATATTGGGGATTTCCGCCAATGCTGATTCAGGCTGGTTCTGTGGAGATGTTGTTGAGTGATTCCATCGGGGTGGCATATAAAGCGAAACAGCAGGGGGCTAAGGTGCGTCTTAGCATATATAATGGCATGTTTCACGTATTTCAGATGGGTATGATGATGATGCCGGAATCCAAACGGGCATGGAAGGAGATTGGCCGCTATTTTGAGGTGGTAACAGGAAAAATTTATAAATAACATAACTATTCAGAACCTCATTGCATAGTGTAATAACAAATGCAATGAGGAGTTTTTTATGATTCCTATCTTATTACAGGTGCTTTGTGGTACTGGGTTTACATTTTCCATGACTGCTTTGGGGGCGGCTGTGGTATTTTTTTTCCGGGGAGCGATCGGAGAGCGGCTCAACCGTGCTTTTTTGGGGTTCGCCTCTGGAGTGATGATGGCGGCTGCGGTCTGGTCGTTGCTGATTCCCGCTATAGAACAGAGCCAGGAACAGGGAATGGTGCCCTGGCTGCCCCCAGCGGCGGGATTTGCTCTGGGCGGGGTGTTCTTATATTTGGTGGATAAAATGCTGCCCTGGTTTCATGCCAATTACAAGGAAAGGGAAGCAGGGACGAAGCTTCTGGTATTGGCAGTGACAGTTCATAATATTCCAGAAGGAATGGCAGTTGGGCTTGGTTTTGTACTGGCTGGGCAGCATTCCGGTGAAACAGGTTATTTGGCGGCGGCAATGGGGTTGGCTTTAGGGATTGGTATTCAAAATTTTCCAGAAGGGGCGGCTATTTCTTTGCCAGTCCGTCAGAACGGCGCCAGTGTCTTTAAATCTTTTATTACAGGCTGCTTATCTGGAATTGTTGAGCCAATCGCTGGCGTTTTGGTATTTCTTACCGCATCTATGGCGGTCCCTTTTATGCCCTGGCTGTTAGCTTTTGCAGCAGGAGCGATGATTTATGTGGTGGCGGATGAATTGATTCCTCAGGCGCAGCCTGACGAACGCAGCAATGTGGGTACAATTGGCGTAATGGCAGGGTTTCTAATTATGATGGTTTTGGATGTAGCTCTGGGATAGAAATTTTTGTTTTTATTATATTTTAGGTTACAGCTCACTTGACAGTCAATAGGAAGACAATCACATGCTTGCATACAATCTCAACTTAATCAAGTTTCTTCCAAGGCTTGACAATAGGGGAGCGGGAAAATTATAATGGTACTGAATATTGGAAGATAAATGAATCTAAGGAATGTTTTGTATATCAGATGTCAGGCAACAAACAATTTACAGAAAGAAGAAAGGTAAATACTATGAGAAAAACATTACAGGCGGCAGGTAAATTATGGCTGCTGATATTGCTGATAGGGATGGTAATGTCAGTGCAGGTATATGCTACTAATGAGGGTACACAGCCAGAGGCAGGGGAGCAGGGTGCGGCAGACAATGCTGCTAAGTCTGGGGACAATAGTTTGTCTTCTTTAAGCATTTCACCAGGAACTTTGTCCCCAACATTTCAATATAATAACACCAATTATACTGCTTCCGTGGGTGAGGATGTCGCCAGTGTGGAAGTCAATGCAAAACCGTCGAATGAAAAGGCTGTGGTGGAATCGATTTCGGGCAATGCAGATCTGAAACAGGGAGAAAATACGATTAGTATTATTGTAAAGGCAGAAAATGGTGTGGTTGCCACATATAAAATTGTTGTCACGCGAGGGGGCGCGGCCGCCCCTGAGCAGGTGCCGCAAGGGACAGAAGAAAATGGCCAGGAACCTCCGAAGGAAACTGGAGAAAACGGGGAAAATCCTGCACAGACTCCTGAGACAAACGGGAATGATGCGTCTGGGATTACCATAAATGGACATCCTTTTGATCTTGCACCAGTAATTCCAGAGGATGTCGTGCCGCAAGATTTTGCTAAAATTACGGTAGACTGCCAGGGACAGCAGGTGGAAGGATTAAAATTTGACAAGGGTGCGTTGACGTTAGTTTATTTGACTACGCCCAGCACAGAAGTAAAAAATACCTTGGCGGTGTATGAGGAAACTAGTAATAAGCTCTATCCATTCCGCAAGATACAATTGGGAGAGGCAAATTATTTAATTCTTCTGGATCCTCCGGCAGAGACAGGATTGTCCCAGGAATATACACAGGCCACACAGACAATGGGCGGTTTTGAGAACGTACCAGTATTTGTCCGCAGTGTGGGCGGGGCAGCCCCTAAAGCAGAGGAGGCAGAGAATGAGAAAGGAAATACAACTGCTGACAGTACAGAATTTTCTCTAGTCTATGGGATAAGTAGTTTTGGAAATATAGGTTGGTATCAGTATGATACGGTAGAAACCAATTTTCAGCGCTACAGTTTTACTGGGGAATCGAAAGAGGAGCAGGGGGATGAGCAAGAGGAAGAACCCAGTATTGAGATGAGGGGTTTGCAAAATGCGTATAAGGATTTGGAAGAACAGTATAATAAGGAGAAGGACAGTTCCAGAAAGACAACTGCGGTAATGATTTTTATTATTGCGGTGCTGGTGGTAGTGATCATAAATTTGATTATTCGCGGACGAAAAGATGTGGGAGAAGATTTGGATGATCCTGATGACCAGGAGCCTAGATTAAGATTTAGAAAACGTTCACAGAAGATAGATGATTTTGATAATGAAGAGCCAAAATCCCGAAAAAGAACTAAGAGAGCGGAGAAATCAGAAGAGCAAGAAACAAAACCGAGAGCGAGAAAACGTGCACAGATGAGAATGGAAGAGCAGGAGGACTTCTGGAGTGAGAAAGCAGCTTCAGGAAAAAACGTTAGTCAGGAAACCCGTCTGATGTTTAAACATGAGAAAACGCGTGAACCACAGGGGGGATTGTCCAAAGGAGCCGCTTCCAATGCACAGAGGAGGTTATCAGAGGCAATGGCGCCCAATCCTCAGAAGAGAACATCATCTGCAACCACATCCAATTCTAATAGAAAAGCTTCTGAGAGTACAGCGCCCAATGCGCAAAGGAGAATGCCAGAGGAGATCTTGTTCGGTGCGCCAAAAAGACCATCGACAGGAGCAGCGCCTGGCGGACAGAGAAAAGCGCCACAGGCAGCACTCAGTGGACAGAGAAGGCCCTCGGAGGCGCCTGTACCCAATGCTCAAAGAAGAGCATCAGAGGCGGCGCTGGATGGACAGAGAAGGCCCTCGGAGGCGGCAGCATCCAATGCTCAGAGAAAATCAGCAGAGACAGCTATGCAAAATCAGCAGAGAAGACCGCAAGCAGGAGCAGCGCCTGGTGGACAGAGAAGAGCTAAAGAGGCAGCGCCCAATCCTCAGCAAAGAGAGCAAAAAATGGCATCACCTTCTCAGAAAGGAGCGCCCACAGGGACAGTGCCAAACTCACAGCGAAGAGTGTTAGAAGCAGAGGCGTCTAATGTTCAGAGAAGAGCTAAAGAGGCAGCAACGCCCAATGGACAGAGAAGAGCGTCGGAGGCAGCAGCGTCCAATGTTCAAAGAAGAGTGCCAGAGGCGGCGCCAAATCCACAGCGAAAGCCGGCAGCAGCGGTCACAGCAGAACCTCATGGAAATCCATCCATATTGTCTGAGGAACTGGATGATGAGTTTGAGGTAATTGATCTGGAAGACTTATAAAAACAGATAATCAGGTGAATTATGTATATTGAGATAGATTTTAACAGTGATGAGGCAATTTATATGCAGCTGCGCAATCAGATGTGTGGGGAATTGCTACCAACCAGTACCAAGAAGGGGAATCGCTTCCCTCGGTGCGTCAGCTTGCAGAGAATATTGGGATTAACATGCATACAGTCAATAAAGCATATCGTGTACTGCGGCAGGAAGGTTTTATCCACCTGGACCGCAGAAAAGGCGCTGTCATTTTCCTGGAGGAAGACAAGAGCCAGACGATACAGGAGATGAAGAACATTCTGCAAGTAGTTTTGGCGAAGGCAGTATGCAAAAATATTTCCAGGGTAGAAGTGCATCAATTGATAGATGAGGTATATGACAGGTTGACAGGAGGGACAAATGCATAAGCAGTATACAGGTCAGGCAAAAAAGGCGTTGGAGCTTGCTGAAAAAATATCCAAAAAATTAAAACATAATTATGTGGGGACAGAACATATCCTTGCAGGTTTGCTCCAGCAGAGAAATGGAGTGGCAGCACAAGTGCTGTCTGATAATCAGGTGGAGGAGAGGAAGCTATTAGAAATGATAGAGGAGCTGATTGCACCTGGTGAGGGAATGATATTGATGGAGGCAGACGGCTATTCTCCCAGAACTCAAAAAGTGCTGGAAACGGCACAAAAAGAGGCTGCTCATTTTGGAAGTGAAAAAATAGGGACAGAACATTTATTATTGTCAGTGTTAAAGGAAAATGAATCAGCGGCTGTCCGTCTCTTAAATACAATGAATATTAACTTGCAGAAGTTGTATGTCGATCTTCTGGTGGCGATGGGAGCAGAGGGAAGTTATTCCAGAGAGGAACTGAAATCGGCAAAAGGCAGGAAGAAGAATCTTGATGCGACACCTGTGTTAGACCAATATTCCAGGGATTTAACACGGCTGGCCTTGGAAGGTCAGCTTGACCCTGTGATTGGCAGGGAAGAAGAGATTCGGCGTGTGATTCAGATTTTAAGCCGCCGCGGTAAGAATAATCCCTGTCTGATTGGAGAGCCAGGCGTAGGGAAAACGGCCATTGCAGAAGGATTGGCCCAGCAGATTTCTCTGGGATTAGTGCCAGAATCGGTAGCCAGCAAGAGGGTAATTACCTTGGATTTGTCCAGCATGATTGCCGGTTCTAAGTATCGGGGAGAGTTTGAGGAACGCATTAAGAAAGTAATTCGGGAAGTAATCAGTGCAGGAAACATTCTTTTGTTTATGGATGAGCTGCATACGATTATCGGTGCCGGAGGCGCGGAGGGTGCTATGGATGCCTCCAATATCTTAAAGCCTTATCTGGCCAGAGGAGAGCTGCAGATGATTGGCGCCACTACGGTGGAAGAGTATCGCAAATATATTGAGAAAGATGCAGCCCTAGAGCGGCGTTTTCAGCCAGTAATGGTGGAAGAGCCATCGGTAGAGCAGACGATAGAGATTTTGAAAGGCTTGCGTAAATTTTATGAAAAGCATCATCAGGTAGTGATTACAGATGAAGGGTTAGAGGCCGCTGCCAAGCTTTCCGAGCGCTATATTTCCGATCGCTTTTTGCCAGATAAGGCGATTGACTTAATGGATGAGGCGTCTGCACGTGTGCGCATTGAAGGCGTAAAATCTTCCGTAGAGTTACAAGATATTTCCATTGAGATCAATCGGGTCTCGCAGGAGATGGAAGATGCGATTCAAAATATGGATCTGGAACTGGCCTCCAAGCTTCGCAAAGAGAAGGAAGAGCTGCAGCAGGAGTATGACAAATTACAGAAGAAAGCCAAAAAATCCTTAAAACAGAAGCGCACAGAAGTGGGAGAAAATGAAATTGCAGAAGTAGTAGCACAATGGACCAAGATTCCTGTGAAAAAGCTCGCAGAGGAGGAAACAGCAAAGCTGCGGAAGCTAGAGAGCGTGCTGCATAAGCGTGTGGTTGGGCAGGAGGAAGCGGTCAGCGCAGTTGCCAAGGCTGTGCGCCGCGGCAGAGTGGGCTTAAAAGATCCAGGGCGCCCGATTGGTTCCTTTCTGTTTTTAGGGCCTACTGGCGTGGGCAAGACCGAGATCTCCAAGGCTTTGGCGGAGGCAATGTTTGGCAGTGAAGAATCTATGATACGAGTAGATATGTCAGAATATATGGAAAAACATAGTGTCTCTAAGATGATTGGTTCTCCTCCCGGATATGTGGGATATGACGAGGGAGGACAACTCAGTGAAAAAGTAAGACGCAATCCTTATTCGGTAATTTTGTTTGATGAGATTGAGAAAGCACATCCCGATGTATTTAATATTTTGCTGCAGGTACTGGATGATGGCCATATCACCGATGCGCAGGGCAGAAAGGTAGATTTTAAAAA
>Ga0137306_101935_pt1 | contig 18990 bp, 21 predicted proteins | sample Inofroosms_March_FD_97187 | JGI IMG/M metagenome (GOLD analysis project Ga0137306, IMG submission 97187) | Mouse cecal microbial communities from Vienna, Austria - N-Acetylneuraminic and N-Acetylglucosamine D2O microcosms_March | ecosystem: Host-associated > Mammals > Digestive system > Large...
CAGAATGAGGAGACTAACAAAATGGATGAATTGAAAAAACATATTTATGATGAAGTATAGCTCCCTTGCAGTATAATGAATCCGATAACAAATAAGAACTATAAGAGAAGCAATATAAAAATCAAGGAGAAAAATCAAATGAAAAGAGAACTTGGAATTGCAAGGTGTGGATTAGCCTGTTGTTTATGTCATGAAAATATTACTTGTAATGGTTGTAACTCTGATGAGTGCAAAGATAAAGAATGGTGTGAAAATCGAAAATGTTCTATTGAAAAAGAAATATCAAACTGTTTTTTATGTGAAAATGACTGCCATAAAGGGCTATTATCAAAAATGAAGCCATACGGATTCACAGTATTTGCTAAAAGGTATGGGCTTGAAGCATTACTTGATTGCCTTGAAAGGAATGAGAAAAATGGAGTTATTTATCATCGGGAAGGATTGATTGGAGATTATGATAATTTTGATGATTTAGAAAAATTGATTGAGTTTATAAAAAGCGGCGTATGATAATTCGTATTTGCCTGACTGGAAAATCGAGCATCAAGGAGATGGCATACTATGCAGGAATATATAAAGAACAGGGTACATGAATTGTACTGGAATGATGATATAAACTGCGCAAGGACAGCAATCATTTGTCTGAGTGAATTATTTGAAACCATGATTGAACCACAGGTAATTTGGTCTGCGGTTGGATTGCATGGTGCAGGCGGGTATAGGGCGCAATGTGGTTTAGTCGAAGGAACGCTTATGTTTATAGGAATTTATCTTCATGAACTGGGAAAAACAGAAAGTGAGATTGTATCTGCCTGTTATGATTTTGCATCTGCTTTTGACAGTACATTTGGCTCATTAAGATGTTTTGAATTACGCCCTACAGGTTTTTCAGAAAACGACCCGCCCCATATGTGTGAAAATCTGACTTGTAAGGGTATTGAATTTTCATACCAGTATATTTTGAAAATCACTGAAAAGCTGAATAGAGAAATAAATTAAACATGGAAGGAGGAGCAAAATGCCATACATTACAGTTGAAAGCAGAATTTTGTTTGACGAGTAAAAGGAATTGCTGATAAAGAGTCTGACAGAAGTATCTTCTGAAATTATAAATGTGCCATAAGAATTTTTTGCGACTATGATTAAAGAGCTGCCGGATAAAAAACTTGGAATTGGTGGTAAAATGATTAACAATCTGAAAACGGAATATATACAAGCACAAAAATCATAATGGGAAGGGATTTGGAATAATGGATAATTGGTTTACTGTAGACAGGATCGATAGAGAAACCATAATCATAAGTGAATATCGGCATTGGGAAGAAACTCATTGTTATCTGCTGAATGGAAAAGAGAAAAGCCTGCTTATTGACACAGGACTGGGGATTTCCAATATATATGATAGAGTCCGAAACTTTACGAATAAACCGATTGTGGCGGTTGCCACACATATTCACTGGGATCATATCGGCGGACATAAGTATTTCCCGGAATTTTATGCACATGCAGAAGAATTGGACTGGTTGGATGGAAAATTTCCCCTGACAATCGAAACCATAAAAGAAATGGTAGTTGACCGTTGTGATTTGCCTGATGGTTTTAACGTGGACGATTATGTGTTTTTTCAGGGTACACCAACTAAAATATTAAATGACCATGATGTGATTGACATTGGCGGAAGGGAAATTGAGGTGCTTCATACGCCTGGACACTCTCCCGGGCATTTATGTTTTTGGGAAAAAGAAAAAGGATATTTGTTTACCGGCGATTTGGTCTATAAAGATATCCTGTTTGCTTATTACCCTTCCACTGACCCTAAAGCTTATCTTTCTTCGCTGGAAAAAGTTGCGGCACTGCCTGTAAAAAGGGTATTCCCAGCACACCATTCGCTAGATATACAGCCGGAAATCCTGATTCGCATAGCAAATGCTTTCCGTCAGCTAAAGGCAGCCGGGAAACTCCATCATGGCAGCGGTACATATCATTATGGAGATTGGGGAGTATGGCTATAAAACGGATTTACGGAACAAAAAGGCAAGAATTTGCAGTTGTATACACATAAGCTGTATCTGCATAGCTTCCAATGCCTTTAAAGCAGTGTCTTTCTCTACCAGCCGATATTCGGAAAGGACTTTTTCCGAAATCCAGCTATACTTTTTTTATAGGATAGCATATAATGGAGCCAGCGACAAATTGGGATTTCTTGAGTGATTTTGACGGATAATACACTTTACCAAAATGGGGAGGAAAAAATGCAAAACAATTTGTTATTAAATCCAAAAGAATTTCAAATTGATGAGATGGATGGAGAGAAGAGTGCCATTTACTGTAAAAGACTGATCGAGAAATGGACACCTCAGCTGGAAACAGAAATGTTGGAGGCTTTTATACGTCTTTATTATGATGAAATGTATGAAAATTGGGGACCTGATGACGAAGAAGAAAGTAAAGAATATTGGCCGAAAATAAGTTCACCGGCAGATCTTGTAAAATATACCGGCACAGATGTTATGCTTTATGCTTTGGAAGACGCAGTATATGCCAGAAGCAAAACAAGAAATCCCCTGTATGAGTCGCAAAATGTTCCTATATGTGTAATATTGCTACTTGATTGTCCATGGGAAGAAGAACATGGTTGGGCAGCTGTTTTTGTAGACGAAAAATTTGTTAAAGTTGGCCGTGACATTGTTGATTGTGTTTGGTTGGATTGATTGTGGTTTCTGCAATTTTTACGGAAGCTGGACGATGATAATGTATACCAAAAGCTGCAAGACCACTGGATAATCGAAATGTTGGAGATGATTGCCATCGCAAACGCAAAGAGCATAGCAGATTGTCTATATCCTATGATAAAGCGACACGGAGAGTCAAATTTGTGGTATGATAACCTTGCAAATTTGATTCTTCTTTTTTTGAAAAGAGAGATTCGATGAGTGAGAAAAGAAGAGATAATCGTAATCGTATTTTGGAGTTTTGCGGACATCATCGTAATATTGAATATTTACACAAAATACTTTTTATTTGCCATGGGAGGATTTGTTGGTCATGGTAAAATACCTATAAATCCAATAGTTTCATGGAAAAATAAGGCGCTTACTACGCCATTATTACACCATTTTTGAAAGAGCCTTGAAATGACAATCAGATATAGAAATTGGTTTTAGCACTATTATAAGGATCAAGGAAGCATTCTGTTATAATATGAATTGGACAGAAAATATCTATAAAAAGAAAGGATATATTATGGCTAGTAATATTTTTACGCGTGATAATAAAATATTTCATCCATTAGAATATGGAATGTATAAAGAAAAATGCGCCAAGGAGCTTTTGTCATTTACAACAGGTAAGGATATTGGTATTTCTGATGGTTTTGCAAAATTCTTTCCTATTGAGATTATAAGAGGAATTGGCGAGGTGAAGTCAACACTTAACAAGTCACAATTTACAAAAACATTGAAAAAACTTGCAAAAAATAATGTATGAAGAAAGAACAGGTAAATTAATAGTCTGAAAGAAGAACCTTTAAAGAAAATGATGAAATTTTTTCGTTTTTGATATGCAATAAACTATCTTTTGATGTATCAGAAATTGATTTTGATGATATATATCCCCAAAATAGGATATAGGCACAATGCAGTTTTAAGTTTACAAGATGGACTTTTGACATATAAACTAAATTTTGCGCAACTGCCTTTCAAACAAAAAGAAAATTTTCTTAAACAAGGTGGGAACATTAATATTCAACCTATAATATGGAATTCCCCACATCATTCAGAAGATGATGAATGTTACATATGTGAAAACAATTTTATAGAAGTTGATTTAAAAGATAAATATAGTCATATAATACATTTTTTGATCATAATAAAGGCACTTTTGGATGATACTTATGAATACGATTTTGATTTTGTAGAATATTTAACGGAAAACAGAACCCAAATTTTTAGATGAACAAATTTTAATTATAGTTCATTAAGAATATTGCTTCATGATACACAACTGTGTGATGCCAAGTCATCTTATAAAAAGGATTACACAACTTATATGAACATATACATATGGTAAAGATGCATAAAACGAAAATGGAATTTGCAAAATCTATTATACGTTAGCTAGTGCTTTGTGCAGTATTATATACTTATAGCTTAGCTAACGCATTACAAGCTGGAAAATATAATATATTGAATTCAGTGAGAAAGAATACGAAATGATAAGCGAAATAGCTACGAAAGAGAGGAGATAAAATGGGAGTGGAGATAAAAAGTTTTGCCATCCAACAAGCGGATTGTTTCTTGATTAAAATAGAAGAATCTGAGAAATATTTTAACTTGTTAATAGATTGTGGGAAAATCGGTTTACAGGATGCAATTAAGGATGAATTAGGTGACAAAGTATTGAACGGAATAGTGGCTACCCATGTGGATGATGATCATATCATCGGTATTATAGATCTGCTGGAAAAAAATCAAAATAATATAATCAATAATAAAACTTTTTTATTATATAACAAATATGATGAAAGCCTGATCTGTTATGAGAGAGGACGAAAACTATACGAACGGATTAAACAATATAACCATAATAAATTGTTGATAAAAAGCTATGCAGGAAATTATTATAAAGAAAATGAAGTTATACAAAGAAGAAGCAAAAAGACAGATTTATCAGTCCGGCTTTTATCTTTAACCCAGAGATCTCTCATAGAGAGAAAATCTTTGGAAAAAGATACTGTGTATATTACAATACTTTCACCAGATATTTCCATATTAAAAAAATTTATGCGGAAATGGAGTATAAATCAGAAAAGTGCGGGGTATCAAAATAGAAGTTCAATAGTATTTTTAATGGAGTTTAATGAAAAGAGCATCTTGATGTTGGGAGATGCAATGGTAGCGGATGTGGAAAAGCACCTGAAGCAGATAAAGGGGCTTGAGAAAATTGATTACATAAAAATTTCCCATCATGGGGCAAAAGATAGCAATAAAGGATTGGCGGATATTGCCAGTATGTATCATTGCAACAAAGCAGCAGTGACGATAAAAAAAGCGCAAGATCATGAAAAGACGCATCCAAGCAGAGACTTGATAGTGGAGTTGGAAAGTGCAGGATGCAGCATTTATACCAGCACAGAATATACATACACTGGTTCTGATGTAATATCGCATATACAAATCAATGATAGGATTGCTGTCTAAAAGGAGCACAAATGAAGAATTTAGCGTATATACAGACATTTAACCGTTTTGGAAGCGGTGTGGTATTTCCATGTAAATGGAGAAATAAAAATACTTGTTTTATATTGACCAATTATCATGTAATCCGCGATTTGACAGCGGATGGAATAGATAAAAAGGAATATGTAAATCTGGAATTTTATGATAAATTTGGTAAAAAGATTAAGAAGGAATATATCTGTGCAGTCTATGTTGCATATGGAGCAGTCTGCGACAATGAAAGCGATGTAGCGGCATTGTTGGTGGAAATTGACAATGCAGTCTGTTTATCATCGGATTTTGAGGAAGAGATATTATGGGAAGAACCGGATGAGGAAGATGTCTGCTCTGTCGGATATCCTAATATATTGCAGGAAGATGATGTGAACCACAGGCTTATGATTGAAGGGAAAACAGAAAATACGTTTCCTCCGATGAAAAAGATGGGAATCTATAAAATTACAGATAATTATCACTGGTATGAATGCATGTCAGACCGGGATCTCTTTGAAGGTTTCTCAGGAGGTCCTGTTTATATGAATACAGATCGAAAAAAAAGCCTTATTGGAATCAATCAGTCTTTATGCAATACCGGCGATGGCAACAATCCATTTAAACTCGTTTATTTTATCAGAATAAAGCAGGCTTTTGAACTATTGAGAGAAAGCGGAATCATTTTATATGAATATAAGGATGGAAAAATTGAGATAGAATGGATTGAGGAACCAAAAGAACCAGAAATCATCGAAACTAAAAGAACTGTTAATTTATTGCTTCTTGGGGGAAGCGGCTCGGGTAAATCTTCTTTTGTCAAAGAGCTAATGCTGCATGGAGAGGAAGTGAATGCCAGCGGCGACGGGCAGACTACCAGAATGGATATTGCATATCATTTGGAAATCTGCTGTAAACAGCCTAAATTGAAAGTAAAATTCTATAATCAAAAAGAATTTGTAGATAAAATGATTGAATTAACCAGCATAAACAGGATTACTTACCTTTTTCAGAGCAAATATGGTTTTCCATATAAGAACCTGGAGGAAGATATATTTGCTTATTTAAGAATAATATATCAGCCTTTGGAATTGTTGTCAGAAATAGTGAAAGGTAAAGAATCACCAGAGAAGCATAAAGTAGAAAAGGATAATATATTTGATGAGATTAGCCGTGAAATGAATCTAGTGAATAACGCCATAAGAAAGGGAGATGATGCAGAAAGAGAAGAAATTATCGAAATCTATGAAGCACTTCTGGTATTGTTAGAGAAAATATGTGACTATGAAGCACTGCCTGTTGATTTTGGGCATTTTAGCGCCATATTTAGAGAAGACTGGCAAGAATGCTATCAGAAGAATATGCGCAAAGAAGGTAGTATTACAAACAACCAGAATGGTATAACATTAGAACAGTATATCAAATTTATCCTGAACTTGGAAAAAGGAGAAATTGAAAAATATCGTTGTGAGGCGGAAATTGAGCAGGAAATATTTGATGTACTGAATATATGTAAAGGCTTTTTTGACATCAGGGAATTTTATTTCCTTTTTGATGAGGAACGATTTGACGCACATATCCACAGTCTTGTTGATGAATATAGAAATCTTTTTGGTAGCAATGCGGTAAATGAAAATATAAACCCAAATTATGATGGAACAAATAAAGAAAATTCGACATTGAATGCATATTACCAAAATCTGTATAAGATTATTTATAATAAAGTGCAATCCTTTTTGGAAATCAATAATATTCTGGAAATTGAACTGTCAGAAATCAGTGAAAAAGAACGGGAAAATATAAGCCTGTGTCTGAAAGTGACAGGGGGAAGATCTCTTACCGGTATGGTAAAGGAAATCAACATCACAGACAATCTTTCCAATGAGTATGCGCTTATGGTTAAGAGATGTGGTATTACAAAGTTAGAATTGATTGATACCTGTGGTCTGGACCACATTGATCGGGGTACTGGGATCAAGAGGCTGTTGCAAGAAAAATTCTTAACATATAGAGAGAACAGAATCAGATTGGATGCCATATTCTATCTGAAAAAATTAGATGCAGGAAAACCTACTGAACTAGAGCGGATTCTTCCAATATTGTATAATATTGTTCCTGACCAGCCAATATTTAATATTTTCACTGGTGCAGATATTTTTTATAAGGGAAAAGAAGAATATTTGATTAATTTTCCATGGAACAAAGAATTATATGATATAGAAAAGAAAGATGAGCGGATGCGCCTCCCAAAGAGTGCGGCGTATTTTTATGATAACGTAGATATAGTAAAAAAACTCCCTTGTTCTAAGGAACGTCAAAATGATTTGTATAAAATAATCAGAAATAATTTAATGCCTTTTGTTGCGGATACAGAGAAAAGAAAAAGCAGAAATTTTGCGGAGATTAATCGGTTTTATTTGAAAAAAGTTTTGAATACGGTTCTTTCTGATGAATGGAATTCCGGATATATCAATCAAACACGGATAATTGATATGCTGCAGGATCAAGAAATCAGTAATGCATTAGATGAAGACATTCATACTATGTTTTGGGCGGCCTCGTTGTTTGATTGGAAATATCGCCACCATATGACCGTCAACGCAAATTTTAGAAGAATATTTGGGAAAGTGGAAAATGAAAAATATATGGGGTATAACAGAACGTTCTTTGACCGCTGGGATTATTTGTTGAGGGAAGGGTTCCAAGAGGCATTTCTGAAAAATAAAAGTGAAGTAATCCGGGTTTTTGACAAAAAGGGGATTCCTAAAAACCAATTAGAAAGGATGTTTGGCAAATTAAGAGATGTTATTGTAAATGAAGATCTGAAATATAACAAGGATTATGTCAAAAAAGAATCAAGATTTCGAACAATATTTATAAAAATGTATGACGATAAGAATTGCTTTGAACATAATCCGTATAAGGAAGAACAAGATCCTATTTTAGAGGATCAGCAGTATAAAAGAAAATATCTTGCTGATATATGTGAATTTCAAAAGGGATTAAATAACAAAGAGATAAAAAATAAATTCAGGCAATTATTTATTGATGAAATTAAATCATATGCAGAGGCTGAAAACAAAAGACGAATAGAGAAATTGTGGGATAACAGATCTGATTTCAGAGTTTTGGTTAATGAAGTAATTGAGGAAATGAAAGAGATTGCCGGAACACAAGATGATGAATCTTTGACAAAAATGTTTCAAATGTTTCTTAGTCTAAATATGCAAAAAACAAAGGAGATTCGTAAGCGATGATTTCGAAAAGGAACAGTCTATCTCATGGAGTTATCCATGAGATAGACTGTTATGCACATTTCCATAGAGTGATTTGTTAATTTCCTTTAGATAAAGATAGAAGGAGTGCAAGAGAAGTGATATCTGAAACTGTTGCCTCTTGATTAGCAAGAAATCTTAATATCACTAAGTTTTTTCAGAAATTTATTTTAATTGATGCAATCCATTTTTCGATTGCTTCCACAAGGACAATTTGTTGTTGTAAAACTGCAATACCTGTTTCGGGAATTTCTGGTACATTTTCTTTTATGCGGAGATTTTCGTTTAAATATGATTTTAATGTACTTATATTTTGTTCAATATTTTCAATACATGATTTTTGACCGTCTGGTGGTAGACTATCTAAGTTTACAATTACAGCATTAAAATCCAAAAAAATATGAATAGGTTTAGTAGAAATTTCTGACATAAGTCGCTCAAATTCTTTTTCTCCCGTTTTTGTTAGGGAATAGATTGCTTTTTCAGGCATTTTACCCTCTTTGACAATATCTGCTTTAATAAAGCCCTTTTCCTCTAACTGTATTGTTTTTTTGTAAATTGAAGGTGTACTGATTTTTACCCATTTTGATATATTTCTATATTCTACCAGTTTTTGGATGTCATAGGCACTCATAGGCTCTTTTTTCAACATTCCCAGCACGATTAAATCAATTGTTGCCATATTTTTGCTATCCTTCTTTCTAAGATGATGTTGTTGCTGTAATTTATAGTATTCAATTTTATACTATTTGTCAAGGATGGCGAGTTTTTCAATAGATTTTGTTGACAGATACTATAAATTATAGTAGTATTTTTTGTGGTATAATACTATAATTTATATTACTATAATTTATTTCAATTAAGAAAGGAGTATTTACAATGAATGAACGTAACAACAAAATGGAGCTACTGGGAAATGCACCTATACCTAAAGCTCTTATGGCTCTTGGTGTCCCGATTATGATAGGTATGTTAATAAATGCCCTTTATAATCTTGTGGATGCTTATTTTGTAGGAGGTTTGGGAGAAAGTCCAATGGGAGCAATTTCTATTGTTTTTCCGTTGGGACAGGTAGTTGTTGGATTAGGATTGATGTTTGGTAATGGTGCGGCATCTTATCTTTCAAGATTGTTAGGGCGTGGGGATAGAAATGCTGCTAACAAAGTGGCAAGTACGGCATTGTATAGTAGTGTGATAATAGGTGCAGTAATTATCATTCTTGCTGCTATTTTTTTGAAGTCGATTTTATTTCTTCTTGGAGCAACAGATACTATTATGCCTTATGCGGTGGCATATGCGAGAATTTATGTGATTTCTTGTATTTTTAACGTATTCAATGTGACAATGAATAACATTGTATCAAGCGAGGGTGCAGCCAAAACAACAATGTGTGCGTTATTATTAGGAGCCGTACTGAATATTGGTTTAGATCCTGTTTTCATTTATGTGCTTGATATGGGAGTGATAGGTGCTGCAATCGCTACTGCTATTTCTCAATTGGTTTCCACATTGGTATATGTAGCTTATGTGTTTCGTAAAAAGAGCGCCTTTTCATTTAGCATGAGAAATTTTAATCCTTCAAAACAGATATTAATAGAAATTTTGAAAATTGGTGTACCAACACTAACATTCCAACTTCTTACAAGTCTTTCAGTTGCGTTGATTAATAGAGCAGCAAATGGATATGGAGATGCTGTTATTGCTGGAATGGGGGCGGTAATAAGGATTACATCTATGGGAACTCTTGTAGTGTTTGGTTTTTTAAAAGGTTTCCAGCCGATTGCTGGTTTTAGCTATGGAGCAAAGAATTTTGTTCGTCTGCGTGAAGCAATCAAAACATCAATCCTATGGTCAACCTATTTTTGTGTAGTTGTAGGCTTGCTGATAATTATATTTCCAGAACAAATTATTTCACAGTTTGCAAATGGAAATGCAGAGATGTTGTCTGCCGGACAAAAATCTCTTATGGCAAATGGTCTATCGTTTTTCTTATTTGGATTTTATACAGTGTATTCTTCTTTATTTCTTGCACTTGGAAAAGGAACTGCCGGTTTCGTTCTTGGAGCATGTAGACAAGGTATATGTTTTGTCCCAGTGATTTTGTTTTTGCCGATAGTTTGGGGAATGAATGGAATACTTTATGCTCAACCAATTGCGGATGTACTTTCAGCTATCATCACAATATTTATGGCTATACATCTTCATAAAGAATTAGAAAAGACAGAAACTATTAGTGGTTCCCAAAAAGAAGGATAATTGTAATTTTGAACTGCTTTTAACACAGATATTTATGTGGGCTAAATAAGTTGCTATGCGGTGGTTTTTTAATAGAACCGCCGCATTTTAGTAATATTAAAAATTAAAAAAGATTAGGTTGGACATATGTTAAGAAAGTAGAATTATGAATAATTTCAGCATTACTATCAGTAAAAACTATTCGATTTTCAGACTCATTAAAATAACCTCATCTTCCCGTTTAAAATCATGCTTTCCATAAAACTCCGGAAGCATACCTTCGTTTGTAGTAATCAGATTTATACCTTTTATTCCGCGTTCTTTCATCTCCGCAAGGCAGTGTTCCAACAGTTCTGTTGCAATGCCTTTTCTTTGGTAATCCGGCAAAACAGCAAGGTCATTGATCTCAAAAACTCTTCCATAATGAAATAACATCGTACTGCCCAAAATAAAACCTACTACTTTGCCGTCTGCCAAGTACTCCAATCCGTAAGATTGTCTTGATTCTAAAATTTCCTTGACATGGAGTATAGCATCTTCTATTTTCCAACAATCATTCCAAGGTTTTCCAGAAAACGCTTTTGCATATATTTTCCCATATTCTTCAATATGTTCTAACGAACAATATTTTATCATGTAATGTTCCATAAATAATCTCTCCTTTTTCGTTTTGGCTGTTTTTTTATCAATAAATCCACATAGTTTATTTCTTCACTTAATGCTCTTTGCCTATTCAAAGTAAACCTTCATGCGCCCACAAGCTTAAAGTAAAAAAGCTGGATAAAAAACAGACTTTTCAATCTGTACCTTATCCAGCACATTACTTTCACGTAGTAATATACCCTCCGAGCGAACAATGGTTGTATTATATAAAAAACAGAGTTATTTGTCAAGCCAGTTAACAGCAAAATTATTAGAACTTAGAACACAATAGGATTAACGCGAAAGCAGATAAAGAACTGGCATATAGCATCAGTTCTTTATCGACAGATTTATAGATATAAAAATGCTCCCCTTTAAAAATACTTGTCAATTAAAGTATTTCCCCATTGCTTTCAATCACTTTTTGATACCAATAGAAAGATTTTTTGGGAGTACGCTTTAAGGTGCCGCTTCCGTCATCCTGCTTATCCACGTAGATAAATCCATATCGCTTCCGCATTTCGCCGGACGAGGCACTCACCAGATCGATACATCCCCAGGAGGTGTATCCCATCAGATCCACTCCGTCTTCCTCTACTGCCTTTTTCATCTCCCGAATATGCGCTCTCATATAATCAATCCGATAATTATCTTCCACATACCCATTTTTGTCCGGGACATCTATGGCACCCAGGCCGTTTTCTGAAACGAATAATGGCTTACGGTATCGATCATACAAGACATTTAAGGTAATACGCAGTCCCAGAGGATCGATCTGCCATCCCCATTCACTGGAAGGCAGGTAGGGATTTTCCAGTGAATCAAAAATGTTTCCCTTAATTTTAGCATTTAAATCCGGATCTGCACTGGCACACATGGAATTGTAATAAGAGAAAGAAATAAAATCCACAGTGTTATCCCGGAGCAGTTCCAGATCTCCTTCTTCCATCTTGAGTTTCACGCCCTCTCGTTCCATCATCTTTAAACCATATGCAGGATAACATCCGTATGATTGTACATCAATAAACAGATAGCTTTTCCGATCCATTTCTATTCCTGCCCATACATCTTCCGGTCGGCAGGAATAGGGATAGGCTTGGCCTGCCGCCAGCATACAGCCAATTTGATTTTCAGGATTAATTTCTTTACTTTATCTTATTCGCTATGCGGAGAAGGTGAAAAAAGATCCTTCCGTCAGTGTAGTTGCCGATATGAGCGAGGAGCGAAGAAAGCAGATTTCGGCATTTGAAGTAACAGAGTACCCTAAAGTTACCGCAGGACATACGCTTGTAATGATAATTATGGCAGGATTGTTTGCGCTGATGATTTACGGCGGACTTTCCTTTAATTGGGGGAATTACGAAATTGCAGCAATTTTCTTTGTAATGGGAGTCGTCTGCGGATTGATTGGAAAAGCCAATCTTACGGAAATTTCCAAAGGTTTTGTCGTTGGCGTAAAAGCTCTTACCAGCACTTATATGATTATTGGCATGGCTACATCTGTGACCAATATTCTTTCCAGCGGAAATATCATTAATACCATTATCTATTATCTGTGTAAAGGACTGGGTTCCTGGCCGGTAATCCTTGCGCCGATAGGAATTATGATTGCCGTTGCTATCGTAAATCTGTTTGTTCCTTCGCTAAATGGAAAGAGGCCCCTTCTCCTGCCGATTCTGGGACCGGTTTGCAAGGTGCTTGGGATCAATCAGCAGTTATTGAGTGTTACGTATACATTTGGTGACAGCTTTACGAACTTTGTACTTCCCTATAACAGCGGTCTTGTGGGCTTTTTGGAAGCAGGAAATGTGACCTTTGGCCAGTGGTTTAAGTTCTTTAAAGGTTTGCTGTGGATATGGATTGTTATTGGTGCAATCATATTAGTTGTCCTGCAGATGGTTGGTATTGGGCCATTCTGATGATAAAGAGATGCAGGATTAGATAGAAAAAATATAGATAAATAAAATCGGACAGAATATTCCGTGACAGATGAAATATTATCATCTGGTCTATTGGAAATTCTGTCCGATTTTATTGTTTTGGGCATTTTATTAATGTGTTTTATTGAAAAACTTATTCAGGTGATCAAAATGAGTGGAAAAAACGAACTTAAGATTGTTTGGAAGGAAGATATAGAAAATCAATAATTATTTATATGGGTTTTAATACCAACAAACAATGCATACAGTTTTATAGAAAAAAATATAGGTATGGTTTAAAAATATATAGATAAGCAAGAGTTTACACAATAATATATAAAAAATTATAAAATAATATTGAAAAAATATAAAGATTATGATATAAAATATTATATAAAATATAAAAGTTTATATCTCAATGGCGCTAATTAATGGATATAAGCTTTATATTACAGCGAATAACCTGTTTCAATCTTTTAATATTTGTATATGCAAAAGGAGGGTAATATGAAATTCGTATGCAGGAAATGTGGTAAAGTTTATGATGTAACTACAGAATTATGGAGATGTGAATGCGGAGGGGCATTCTGGCTGGAACGTGAGAAACCCGTATATTTTACAAAAGCTGACATTAAGACCGATGAGTTCAGTATGTGGAGATATGAGAAGGCTTATCCTATGAAAAAAGCAGATCTTACAGCAACTTTCAATGAAGGGCTGACCCCATTAGTGGAAGAAACCTGGGATGGCGCTAAGGTCTGGTTTAAAAATGATTCTTTAATGCCTACAGGTTCTTTTAAAGACCGAGGTGTTGTCATGTTGATTAACTCATTTGCGGTAAAGGGGATTACAAAAATTACAGAAGATTCTTCCGGCAATGCAGGGGCTTCGGTTGCTTCATATGCGGCAAAAGCAGGCATTGAGTGTAATGTATATGTTCCTGCAAGTACCTCCGAAGGAAAGGTTACACAAGTGATTGCAAGCGGTGCAAGGCTCCATAAGATTCCAGGGCTTCGTGACAGGGCTGCAGAGGCGGCACAATCTGGTGCAGAGGGTGTATATGCAAGTCATAACTGGAATCCATATTTTATTGAAGGTGTAAAATCCATGGCCTATGAAATATGGGAACAGCTTGGATTCGATATTCCGGATAATATTGTATGTCCAACAGGCAATGGAAGTATTCCGGCAGCTCTTGAACAGGGATTTTCTGAACTTATGGAAAGCGGTGAAATTAATCATCTGCCTAGAATTTACGGTGTGCAGCCGGAAAATTGCAATCCAATTTATAGAAAATTTTATAACGAACCGGATGAATTTGAGGCCGTTGCTACGATTGCAGAGGGAATTGCACTGAAATTTTCCAGTCATAGAGATGAAGTTGTAGAAGCAATCAAAAAGACAAACGGAAAAATGGCAGCAGTCACAGAGGATGAAATTCTTGCAGCACTAAAAAAGATTACCAAAAAAGGCTATTATATTGAGCCAACTTCCTGTGCTGCATTTGCAGGTGCCACTAAACTGCTGGAAAGTGGTACAATCAGTAAAAATGATAACACGGTTATTGTAATTTCCGGCAATGGTTTGAAGGCCAGCGAGAAGATTTTCCATTATCTGCAGCAATAGTGAAATTTTAAGTGGAGGGAATTGGATATGCCTTACGGTTTAGTCTTTATTATTGGTATCTTAGTATTGTTATTTTTTATTGTTAAGTTAAAAACAAATGCTTTTATTGGGCTTTTGGCTGCTACTTTTACCATCGGCGCCTGTTCGGGAATGCCGCTTACCGATGTTATCTCAACGATCAGCGATGGATTTGGGGGAACTGTAACAAGCATCGGACTGGTCATCATCTTTGGCACGATTCTTGGAAAATATCTGGAAGTGACAAATAGTACAGACCGTATGGCATTCAGTATAGTCGGGGCATTTGGAGAATCCAATGCTGCTATGGCTATGGCTCTCTCTGGTTATATTATTTCCATTCCAGTGTTCAGTGATTCGGCTATGGTAGTTTTGTCGCCTTTGGTTCTTGCCTTGGCCGGAAAGAATAAAAAGCCGCGTGTAGCAATTGCAGTATTAGGCGCTTCATTGGCAGCAGGATTGCTTTCAACAAACGTGTTTTTTCCGCCAACACCAGGACCTTTGGCAGCAGCAGGAATACTGAATATTGATATTGGTCAAGCCATGCTTTTTGGTGGTCTGGTAGCACTGGTTCGTACTTTGTTTGGATGGGGGTATGCTAAGTTTTTTCTGGGCAGAAAAATGGAAAACTGGTTTACATACGATAATCAGGAGATTATAAATGCTGCTTCCAATGAAAAAGAAGAGAAGAGTATGCCAGGGCTTTTTGGAGCAATTCTTCCTTTGCTTCTTCCATTAGTACTTATTCTTCTTAACACTTTTAGCAAAATGGTTTTTGGAGAAGAATCATCCGTTGTTTCCATCACTGCTTTTATCGGAGATCCGATTGTAGCATTGGTAACCGGCTGTATAGTTGCGATGATTATTCATAGGAAGACTCTTCAGAAAGACGGAATTCTTACTACACTAACTTCAGGTTTAAAGGAATCCGGCTCTATTGTATTTGTTGTTGCTGCGGGTGGAGCGCTTGGTAGTATATTGAAGGCATCGGGGGTTGGTACCAGTTTGGCAGAAAGTGTTTCCAGCCTGCCAATTCCTACTTTACTCATTCCATTCCTGATTGGTGCTATCATTAAAATGATTAACGGTTCTGGAACAACTGCCCTGATTACCGCAGTGACAATCTGTGAGCCATTAGTAACTACGCTGGGGATTAGTCCGATTATCATTTTCCTGGCTGCATGTGCTGGTGCATCTATTTGTTCCCATATTAACGACAGCTTCTTCTGGGTTTATTCTGGAAATCTTGGTATGGATATGAAGACTGGATTGAAAACTTTGAGCGCATCCTGTATTGTTTCTACTGTCGGTGCATTAATAGCAACATTTTTACTCAGCTTGTTCCTATGATAAGATGTTATTACAATTATATTTAGGAGGAAATATATTTGAAAATAATTACATTAAAAAATCCAACTTCAAAAGGCGGTCATTACTCGCCTGCTGTTTTATCACATGGGATGCTGTATATCTCAGGACAACTGGCAATTGATCCTAATACAGGGAAAATAGCAGAAGGCGGTGTAAAAGAACATATGAAGGTATCTCTTGCAAATGTGGATACTATTTTGCAGGAGGCGGGATTGAATCGCAACGATATTGTTCAGTGCAGGATATATATTCCTGATGTGTCGTTCTGGAATAGTGTGGATGAGGTTTACCGTGAATATTTTGGGGAGCATAAACCTGCAAGAATTGTAGTACCATGCAATGCGCTTCATCATGGTTCGCTTGTGGAAATCGAGGCTGTTGCAGAAGCAGAAAATTAATATATGTTTTTCTATAATGTGATTAAGGTGTCAAAAGAGTGATATTTCGTCTGGATGCTGTCATATTACACAAAAATCTTTGAATAATACCGGCTTTTTTGATGTTCGAGCAGTCGTTTTTTGGAAAATTGCACAAGCACTTTTTGAAAATATCGTTTTGACACTCAAATCATACCCTTTCGGGCACCACTTAACTTATATCCCTTCGGGATGGGCGGACTTCGTCCGATAAGGTATAATATTCTATAATATGACCAGGAAAAGCAGGGAATTTATTAGTCCCTGCTTTTACCTTGCCTTTTGTCAAAAAATCAGTTACGATTAATGGTGAAAACAAGGATAGAGGTGAGAGAAATGAATCCATTATTGAAATCATATTTTCCGGTAGCGGATATTATTGCAGGTACTTTTGGAGAACATTGTGAGGTTGTTGTTCATGATTTGACACGGCCAGAAAATTCTGCTGTATATGTGGCAAACGGGAATGTTACCGGAAGGCAGGTAGGGCAATCGTTTGACCATCTGGTAAAACAGGTATTAATGAATAAAAATTTCCATGATGACCACGTAATTAATTATATGTTTGAGGGGAAGGATAGTAAAATGATTAAATCATCTTCTGCATTGCTTCGGGATGAAAAAGATGAGGTGATCGGGATGATGTGTATTAATTATGATACGACATTTGAACAGCAGGTTTTTGATAAGGTTAGCCATTTTCTGGGAAATAATACTTTGACAGAACCAGAAATAGAAGAAGTTGATCAGGATGTGTCAGCTATTTTAGACGATTTGATCAAGAAAATTATCGGCACATCGGATGTAAAAAAACTCCCCCGCAAAAATAGTGTAGAATTAATTAAATTCATGGATGATAAAGGAATCTTCCTTGTGAAAGGTTCCATTGATAAAGTAGCGGCATTGATGGGGGTTTCGAGGGTAACAATATACAGTTATCTTGATGAGGCGAAAGGAAAAAGATAAGTCTATATGAAAAAGGTGTGGGAATTATTGGATATGGAGCACTTGGAAAAATACTTGCAGGTGCCGTTTTAAATAATCTGAAGGATGCTTACATACTGGCCGGGAACTATACAAGATCACCAGAAAAGTGCAGGGAAGAACTGGAAAGCCAGAAGATCCACCTATATGCAAATTTGGAAAAAATGTTATCAGATCCGAGGTTGGACTTTGTAGTGGAGATAGCTGGAGTACAGGCGGTTATCGAATACTCTAAAAGGATATTGCAGTCAGGGAAACATTTGATTCTTACATCGGGCAGGGGTTAGGCAAAAAGAGAAATAAGAGAAGAGTTAGAGATTACTGCGAGAAATTATGACAGAAAAATATATATTCCGTCAGGTGCTGTTGGAGGATTTGATGTTTATAGGGCAATATCTATGATGGGAGAAGCAGAGGGAATAATTGAGAGTGTTAAGGCTCCTGAAAGTTTAAATGGAGTCCCATTTTTACAGGGAAGAATTTTATCAGAAATAAAACAGGAAACGGTATTTGAAGGTACGGCAGAAGAAGCGATTGATGGATTCCCTAAAAATGTAAATGTAGCAGTATCTTCAGCTCTTTCTAGTGTAGGTGTTGAAAATATGAAAACAAGGATTGTCAGTTGTCCAGGTATGAAAGAGAATATGCATCGTGTGACAGTGAAAAACAATATGGTGCGGGCAGTGTTGGAAGTTTCTTCCAAACCCGATCCGGCTAATCCAAAGTCAAGTATGATAACTGCATGGAGCATTGCATCATTGCTTGAAAACTTGGCGGCTGCTATAGAGTTTTATTAACTCAGATTTCTTTCGCTATTTGGTGTGATGAACCTTGCTAAGAAAATAAAACCCGTAGCCAAGAATTGTTTTTAGCAGAAATGAACGAAAGGTGAAAAAGATATAGAATTGAATACATTTCAATGAATAGGTAATGTTGTATTAGCAGTGTTTATTTGAAAAAAAGCTTTTGATACTTTAATCATAACGTATATAGATAAAATTTAGGATTACTATGATTCTCGTATAAAAACACGCTGGAAAATTTGAAAAATTTTCAGGTATAGGAGCATTTATTTGAGAATCGTTGACACAAAAAAGTGGTATTTCACTGATTTTTGTCTATATTGTTGCACAACAAAAGCTGCAAGGCCACTGGATAATCGAAATGTTAGAGATGATTGCCACCGCAAACGCAAAGAGCATAGAGGAACTTAAGTCATTTTTGAGCCGCCAGAAGGAAGTCTACAAGATACCCTACGAAACCCACCCAGCAGATCGCCCAAGGCAGTGCGTGTTTG
>Ga0137306_101936_pt1 | contig 18981 bp, 14 predicted proteins | sample Inofroosms_March_FD_97187 | JGI IMG/M metagenome (GOLD analysis project Ga0137306, IMG submission 97187) | Mouse cecal microbial communities from Vienna, Austria - N-Acetylneuraminic and N-Acetylglucosamine D2O microcosms_March | ecosystem: Host-associated > Mammals > Digestive system > Large...
TTGCGCATGAGCCGTTGGGATTCCATGATTATAACTGTCTGCAGGTACATGCATATGCCGTTATCTCGGATTCCGGGACATTGCCGGAGGAGTCAAGCTTCTTTACATCTATTGACAGGCCATTTCCGGCGATCTGTATACGGACCAGCACGGAGAGGCCGGAGGCGTTGGAGAAGGGATGTTTTGTACTGTCTGGGATCGATCGGGTCGGATTGCTCCAGGCGATCGAGCTGGCGGTGGAGATGAGGGAAGAAGGACTTTGCGGGATACCGGTCCCGGATTATATGGATGAGAATGTCAGCAGTAAGGTGGTTGGGATTGTGCAATCGTATGTGGGGATCGTGGATCGGTTTGTGTGGCGGAAGGTAAAATAAGTGGTAAGTATAGAGGCGAAAACGGGATTTTCAAATGAGATGTCAAGAGAAATATTCTTGACATCTTTGGCTCTATGCATTAGATTTTAAATCAATTCTATTTTTCTGTAAATTTTAAGAAGTCGTTCCCGTTTTCCGGGATCTTATCGTGACCGAGTATAAAGAGTGAAAATAAATAAAAGTAATCTAATTTCTATTCCCCATTGTCTATATCGTTTTTTTTTGTTATAGTAAGACTGAAATAGTCTCATAAGCAATGTCACATAACAGGAAGGATATAGATGGTATGGAGATGAAAAAGCTTCCTATAGGAGTTGAGTTTTTTGAGCATTTTAAGAGGGACAATTTTTATTATGTCGACAAGACCGGATTTATTCGTGATCTTATGAATACGAGGGGCAGTGTGAATCTTTTTACAAGGCCCCGGCGATTTGGGAAGAGCCTTAATATGGATATGTTGAAGACTTTTTTTGAAATAGGGACAGATCCGTCTTTATTTGATGGTCTGGAAATTGCAGAAGATGACGAGTTTTGCGAACAGTATATGGGGAGATATCCTGTTATATCGATTAGTCTGAAAGATGTTGAAGGAATGGATTATCAAGTAGCACGTGCCATGCTGGGGAGTGCTGTCAGTGAAGAGGCAGGACGTTTCGGATTTCTTCTGGGGAGTGACAGACTGACGAAGGCAGACAAGAAAAAATTAAATCGTTTGATAGAAGAAGATTTTGGAGAAGCAAGTTCTCTTTATCATAGTTTAAGACTTCTGACACAATTGCTTTTTAAACATTATGGAATTCCTGTAATTGTCCTGTTAGATGAGTATGATGTGCCATTAGATAAAGCATATCAGAATGGTTATTATTCACAGATGGTGGTGCTTATTCGCTCTTTATTCAGTCAGGTGTTGAAGACAAATAAGAATTTATATTTTGCTGTTATTACGGGATGCTTAAGGATTGCGAAGGAGAGTATTTTTACTGGATTGAATAACTTTAAAGTACGTACGATTTCTGATATAGACTGCGCAAAGTATTTTGGCTTTACAGACCATGAAGTCAGAGAGATGTTAAGATATTATGGAGTGGAGGATCGATTTGCAGATGTCAAGGAATGGTATGATGGATACCATTTTGGCAAGGTTGACGTCTATTGCCCATGGGATGTCATTAATCAATGCGATAAGATGAGAGTCAGGATAGACAGCCCTATGGAGTCCCATTGGGAAAATAGCAGCAGCAATGCAATTGTCCGGGATATCATCGAAAAGGCTACAGAAGCCACAAAAGCGGAGATTGAGGCATTGATTTCCGGAGAATATATTGAAAAACCAATTATTCCGGAATTAACATATACGGATCTTGACAGCAGGGATGAGAGCCTTCGACAAACCTATCTGTGGAGCGTGCTTTATTCTACCGGCTATCTGACAGATTTTGAAGAACCTGTGGGTAAGAGACATAAGCTTGTTATTCCCAATAAGGAAGTTTTTCAAATATATCAGGATAGAATTTATTCCTGGTTTAAAGTTAAAGTGACAGGCCATACGGAACAATGGCAGATATTTTGCTTAGCTTTGGAAACGGGAGACGCAAGAAAGGTTCAGAGTTTGTTTAATGATTTTTTGGGTGATTCTATTAGTATACGAGATACTTCTGTGAGAAAAGAAATGAAAGAAAATTTTTACCACGGTATGTTGTTGGGGTTGCTGACGGCGGAGGGAAGATGGTTGGTAAAATCCAATGTAGAATCAGGTGTGGGTTATACAGATATTATGGTGGAGATTCCAGCAAAAGACACGGGTTGTGTAATTGAAATGAAATATGCCGAGAATGGACATTTTGACAGTGCATGCGATGAAGCGATGAAACAGATTGAGGATGGGGAATATGTGACAGCGCTCAGGATGAAAGGAATTCAGACAATCCACAAATATGGCATTGCATGTTATAAGAAATGCTGTAGGGTAGCGTACAGTTTGTTGAAATGAACAACACAAGTAGGGAAATATATCTTGAATTAATCGCTGTAATAAGATAAAATTTCGTATATAAAATACAAAAGGAAGAATGGAATCATGAATGAACAGCAGGAAGTAAGAGAGATCAGTTTGGTAGACTTAATGTTTTATTGTCTCGAAAGATGGCGGTGTATCCTTGTGATCATGCTCATAGCGGGGATCCTGGCGGGCGCTTACAAGTACCAGTCTGTAGTGAGAAGCAACCGGTCTGTGAAGCAGGAGGCTTCTTTGGATTCGGAGGATGAAGAGGGCGAGGAGGAGACGGATACGCTCACGATCAACGAGCGTTCTGTGGAAGCTTATGAACAGATCATCGCAAGATGCAGGAAGGATGTAGAAGCGCAGGAGAATTTCCTGAATCAGTCTATCGTGATGGAGATTGACCCGTTCCATGTATCGACAGGGACGCTGAGCTATTACGTGGACGGCGGGGAGCGGTTGGACAGCCTGGTTGCGGCGTATCGGACATTTGTCACGGACGGCAGCATGGCGGAGAAGCTGCATGCTAAGAATGAAGCGGTGTCTGTAGAAGACTTGAGGTATCTGGTCTCTTTTAACAGCAGCGACAGGGAAGCATATCGGTTAGGAGATTATGAGATGATGCGGCCGGAGAAGCTGGTGATCCAGATCCTAGTCAATATGCCGGATGAAAAGCTTTGTGGAGAGTATCTTTCAGAGGCGGAGAAGGTGATGAAGGATTACTCTGCCAAGCTTGAGAAGTCTGTGGGGGCGCACAGATTGAATCTGTTGTCATCGGTACAGTCTGAGAAGGCGGATTCTAACATACAGAGTTATCAGGCGACGCTGCGGTCGGGTTACGTGGAGGCAGTCCGGAATCTGCAGTTATATCAGACGGAGATGAACACGGTACTGTCTTTGGAGACAGAGGAGACGGGCAGTGCGTCAGGAAGCGCCGGTTCTGCGGCAGTATTGGCGAGTCCTTCCAGGGAAGCTTTGAAATATGCACTGATCGGAGTGGTGCTTGGCGCGTTCCTGGCATGTTTTGTCCTCATGATGATCTATATTATGAGCGGGAGGCTCCGCAATACGAAGACATTTGCGGGAGAATACGGTATGCCTATGCTGGGGTTGGTGCGAAGCTCAGATAAGAAGAGGGCGTTTGGATTGATTGACGCGTGGATCTTCCGGCTGGAAGAGGGCGCGTATGCAAGGCTTGGAGGCGAAGATCAGGTGAAGATCGCGGCGGCGAATGTGCAGGCGGCAGTCCGTAAGCTTGCGGACAGGCAGGATGGGAAGAAGATCATGCTTGCCGGTACGGTCGCGAAGGGGGAGATTGCAGGATTATGTGAGAAACTGACGTCATATGTTCCGGAGGTTTCCTGGTCGCCGTATGTGCAGATCGTATTTCAGGCAGATGCGATCAATGAACTGGAGGATTATGACGGAGTGCTGTTTGTGGAGAAGAGAGGAGTATCGGATTCGCGGTTCATTGTGAAGGAGAGGAAGATAGCGGAAGAACGGGGAGTGCCGGTACTGGGAAGCGTTATAGGGTGCTGATGCCAAGAGATATGTATGATATTTACCTGATATTTACTTAACGAATTTCTTCCCAACATACTTGATATTTTCCGGCAGATACATTATTATAATAGAAGCATTAATTATGAGGAGGAACGTAAGATGTACAAGATACTGAGAGCCGAGAAACTGGCTGATAAGATTTATCTTATGGACGTAGAAGCGCCGCGAGTAGCCAAGCATTGCGAGCCGGGGCAGTTTGTGATCGTGAAGATGGATGAGAAGGGTGAGAGGATTCCTCTTACGATCTGTGATTATGACAGGGAGGCCGGGACCATCACGATCGTGTTCCAGGAGGTTGGAGCATCTACGATGAAGATGGCCGGGATGCAGGCAGGAGATTCCTTCCGTGATTTTATCGGACCTTTGGGATGTCCGTCTGAATTTGTAGAAGAGGATATTGAGAGCCTTAAGAATAAGAAGATGCTTTTCGTAGCAGGCGGTGTCGGTGCGGCGCCTGTATATCCGCAGGTGAAGTGGCTTAAGGAGCACGGAATTGATGTAGATGTGATCGTTGGTTCCAAGACCAAGGATATGCTGATCTTAGAGAAGGAGATGGAAGCGGTTGCGGGCAACTACTATCCATGCACGGACGACGGTACATACGGCCATGCAGGTATGGTTACGACCAAGATCGAGAAGCTGGTGGAAGAGGGCAACAAGTATGACGTCTGTGTAGCGATCGGACCGATGATCATGATGAAGTTTACCTGTCTTCTTACCAAGAAACTGGAGATTCCTACGATTGTCAGCATGAACCCGATCATGGTTGACGGTACTGGTATGTGCGGCGCCTGCCGTGTGATCGTAGGCGGCGAGGTGAAGTTTGCGTGCGTAGACGGACCTGAGTTCGACGGACATCTTGTAGACTTTGACAATGCGATGAAGAGACAGCAGATGTACAGGACAGAGGAAGGACGTGCGATCCTGAAAGTACAAGAAGGCGACACCCATCATGGTGGATGCGGCAATTGCGGAGGTGACAATTAATGGCTGATGTATTAAAGAGAGTTCCTGTAAGAGAGCAGGACGCGAAGGAGAGAGCAACTAACTTCGAGGAAGTTTGTTATGGATATAATAAGGAAGAGGCAATGGAGGAGGCAACTCGCTGCCTGAACTGTAAGAATGCCAAGTGTATCGAAGGATGTCCGGTAGCGATCAATATTCCCGGATTCATTTCCCAGGTGAAGGAAGGCAATATTGAGGAGGCTTATAAGGTGATCGGCGAGTCATCAGCTCTTCCGGCTATCTGCGGCCGTGTATGCCCGCAGGAGTCGCAGTGTGAGTGCAAGTGTATCCGCGGTATCAAGGGTGATCCGGTATCTATCGGTAAGCTGGAGAGATTCGTTGCGGATTATGCTTTGGAGCATGATATTAAGCCTGTTAAGGCTGAGAAGACGAACGGACACAAGGTTGCAGTCATCGGTTCCGGTCCGTCCGGTCTTACCTGTGCGGGAGATCTGGCGAAGTTAGGTTATGAGGTGACTGTATTTGAAGCATTGCATGAGCTTGGCGGCGTACTGGTATATGGTATCCCAGAGTTCCGTCTTCCGAAGCACAAGGTTGTTAAGAAGGAGATTGAGAAGGTTAAGGAATTAGGCGTTAAGTTTGAGACGAACGTTGTGATCGGTAAGTCTACGACGATTGACCAGTTGATGGAAGAGGAAGAGTTCGAGGCAGTATTTATCGGTTCCGGCGCAGGACTTCCGATGTTCATGGGTATCCCGGGAGAGACGGCTAACGGTGTATTCTCTGCCAATGAGTACCTTACGAGAAGCAATCTGATGAAAGCATTCGACGATTCTTATGATACTCCGATCGTGGCAGGCAAGAAGGTCGCTGTAGTCGGCGGCGGCAACGTAGCTATGGATGCTGCAAGAACCGCGCTTCGTCTCGGCGCGGAGGTACATATCGTATACCGCCGCAGTGAAGCGGAGCTTCCTGCCAGAGTAGAAGAGGTGCATCATGCGAAGGAAGAGGGCGTTATCTTCGACCTGCTGACCAATCCGAAGGAGATTCTTGTGGACGACAACGGATGGGTCAAGGGCATGAAGGTGATCAAGATGGAGCTTGGAGAGCCGGATGCATCCGGAAGAAGACGTCCGGTAGAGATCGAGGGATCTGAGTACGAGATCGAGCTTGACACGGTGATCATGTCTCTTGGAACTTCCCCGAATCCGTTGATTGCGTCTACGACCAAGGGACTTGAGACGAACAGGAGAAAATGTATCGTTGCAGAGGAAGAGAACGGACAGACTTCCAAGGCTGCGGTATTCGCAGGCGGCGATGCCGTGACAGGCGCGGCGACGGTAATCCTGGCTATGGGTGCGGGCAAGGCCGGAGCGAAGGGGATACATGAATTACTGAGCAAATAATGTTATAATTTGGGACGTAGTAAACTTAAGTTTACTACGTCCCAAATTGCGTTTTAATATCCGTTTTTATTCTCCCACCACTACAACGATGCTTCGTGCATGGATCATAATCTGCTCCCCGTTCAGCGGGCGCATTTCCTGATGTTCTTCCCAGGTATCCACGGCGATCTGCCAGCACATGGAGGCCGGAAGTTTGGGCAGAGTCACATATACGTCTTCCCAGTAAGCATTGGAGGCAACATAGATGGCCTGCGGGCCGGAACTCTGTTCCTGACCGGAGAACATAACGCCCACGTACCTGTCATAGTCGGCGAATTTGCTGCACCATGGAGCCGTGCCATGGAAGCTCACATCCGGAAAACCACAGGCGCCGTTGCTTATGTTGGTGCGCAGTATACGGTAGGATTTGCGGAAATGGATCATATATTTGAAGAATTCGAACATATCCCGATTCTTCTCAAGCAGGCTCCAATCCAGCCAGGAAGTAATATTATCCTGGCAGTATGCATTGTTATTGCCGAACTGGGTGTTGCAGAATTCATCTCCGGCGAGGAACATAGGGATACCCCGGCTGCACATAAGGAGTGCGAATGCATTGCGCATCATCCGCCTTCTGAGAGCCAGGACATCCGGATTGTCGGTATCGCCTTCAATTCCGCAGTTCCAGCTATTGTTGTCGTTGGCGCCGTCAGTATTATTCCAGCCGTTTTTCTCATTGTGTTTCGTGTTGTATGAGAACAGGTCATTCAGAGTAAAACCGTCATGGCAGGTGATAAAATTAACAGAAGCATTCGTCCGGGTGCTCGGCTCATAGATATCACGGGAACCTCCGATCCGAAGGGCTGCCGCCTGGGCCATGCCTTCATCGCCTTTCAGGTATCTGCGCATATCATCACGGTATCTTCCGTTCCATTCTGCCCAGCGGTTCCAGGACGGGAAGGAGCCGACCTGGTAGAGGCCGTCGGCGTCCCATGCTTCGGCGATCAGCTTCACGTCTCCTAAGATCGGGTCGAAGGCAAGAGCCTGCAGAAGAGGCGGTTTGTTCATGGGAGAACCGTCTTCATTGCGCCCGAGGATGGAGGCAAGGTCGAATCGGAAGCCGTTGACGCGGTAAGTGTTGACCCAGTAGCGCAGGCAGTCCAGGATCATCTGGCGCACGATAGGATGGTTGCAGTTCAGGGAATTGCCGCACCCGCTGAAATTATAATAATAGCCTTCCGGTGTCAGCAGATAATAGATATTGTTGTCAAATCCCTTGAAGGAGAAGAACGGTCCCTGCTCGTTGCCTTCTGCCGTGTGATTCAATACCACATCCAGATAGACCTCGATCCCGTGCTGGTTGAAGACCTGGATCAGGTGCTTTAATTCGTTGCCTTCTCTGTTATATTCTTTGCCCGCGGAATAGCTGGTGTTGGGGGCAAAGAAGCTTACCGTATTGTAGCCCCAGTAATTATAGAGCTTCTCGCCGTCAATTTCCCGGTAATCCTGCATCTCGTCGAACTCGAAGATCGGCATCAGTTCCACAACATTGACACCCAGCTCCAGAAGATGAGGAAGCTTCTCCAGAAGCCCGGCGAAGGTTCCGGGATGCTCTACGCCGGAGGAACCGTGCTTGGTGAATCCTCTTACATGTACTTCATAGATGATAAGATCCTCTGTGTTAAGCCGGGGCATCTGCATATTACCCCAGTCGAAATCATCCTTCACGACGCGGGCTTTGTAGTGTTGTCCCCGGGGAGAGGTATCGCCCCACTGGCTCTGACCTGTGACAGCTCTGGCATAAGGATCCAGAAGGTATTTGTTCTTATTGAATATCAGGCCTTTCTTGGGGTCGTAGGGGCCGTCTACCCGGTAGGCATACTCGAAATCTTCGATGTTCAGCTTGAACACGATCATAGAATATACATTACCGATCCGGTAGTGGTCAGGGAATGGCAGAACGGCAAAGGGTTTCTCCTCGGTCCGGTGAAACAGAAGCAGTTCAATAGAAGTAGCCCCGTGAGAATATACGGTAAAATTAACACCTCCAGGAATCGCCGTAGCGCCGTTGATCTCATAGAATCCGGGCCGTACTTCAAAACCGCTGATGATATCCAGCGGAACCATATGTATGGTACGGGGAAGATTTAGTTTATCAATCATGCTTTCCGCTTTCGTCTGAGGTGTGGTCTGCGTTGTTGCCAATGGTTCCTTATTGTTCATCTTTTACCTCCTGAATAGACATTTCCGGGAATTATGCCTCTAAAATGTCAATATATTATATATATCGGCATTTTCCACCCTCTTGACAAGGGGATGTAGGACAATCGTTATTATTCATGGAGCCATGTACCCCGCTGCGCGGTATCCAAGCCAGCAAAGCAGCACTTGCGGGTATCGCGTCAGATTGACAAGGAATCCCGGATGCAGTACACTGATAAAGGAAACCGTCTAAGGAAGAGGTGAAAGGATTATGAAGAAGAGAATGTCAGTATTGGCCGGTCTGCTTATACTCATCCTGGCAGTATCTTCTGTGACCGGCTGCGGCGGGCAGGAAGAGAAAGATCAGGAAAATCAGATTATTGCTAAAGAGACCGGGCAGGAGAAGGAAGAAGCAGAGAAGGCGGAAGCAAAGCAGCAGGAGGAAGAACCGGCGGTGGAACCGGAAGAGAAGGAAGAAGCGGCGAAGGGAATGGCCGCTCCGTCGATTACCGGCGCCCTCCATGTGGAAGGTACCAAGCTGATGGGAGAGAATCAGGAACCGGTACAGCTTCGGGGGATCAGTACGCATGGTATGGCGTGGTTCCCGGACTATATCAATGACGCGTGCTTTAGAGAGCTTCATGAGAATTGGAAGGCGAATGTGGTCCGGCTTGCCATGTATACGGCAGAGTACGGGGGATACTGCACGGACGGGGATAAGGAGTATCTGAAAGGCCTGATCCGAAGCGGCGTGAAATATGCGGCTGACCAGGATATGTATGTGATCATTGACTGGCACATCTTGTCAGATTCCAATCCCAATATGCATGTGAACGAGGCGAAAGAGTTCTTTGGGGAGATGTCTTTGGAATTCGCGGATGCGGATCACATCTTATATGAGATCTGCAATGAGCCGAACGGCAGTACAAGCTGGGGCGAGATCAAGTCATACGCACAGGAAGTGATCCCTGTGATCCGTGCAAATGACGCGGACGCGGTCATCATAGTAGGAACGCCCAACTGGTCCCAGTTCGTAGACCAGGCGGCAGCTGATCCCATTACCGGGTATGACAATATCATGTACACGCTTCATTTCTATGCGGCGACTCATAAGGAGGATCTGCGGGATAAGATGGCGGCGGCGATCGACGGCGGCCTGCCGGTGTTCGTGACGGAATACGGCATCTGTGATGCCAGCGGGAACGGCGCGGTCGACGAGGCCCAGGCAGACCAGTGGGTGGAACTGATGGATCAATACGGTGTGAGTTATGTGGCATGGAATCTGTCCAACAAGGATGAATCTTCCTCGATCCTTCAAAGCACCTGCAGTAAGACCAGCGGATTTACAGAGGAAGACCTAAGCGCCTGCGGGCGGTGGCTTGCTCTTAAGCTGGAGGCGGGATATCAGCGGGATAAGAATGGATCATAGGAAGAGGGAGGACAAGGCCATGTTAACCATAGGAACGCATATGTCGATCGCTAAGGGGATTGCGAAGACGGCCAAGAACGTGGTATGGATGGAAGCGAATACCATGCAGATCTTCAGCCGGAATCCCAGAGGATCGAATTATAAGGTGTATACGGAGAAGGAAGAGGCAAGGTTCCAGCAGATCCGAAGAGAGCACGGGTTTGGGGCGCTGCTTGCCCATGCGCCGTATACTATGAATCTTGCCAGCGCCGAAGACCGGGTATATGAATTCGCGCGCACGGTGATCCGGGAGGATGTGGCGAGGATGGATGCGCTTGGAATCGAATATCTGGTGTTCCATCCGGGAAGCCATACCGGGATCGGGATAGAGCAGGGGATCAGCAATATCATCCGCGGGCTTGACCAGGCCATTACAGGAGATGAGGAGATCACGGTTCTTCTTGAGACGATGTCGGGAAAGGGGACAGAGATCGGCGCCAGGTTCGAGCACCTGAGATCGATCCGTGACGGTGCCGCGCATCCCGAGAGGATCGGGATCTGCCTGGATACCTGCCATGTGTTTGCGGCAGGGTATGACATCGTGAATGATCTGGACGGTGTGCTGGAGGAATTCGACCGTGTGTTAGGCCTCAGTCTTCTGAAAGCGGTACATCTCAATGACAGTATGATGCCGTTTGGTTCTCATAAGGACAGGCATGCGGCAGTCGGAGAGGGGCAGATCGGTATGGAAGCGCTGCTTGGCGTGATGCGGCATCCGGTACTTCGTGTTCTGCCGTTCTATCTGGAGACACCCCTTGATGATCAGGGACACAAGGAGGAGATTCGTATGCTGCGGGAGAGATTATCATGCAGTTAGAAGTGATTGCCCGCATTCGTACGGATTTCCCGGCGAAGTTCGGGATTCCAAGGCAGAGCGGGCTTGCGGATACGAAGGCGGAGATCGTATTCGAGCGTAAGTATGGCAGCCCGGATGCGCTGAAGGGCATAGAAGAGTATTCGCACCTCTGGCTGATCTGGGGATTCTCGGAGGCGGAGGGAAGGAAGTGGAGTCCGACTGTAAGACCGCCAAGGCTTGGAGGGAATAAGCGGGTAGGAGTATTCGCGAGCCGTTCGCCTTTCCGCCCGAATCCTGTGGGATTGTCCTGTGTGGCGTTGGAGAGGATCGAGAAGAGAGAGGGCAAAGGAATGATCCTGCATGTGCGGGGAGCGGATCTGATGGACGGGACGCCCATCTATGATATCAAGCCCTATCTTCCCTATGTAGACTGCCATCCAGATGCGAGGGGCGGATTCGCCGAACAGAAGAAGGAGTACAGGCTCAAGGTGGAGATCCCCAAGGAGTGGATGGACAAGGTTCCCGCAGAACACAGGGAGGTTCTGATACAGGTGTTGTCGCAGGATCCAAGACCTTCGTACCAGGAGGATCCTGACCGGATCTACGGGATGGCATATGCCGGGATGGAAGTACGGTTCCGGGTCATAGAGAATAGATTGAAGGTATGTGAGATACACTAAGATGGCAGTATTTGATATTGCCATCTTAAAATTTTGCTTGCAATATACCCTTATAGGGTATATAATGTATTTGGAAATGAGGTGAAGGCGTATGGAAGAGAATCGGGAATGCTGTCACAAGACGAAGGAACGTTCCGAGAAGGAATATAAGGATCTGATCAATCGGCTGAGCCGGATCGAGGGACAGGTCCGCGGGATCAAGAAGATGGTGGAGAATAACGCATATTGCCCGGATATTCTGATACAGGTATCGGCAGTGAACGCGGCGCTTAACAGTTTCAATAAGGTTCTGCTTGCCAATCACATCCGGACCTGCGTATCGGAAGATATCCGTGCAGGGAAGGATGAGACGGTGGATGAGTTGGTGACGACGCTGCAGAAGTTGATGAGATGATACCTGGGTATGGTATAATATGATTTGGTTCTTAGGAGGTGTAATGAATGGAGCAATATACGGTTACGGGTATGAGCTGCGCGGCGTGCAGCGCGCGTGTAGAGAAGGCGGTTGCGAAGGTAGACGGAGTTACGTCCTGTTCGGTCAGTCTTCTGACGAATTCCATGGGTGTGGAAGGAAGCGCTCCCGCCGCGAAGATCATTGAAGCGGTGGAGGCGGCAGGGTACGGCGCTTCACAGAAGACGGCGTCCGGTAACGAGAAAGCATCGGCAGGAGCAGCGCCGGAGGAAGACCTGTTAAAAGACAAAGAGACGCCGGTTTTGAAGCGGCGGCTTATTGCTTCCTTATGTTTTCTGATACCGCTTATGTATTTTTCTATGGGACATATGATGTGGAACTGGCCGGCGCCGGGATTCCTTGAGGGGAATCATGTGGCGATGGGGCTGATCCAACTGTTATTAACGACGGCGGTCATGATCGTTAACCAGAAGTTCTTCGTAAGCGGGGTTAAGAGCCTTCTGCACCGTGCGCCGAATATGGATACGCTGGTGGCGCTTGGGGCGGGAGCTTCTTATGTGTACAGCACATATGCCCTGTTTGCGATGACGGATGCGCAGATGCATATGGATATGGCGCAAGTGATGTCCTACATGCATGAGTTTTATTTCGAGTCCGCGGCTATGATCCTTGCGCTGATCACGGTGGGCAAGATGCTGGAGGCCCGCTCTAAGGGGCGGACGACAGATGCGCTCAAGAGCCTGATGAAGCTGGCGCCCAAGACAGCGGTGGTTGTCAGAGACGGGGCAGAGCAGGAGATTCCGATCCAGCAGGTGAAGAAGGGCGATGTGTTCGTGGTAAGACCGGGGGAGAATATCCCGGTGGACGGCGTAGTGCTCGCGGGCAGCAGCGCGGTCAATGAATCTGCCCTTACCGGTGAGAGCATCCCGGTTGATAAGGAAGAGGGAAGCATGGTATCGGCGGCAACGCTGAACCAGTCCGGGTATCTCAGGTGTGAAGCTACCAGAGTCGGGGAGGATACGACATTGTCGCAGATCATCCAGATGGTCAGCGACGCGGCCGCCACAAAGGCGCCGATCGCGAAGATCGCAGACCGTGTGTCCGGCGTGTTCGTGCCGGCAGTCATTGCCATTGCGGCGGTCACTGTCATAATATGGCTGCTTGCAGGCGAGAGCGTGGGATTCGCGCTGGCAAGAGGAATCTCTGTACTGGTAATAAGCTGCCCCTGCGCGCTGGGGCTTGCAACGCCGGTTGCCATCATGGTAGGTAACGGGATGGGGGCCAGGAACGGGATCATGTTCAAGACTGCGGTCTCCCTGGAGGAGACGGGAAAGATGCAGATTGTTGCCCTGGATAAGACGGGGACGATCACAAGCGGAGAGCCAAAGGTTACGGATATCCTGCCGGAAGACGATGTGACAGAAGAAGAACTGCTCCGGATGGCCTATGCCCTGGAGCGAAGGAGCGAGCATCCGCTGGCACGGGCAATCCTTACGCTGGCAGAAGAGAAGGGAATGGACCGGTCCGGCGCCAGGGACGGTGAAGGGGATCTGGAGGTAACGGATTTTCAGGCCGTGCCCGGTAATGGGCTTTTCGGGAACCTGGGCGCTGTGCGTTTGACCGGGGGGAACCTTGCATTTATCAGTGAGAACGCGTCAGTATCCGATCAGACGAAGCAGATGGCTGCAAGGCTGTCCGAGGAAGGCAAGACCCCGTTGTTCTTTGGGAGAGACGGCCGGCTGATCGGTGTGATCGCCGTGGCGGATACCATCAAGGACGACAGCCCCAATGCGGTGAAAGAGCTGCAGAACATGGGGATCCATGTAGTGATGCTGACCGGAGATAACGAGCGCACGGCCAGGGCGATCGGACGGCAGGCAGGCGTTGATGAGGTGATTGCCGGAGTCTTGCCGGACGGGAAGGAGCAGGTGATCCGTGATCTTAAGAAGAAGGGCAGAACAGCGATGGTGGGAGACGGCATCAACGATGCGCCGGCGCTTACGAGAGCGGATATCGGTATCGCCATCGGCGCCGGTACGGATATTGCCATCGATGCGGCGGACGTGGTGCTGATGAAGAGCCGGCTAAGCGACGTTCCGGCGGCGATCCGGTTAAGCCGTGCAACGCTTCGCAATATCCATGAGAATCTGTTCTGGGCATTCTTCTATAATGTGATCGGAATCCCGCTTGCGGCGGGGCTGTGGTATCCTTTATTCGGCTGGAAGTTAAACCCCATGTTCGGGGCGGCGGCCATGAGCCTGTCAAGCTTCTGCGTGGTGACGAATGCGTTGAGGCTTAACTGGTTCCGGATGCATGACGCGTCGCGTGACAGGATGCAGAAGAAGCGGGCTGCGATTCCGGAATCCACGGAGCAAAGCCCGGATCAGATTACAAATCAAATACCAATCCAGAAGGAGGAAACAAAGATGACGAAGACAATGAAGATCGAAGGAATGATGTGCGGACACTGTGAGGCGAGGGTGAAGAAATGCTTAGAGGCGCTTGCCCAGGTGGATGAGGCGGCAGTAAGCCACGAGGCAGGTACGGCGGTGGTGACGCTGAATACGGAGCTTGCGGATGATGTTCTCAAGAAGACGGTGGAGGACCAGGATTATAAGGTGCTGGGGATCGAATAAGAGACGGAAGGATGAAGCGATGGAATTTATCACGGCAGCGGCGGAGCATATAGACAGAATGTGTGAGATCACGGACCAGGCCAAGGTCCAGCTTCGGGCGCTTGGACTTGACCAGTGGCAGAAGGGATATCCGGGCCGGGAGGTATGGCTTCAGGATATCCGGGAAGGATGCGCTTATCTTGCGGCGGAGAATGGCGAGATTCTGGGTGCGTTTGCATTCCAGGTCACGCCGGATCCGTCCTACGGAGTGATCGACGGCAAGTGGCTGACGGACGGAGCTTATGCCTCCATGCACCGGGTCTGCGTAGCCGACGGATGCAAGGGGAAGGGCGTAGCCGGAAGGATGTTTGCATATGGCTTCAGGCTTGCGAAGGAAGCGGGATTTTCTTCTGTCAGGATCGATACGCACCCGGGCAACCTCCCTATGCAGAGGGCGCTTGAGAAGGCGGGTTTTCAGGTCTGCGGCAGGATAAGACTTTCCGGAGGCTGCGAGGACGGAGACCCCCGTATCGGATACGAGAAGGTGTTATAGAATATGATTGCCGGGCGGTATATCGGCCCGGTTTTTTTGTGCAGTTTTTATCCAGATTGAACTTGATGATCTTCCAAGCTTTGGTATATAATGAAAGCGTCAAAAGAAGGGAGGATATTATGGCACTTAGTGATTACACGAAAGCATATAAGCTTGGAAAAAAGAATTACCAGTACCGGATGCTGCACGGAGAACTGCCTACGCTGGAGGTATTAGATGATATTATTCCGACGAAGGGAACATTTTCCGAAGTGCCGTTAGGACTGGTCCAGATTCCGATCGACCAGATCGTGGGAACCAAGACCGGCGGAAGGAGCAATGCGTTTGCGGCGAACTTCATGCCGATATTGAGAGAGACTTCGGAGTTTGCGAGAAAATGGGCGCAGCTTAGCACAAGCCACGAGGAAGAGGGGATTCGTGAGCCGATCAAAGCATTCGAATATATGAACAGATTCTACGTGCAGGAGGGGAATAAACGCGTCAGCGTGATGAAATACTATGGAGTAGTATCTGTCCCCGGGGAAGTGACCAGGATCATTCCCAACAGGACCAACGATAAGGAGAACAAGATCTACTATGAGTTCCTGGATTTCTATGAGCTGACGAAGATCAATTATATCTGGTTCTCCGAGGAAGGGAATTTTAAGAAGCTTCTGGAGGCGGTCGGCAAGGGGCCGGATGAGGTCTGGAACGATGACGAGCGGCTGGAATTCAGCTCTATTTACCGGAGATTCATGGCGGAATATAATGCCGAGGATAAGGGGAAATTATCGGTTACGGTGGGAGACGCGTTCCTTGCGTTTATCAAACTGTATGGATATAAAGAGATCGACCAGATGACTACGAAGGAGTTAAAGGAGCTGGTCGAGAAGTCCTGGGAGGAATTCTCGCTTCTTGAGGAGGATGAGGATGTAGAGCTTAAGATGGATCCCAATACGGAGAAGAAGCCGCTGATCAATATGCTGCTCCCGTTTGGCATCTCGAGCCTGAAGGTTGCGTTTATCTATGAGAAGACGCCGGGTTCGTCGGCGTGGACCTATGCCCATGAGCTGGGGAGGCTTCATCTGGATCAGACCTTCCCGGAGGAAGTCAGCACAGTGTTCTATGATAATGTCACGCTTGACACCATAGATGAACGGATAGAGGAAGCAATCACGGATGGATGCGATATCATATTCACGACGACGCCGTCATTTGTGCAGGCCAGTGTGAAGGCGGCCATTGCCAACCCGAATGTCAGGATACTGAATTGTTCGGTCAATACTTCTCACAGGTATATTCGGACGTATTATGCGCGCATGCATGAGGCGAAGTTTTTGATGGGAGCGATCGCGGGAGCGATGTCGGAACATAACCGTCTGGCATACATTGCAGATTATCCGATCTACGGTTCGATTGCCAATATCAATGCATTTGCGCTGGGAGCTAAGATGATCAATCCGCGGGCGGAGGTATATCTGGAGTGGACGGCCAAGAAGGATATCGATGTGATGGAGAGTGTCCTTGAGAAACAGGTAGACTGTATCTCCGGTAAAGATATGGTGATCCCGGAGGAGGCGTCGAGATTCTTCGGCATCTATCATCTGGAAGGGGACACTGCGAGGAATCTCGCTATGCCGCTGTGGCACTGGGGTAAGTTCTACGAGCAGATGATCCGTACCATCATGGACGGTACATGGAAGTATGACGATGACCCGACTTCTAAGAAGGCGATCAATTACTGGTGGGGAATGTCGGCCGGGGTAGTCGATGTCGTATGTTCCAAGAACAATCTTCCGATCGGAACCAAGAGACTGGTGGATCTCCTGAAAGAGACGATCAGCACCGGTAAGTTCAATCCATTCTCCGGGATTCTTTATTCCCAGGAGGGAATCGTGCAGGACGACCCGGCTAAGAGCCTGACGCCGGAGGAGATCGTAACGATGGATTGGCTGGCAGAGAATGTCATCGGAAGCATTCCTAAGGAAGAAGAGTTAAAAGAACAGTCCAAGCCTGTTGTATCGCAGCAGGGAATCGAGAACAAGAAGGGTTAGTATGAATCTATGAAGATACTTGCGATTGCGGACGAAGAATCTGCTTATCTGTGGGATTATTTTGAGAAGAGTAAGCTTGCGGGAATTGATCTGATCATTTCCTGCGGCGATCTGGATCCAAGATATCTTTCGTTCCTGGCAACATTTACCTCCGTGCCCATTCTGTATGTGCACGGCAACCATGATGAGAAATACAGGCAGATCCCCCCGGACGGGTGTATCTGCATTGACGATAAGATCTATGTGCATCAGGGGGTGAGGATCCTGGGGCTTGGCGGTTCCATGCGCTACAGGCCCGGTGAGTTCCAGTATACGGAACGGCAGATGAAGGGCAGGATCCGGAAACTGTGGTTTCAGTTATTTCGGCATAGGGGATTCGATATCCTGGTGACTCATGCCCCGGCATATCAGCTCAACGACGGACTTGATCTGCCGCATCAGGGATTTCAGGCATTCAGAGATCTTCTTGACAAATATAAGCCTAAATACTTCCTCCACGGACATGTGCACATGTCCTATGGGAGGAAGCATAAGAGGTATGATACCTATCAGGAGACTCAGGTGATCAATGCTTTTGAACGGTGCGAGATCGACTATGAATGATCTACAGATCCTAAAAGGAGCGAATAGAGTTCCTGAACCGTCTTGCCGCAGCAGGGATGATGCTTGTAGGGAGCGATCTCCAGAAGGGGCTGCAGCACGAAGTTCCGGTTCTGCATATCCACATGGGGAATGCATAAGTCCTCATCCTCTATGATCAGGTCATCATAGAAGATAATATCCAGATCCAGGGTTCTTGGTCCCCAGCGGATGATGCGTTCCCGTCCGGCTTCCTGCTCAATCGCATGGAGAACGTTAAGAAGCTCCCTGGGAGTTAAGAGAGTGCGCAGCATCAGGCATCCGTTGAGGAACTCATCTTGGTCGGTTACTCCGTAGGGTTCCGTGACCAGGAAGGAGGAGACCTTGGTCACCATGCAGCCTGGGGTGCGGCCAAGGGAGCGGATGGCCTGGTTCAGGTATTGCTCTTTATTACCCATGTTAGAGCCGAATGCGATATAGGCGGTGTGCCATCCGCGTTCGATCTCCACGGAGACGGTCTCTAAGGGGAGGCCAATGGGCGCCCAGGGCTTCTTGATCTTAAGCCTGATCTTCTCAAGACCGGGTGTCTCAAGGAGAAGTGTCTCCGCGAGGCTTTCTGCCGCCCGTTCTAAGAGCTTGTAGGTGTGTTCGGTCAGGTATTGTTCGATCCGCTGGCTGATCTCTCCGTAATGGATGGAGGCGGTCAGGTCGTCCGTCTTACCGGCCTTGCGGGTGTCGGTGTAGAGTGTTGCCGTGACGATGAACTTCTGCCCCAGAACATTCTCTTCCGGGAATACGCCGTGGCGGGCGAACACTTCAAGATTCTGTATCTTAATCTTATCCATGGTATTCTCCTTACATATTCTATTCATCTGCGTGAATGATCGCTTCCGTCATCTGTATCGCCCTGCGGTTCGCCTTCACATCATGAACCCGGACGAAGGAGCAGCCATTCATCATCCCGTATACGGTGGTCGCGAGGGTCCCTTCTTCCCGCTGGCCGGCAGGAAGGTCAAGAGTCAGTCCGATCACGGATTTGCGGGAGGTCCCAAGGAGGATGGGATAGTGAAGCTCGTGCATCCGGCCGACCTCGCGTATGATGGCAAGGTTCATCTCGTAGGTCTTCCCAAATCCGACTCCGGGATCTAAGATGATCTTGTCGTCCGCGATAGACGCATTCCCGGCGATCCGGACGCATTCCCGCATATCTTCCATGAAATCTGTGAGAAAGTCATTATATACCGCTTCCTCCCGGTTATGCATCAGGCAGCAGGCGGTGCCGTATTCGGCGATGAGAGGAGCCATGCGGGCATCGTATTTCAGGCCCCAGATATCGTTGACAAGGTCGGCCCCGGC
>Ga0137306_101937_pt1 | contig 18980 bp, 14 predicted proteins | sample Inofroosms_March_FD_97187 | JGI IMG/M metagenome (GOLD analysis project Ga0137306, IMG submission 97187) | Mouse cecal microbial communities from Vienna, Austria - N-Acetylneuraminic and N-Acetylglucosamine D2O microcosms_March | ecosystem: Host-associated > Mammals > Digestive system > Large...
AGCATTGTTCATGGTATTTTTATTGTTAAGAAACTATTTATTGAAAAAGAAAGGACATGAGAAGATGAAGAGCAGAAAGAGAACATTATGGGGTGCACTTGCATTTTTATGCATTCTGATGTGCAGCGCCATAACCGCTTTTGCGGCAGATGAAGCGGCGGAGTACGTGCCTGACATGTACGCGACCTTCTGGGGCCTGATTCCTCCGGTAGTTGCCATTGTACTGGCACTGATTACAAAGGAGGTATACAGTTCCCTGTTTGTAGGAATTCTGATTGGAGGGCTGTTTTATTCAGGCTTCCAGTTTGAGAGAACAGTTACCCATGTATTTCAGGATGGTATTGTGGGAGTACTGTCTGATGCCTATAATGTAGGCATCCTGGTATTCCTGGTAATTCTGGGAATTATGGTATGTATGATGAATAAGGCGGGAGGTTCTGCGGCATTCGGACGGTGGGCAAGTGTGCATATTAAGTCCCGTGCAGGGGCTCAGCTTGCAACAATTGCGTTGGGCGTGCTGATCTTTATTGACGATTACTTTAACTGTCTGACAGTGGGAAGTGTGATGCGTCCGGTTACAGACAAGCACAATGTATCCAGGGCAAAGCTTTCCTATCTGATTGATGCTACGGCGGCTCCGGTATGTATTATTGCGCCGATTTCCTCCTGGGCGGCAGCAGTTACGGGCTTTGTGGAGGGAGAGGACGGATTTTCCATCTTTATCCGTGCAATTCCGTATAATTATTATGCGCTTCTTACGATTGTTATGATGATTGTATGTGTTCTTCTGAAGATCGAATACGGCCCCATGAAGCTTCATGAGGACAATGCAATAAAAGGAGATCTGTATACAACACCTGACAGGCCGTATGCGAATGCGGAGGAGGATGTTGTAGAGAGCAGGGGAAGTATGATTGATTTGGTATTCCCGGTTCTTGTGCTGATTATCTGCTGCGTAATCGGTATGATCTATACAGGTGGATTCTTTGGCGGGACAGGTTTTGTAGAGGCATTTTCAGGCAGCGATGCATCGGTAGGCCTGATGCTCGGAAGCTTCTTTGCGTTTATTATTACGATTGTATTCTACGGAATCAGAAGGGTATTAAAATTCAGCGAATCTATGGCATGTATTCCGGACGGCTTTAAGGCAATGGTTCCGGCAATTCTCATTCTGACACTGGCATGGACTCTGAAAGCCATGACAGACAGCCTGGGAGCAGCTGAATATGTGGAAATGCTCATGAAATCTGCCTCAGAAGGGCTTGTAAGGATTCTTCCGGCAATTATTTTCATAGTTGGATGCCTCCTTGCGTTTGCAACAGGTACCTCATGGGGAACCTTTGGAATCCTGATTCCGATCGTTGTAGGAGTATTTGCTGGAAAGGACGAAACCATGATGATTATGTCCATCTCTGCATGTATGGCAGGGGCGGTATGCGGCGACCACTGTTCCCCGATCTCAGATACGACCATTATGGCATCTGCAGGAGCACAGTGTAATCACGTAAACCATGTTTCGACCCAGCTTCCGTATGCAGTTACTGTGGCTGCTGTGTCATTCATAACCTACGCAATTGCCGGATTGGTCAGAAACCCTGTTTTCAGTCTGCTCATTGGAATTGTGCTGATGGTCTTAGTATTATTTTTTGTGAAGATCTTTTCAGAACGGAAATAGAGCAGGAATTATTTTTTATAGGCGCTGAATAATGTATTGTTATTCAGCGCTTAATTGTTAGGGCAAACTTTATGGATTGCCCTCTATTTGTGGTTTTACTTTGCAATAATCCGAAAATAGAAAACTTGATCTGCAAAAATAAAAAGGTGGGAACAAAGAGGATGAAAGAACATAAGATTGTGCGTTACTTGCTGCAGGGGCGTATATTTACTAATATTGGAGACAGCATCTTATATATGTTGGTAATTTGGTGTCTCAGTAAGGAGTTTTCGTCGCCTGTCTTGCTTTCGATCGCCTTTGCGACACTGGCAATCGTGGATGCATTAACAGTATTTATAGGACCACTGGTTGATTCAACAGTGCCTAAACAGAATTATAGCATCAGCAGCATGGCTAATAATGTCAATAATAATAAAATATAATTTTTTGTTTGCGTTCTTATTTATTTTTATTAGTAATTGCGGAATAAATATGATGAATGTAATGTTTACATCTATTATTCAAAAGGAAATTGATGCATCTCTTTTAGGAAGAGTTTCCACATTTACGGAAAGTTTAGTTTCCATAATTATTCCTCTTGGTAATTTGATGGGAGGAGTTGTTTTGGTACTGTTTAACCCTCTGCTGTCACAAATTCTATATGGTATTGTTATGATTTTATGTGGTATGTTGATCTTCCCCAATAGAATACGATAAATAAGCATTGGGGACGGGGCATTTTTAAAAATGCCCCGTCCCCAACTGGAATTTTTTCGCAAATCTGCCATTCCCACTTGTAGACAGCGGCAAAATTGGATAAAATAGGAACAGACCCAATTTTACTTTTGAAAGGAGCATATGAAAAAGCATATGAGCATAAAAGATTTGTCAGCCTATGAATTGGTCAGGGAGGAAAGGCTTCCTGGTATTCATTCCAATGGTTTTCTGTTAAGGCATAAAAAGAGCGGCGCACGTATTCTGCTTGTGGAGAATGATGATAACAACAAGGTATTCAGCATCGGCTTCCGTACTCCGCCTCCGGACAGTACAGGTGTTCCGCATATTATGGAGCACTCTGTTCTGTGTGGTTCGAAGAATTTTCCTGCAAAGGATCCTTTTGTAGAACTTGTGAAGGGCTCTCTGAATACTTTTTTAAATGCCATGACCTATCCGGACAAGACCGTCTATCCGGTGGCGAGCTGTAATGATAAGGATTTTAAGAATCTGATGCATGTCTACATGGATGCAGTGCTTTACCCGAATATTTATGAGCATGAGGAGATTTTCCGTCAGGAGGGCTGGAGCTATCAGCTTGACAGTCTGGAAGAGCCCCTTGGTTATAACGGGGTTGTGTATAATGAGATGAAAGGGGCTTTTTCCTCACCAGAGGGAGTGCTTGACCGGGTGATTCTGAATACATTGTTCCCAGATACATCCTATGCAAATGAATCCGGCGGGGATCCGGATGACATTCCGGATCTTACCTATGAACAGTTCCTTGATTTCCACAGAACCTATTATCATCCGTCCAACAGCTATATCTATCTGTACGGGGATATGGATATGGAGGAAAGGCTTGACTGGCTTGACAGGGAATATTTAAGCTTTTTTGATGCAAAAGAAGTAGATTCCAGAATCCGGTTCCAGGAGCCTTTTGAGGAAGTGAAGGAACATACCTTTTCCTATTCCATTGCAAGTGATGAACCAGAGGAGGAGAATACGTATCTTTCCTACAATAAGGTGATTGGGACCAGCCTTGACAGGGAGCTTTACCTTGCCTTCCAGATTCTGGATTATGCGCTTCTTTCTGCGCCGGGCGCGCCGCTTAAGAAGGCGCTGACAGATGCCGGAATCGGAAAGGACATTATGGGTTCCTATGACAATGGAATCTATCAGCCTATTTTCTCTGTGATTGCAAAAAATGCGGAGGAAAGTCAGAAGGAAGAGTTTGTGGAACTGATTGAGAAGGTGCTTTCCGGCCTTGCAGAAAACGGCATAGACAGAAAGGCTCTTGAGGCTGGGATTAACTATCATGAATTCCGTTACCGCGAGGCGGACTTCGGAAATTATCCAAAAGGCCTTATGTATGGGCTTCAGATGATGGACAGCTGGCTGTATGACGAGACCGAGCCATTCATGCATGTGGAGGCGCTGAAAACCTTTGAAGCTATGAAGGCAAAGATGGGAACCGGTTACTTTGAGGAGCTGATCCGGAGATATCTCCTTGAAAATACCCATGGTGCGATTGTAATCGTGAGACCGGAGAAAGGGCGTACGGCGCGTTTGGATGCAGAGCTTGCCCAGAAGCTTCAGGCATATAAGGAAAGCCTCAGCCAGGAGGAGGCAGAGCTTCTGGTGTCCAGGACTCATCAGCTTGAAGAATACCAGTCTGAGCCAGACACAGAGGAGGATCTGAACCGGATTCCGGTACTGGAAAGGAAGGATATATCCAGGGAGATTACTCCGATTTATAATGAAGAGATGACCATCTCAGGTACCCCGGTTGTGTTCCACGAAGTGGAGACGAACGGAATCGGCTATGTGGATGTGATGTTTGATCTGTCGGGAGTGGCTGCAGAGGATCTGCCCTATGTGGGCATTCTCCAGTCCGTACTGGGAATTATTGATACAGAACACTATGAGTACGGGGAATTATTTAATGAGATCAACATGCATACCGGCGGAATCGGTACAGCGCTGGAGCTTTATAATGATGTGACGAACGTGCGTGAAAAGGCATTTAAGGCGACCTTTGAGATAAAGGGAAAGGCGCTCTATCCGAAGCTTTCCAGAACCTTTGAGATGATGGGGGAGATCCTGTCAGCATCAAAGCTCTCTGACACGAAGAGAATCAGAGAGATTCTGGATATGCTGAAATCAAGGCTTCTCATGAAGTTCCAGTCCTCCGGGCATACTACGGCAGCACTGCGTGCCCTTGCCTATGCGTCGCCTTCTGCACAGCTTAAGGATATGACGAATGGAATTGCTTTTTATGAAAAGGTAAATGAGATTCTGGAGCATTATGAGGAATGCAGGGAGAAGCTCTCAGAGAAGCTTTCTGAGCTCTCTAAGAGAATCTTCCGCCCGGATAATCTGATGGTCAGCTATACTGCGGCCCGGACAGGGCTTGCCGGGATGGAGGAGCTGCTTTGCGGGCTTAAGAGTAAGCTTTACACAGAGACGCCGGAAGAGACGGCATGCATCATTCACTGCGAGAAGAAGAACGAAGGCTTTAAGACAGCCTCCAAGGTCCAGTATGTGGCGCGTACCGGAAACTTTATTGACAACGGTGCATCCTATACCGGAGCGCTGCAGATACTGAAGGTAATCTTAAGCTATGACTATCTGTGGCAGAATATCCGTGTGAAGGGCGGCGCATATGGCTGCATGAGTAATTTTACAAGGGTTGGGGACGGTTACTTTGTCTCCTACAGAGATCCGAACCTGAAACGGACCAACGAGGTCTATGAGGGAGTTGTGGACTATCTTAAGGGTTTTACGGTCAGTGACCGGGATATGACTAAATACATTATTGGCACTATGAGCAATATCGACCAGCCCCTGACGCCTGCGGCAAAGGGCGAGCGCTCCATGAATCTGTATATGAATAAGGTGAGCGCTGACATGATCCGGGAGGAGCGGAACCAGATCCTGGATGCAACCCAGGAAGACATCAGGAGCCTTTCCCGTGTGGCTGAGGCCATCCTGAAGGCGGGACAGATCTGCGTCATCGGAAGCGAGGAGAAGATTGAAGAAGACAGGGAGCTGTTTGATACCATCACGGCATTTTAAATATGAGGTATGAGAAATGAAAAATTTTAAATCCGGCTTCGTGACGCTGATTGGCCGCCCCAATGTGGGGAAATCTACTCTTATGAATTACCTCATCGGGCAGAAGATTGCCATTACGTCTAATAAGCCGCAGACTACCAGAAACCGGATCCAGACTGTCCTCACGACAGAGGAGGGACAGATTATCTTCGTGGATACCCCGGGAATTCACAAGGCGAAAAATAAGCTTGGGGAGTATATGGTAAATGTTGCAGAGAAGACGCTGGGCGAGGTGGACGTGGTGCTCTGGCTTGTGGAGCCCACCACCTTCATCGGCGCAGGAGAGCAGCATATTGCAAAGCAGCTTAAGGCCTGTAAGACTCCGGTCATTCTTGTGATTAATAAAATTGACAGTGTGAAAAAGGAAGAGGTGCTTCTGTCCATCGGAGCCTATAAGGATGTCTGTGATTTTGCGGAGATCGTACCTGTCTCTGCAAGAAATGGGGATAATACAGAGGAGCTTGTGAAGGTGATTATGAAGTATCTCCCTTATGGACCTCAGTTCTATGACGAGGATACAGTCACAGACCAGCCCGAGCGTCAGATTGTGGCAGAGCTGATCAGGGAGAAGGCGCTGCATTCTCTGAATGAAGAGATTCCCCATGGAATCGCCGTTGCCATTGACCGGATGAAGCGCAAGAATAAGGTCATGCATATTGATGCCACTATTATATGCGAGCGGGATTCCCACAAGGGGATAATTATTGGAAAACAAGGAAATATGTTGAAAAAAATTGGAAGCACTGCCCGGTATGAGATAGAGAAAATGCTGGATTTACAGGTAAATCTTAAGCTTTGGGTTAAAGTGAAAAAGGACTGGCGGGACAGCGATTATCTAATGAAAAATTTTGGATACCGGGAAGAGGAATAAAAAGTATATTCCACTGGGGAACCTAATGACAGGATGCAACACAGACATGAGGTGATAAAGTGGAAGAAAAGTACTGGCAGCAGTTTTTGGAGACAGGAAAGATTACAGACTATCTCTATTACAAGGGTATGCAGATCATAAGCCGTGTGATGGATAGCTATGAAGGTAACGGACAGCATGAACCAGATTATGGTGACGGGCATGGTGCTCGGGGTGACGCCTGTAGGGGAATCTGACAGGCGGGTTGTAATATTGACAAAAGAACGAGGGAAGATTGCCGTATTTGCAAGAGGCGCAAGAAAGCCGAACAGTGCACTGGTGGGGGTTACGGCCCCCTTTTCCTTCGGGGAATTCAATCTCTATGAGGGGCGGACATCCTACACACTGATGTCGGCCTCTATTTCCAGTTATTTTTCAGAACTCCGGGAGGATATGGAAGGGGCATACTATGGATTCTATTTTCTTGACTTTGCAAATTATTATGCAGCAGAGGCAAATGATGAGACAGAGCTTTTGAAGCTCCTGTACCAGACACTGAGGGCGCTGGTAAGCCCAAGGATCCCCAACCGGCTAGTGCGCTGCGTCTTTGAACTTAAGTGCATCAGTATTAACGGAGAAGGCCCGCAGGTATTCGAATGCGTCAGATGCGGGGACAAGGAACGGGAGAAGCATTTCAGTGTAAAGATGGGAGGACTCATATGCATGGAGTGCTTGGATGAGGCACCGGATGCAGTGGAGGTTCAGCCATCTACATTATATACCATGCAGTATATTATATCATCCAGGGTAGAAAAATTGTATACCTTCGCCGTGACAGAAGAGGTACTCACAGAACTGGAGAGAATTGTAAAAAGGTATAGGAGTACATATGTGGAGAAAGAATTTAAATCACTAGAGATCCTGGAGACAATCATTGGAGTCGAATAGGGGACGGGGCTTTTTCTCCGCGTCATGCCGCAGGTCGGGGACGGGGCTTTTTCTCCGCGTGACACCGCTGACGCAGTGTCACTGCTCGAAAAACCCCCGTCCCCTTGCAACCCGTCCCCTTTGGCATCTGCTTACTTTAATGGTAGCCTGACGGTTACCGTGAATTGTTCTGTCTCTTTTTCCACTTCCATCGTCCCGCCTAGGAGGCGCATCATCTTCTGTACGCTTTTAAGTCCGATATTATTCCCGCTTACTCCTGCATGCTCGGCCTTTGCAGTATTCGTTACGGAGACAGTGAGATACTGTCTGCCAGACTCCCCGGTAATAACCACAGGCTGCTTCTTATCCCCATATTTAAGAATATTAGAGAAGAGATTATTGAATATCCGTTTCAGCATCGTGATATCGCTTTCCAGTACCCCTGACATCTCAGGGAAATCCATTTCAGGAAGAAATCCGGCCAGTTTTATAAAATCGCAGTTTTCAGTCAGGCATTGTCTGATGAAGTCGGTGGATATCCAGTTAAGCTCCGGTGTTTCGTTTTCTTCCAGCACCAGCGCATACTCGAACATCTTGTCTGTCAGTTCCTTCAGGTCCTCTGCTTTTTTCAGGCACCGCTCCACATATTCGTCCTGCATGTCAGGGCTTCGCTTCAGGCGCAGGACTTCCAGGTAGCCGGTCAGAATTGTAAGAGGCGTGCGCAGGTCATGGGAGAGGGCTGTGATCAGATCCTGATTGGCGAGGCGGCTTTCCTGCTCCTTTAAGATCGTTTCATTCAGTGAGTTTCTCAGCCCGTCCAGCTCCCTGGCAAGAATCCCGATCTCATCCTCTCCGAAATTCGGAACCGGATGGGTCAGGTCGCCGGAGGCCATGGTGAGAATTTCCTTTTCCAGTACAAGGACAGAGCGCATTTTCCTGCTTAGGAAAAACAGGACAATGCCAAAGAACACAAGGATGGACAGGAACAGACTCCCTGCCATGAAGGGGTAAAGGAACAGGGAACGTTGGTAGTTGTACATCATGACCATGCCCGTATCGTTCCGGAATCTGAGGGGAAACACCCGCAGATCCTCGCCGTCGCCGTTTGTCAGCCGGTATCCCCAGTCAAAAAAAATGCGGAAATCCTTATCATCCATAATAGGGGCGAATCTCCCGGCCCGGTACAGCCCGTCATCCCTCCCATAAATATAAACGCTTGTATATTCATCTGCCATCTCCAGAAGGGGTTCCAGAGCCAGGGCTGTCTCTGTGTCATCCTCACTCTTTGGCAGGTCATAATCCAGCGCTGCCTCATAAAATTCGTCCATAAACTCAAGGTTATCTAACTGGGTGTGGGAAAAATCCGTGTTAGTCAGCAGCTTTCCTACAGACCATCTGTGAAGCCACAGCTCTTGAAAAAGTACAAAACAGATGATGACTGCGCACAGAATCAGCAGGGCAAACTGACTGCTGATTTTTAAGCCTTTAATCTTCTTAATCACAGCGATACCCCTTTCCCCACACGGTTTTTATAAGGAGAGGATTTTTCGGATCCTTCTCAATCTTAAGGCGGAGATTGCGGATATGAACAGTAACCGTGTTATTCGCACCATAATAATAAGGTTCGTCCCACACCGCCTCATAGAGCCGTTCAGCGGAAAATATCTGCCTCCGGTTCTTCACAAGCAGAAGCAGCACAGCATACTCGGTATCCGTAAGCTCAAGGGTCTTACCATCCCGGCGTACCTGTTCTTTCGCCTCGTCAATTTCCAGATAGTGGTATTTTACAGGCTCAGACTTCCCGGGGACAGGGTTTTCCTCACGGGTATCCTTTCCCTTATACACCTGATACCGCCGGATCAATGCCTTGCTGCGGCTGATGAGCTCATTATAGGAAAACGGTTTTTCCAGATAGTCGTCCCCGCCGCTGGAAAATCCCAGGGTCTTGTCACTTTCCTTCGTGCGGGCGCTCAGGAACAGGATCGGCGCGTTACTGAGTTTGCGGATCTCCAGGCATGTCTGATATCCGTTTAACCCAGGCATCATAATATCAAGAATAATCAGGTCAAAGGAGTTTTTCCGGATTGCATCCAGCGCCTCCGTCCCGTCCCCGGCCTCCTCAATCTCAAATCCCTCGCCGCCAAGTAATACATGTATAATTTCCCGGATTTCCAGGTTGTCATCAACAATTAAAATACGTGTTTCTTCCACAATTCTTCCTCCATTTATAAATCGCTACTATTCACGGACTAACCGTCTGCTTATAGCAACACATCCAGCCCATTTAAAAGTCGCTCAATCTATCATAGCAGATTTTTTAGAAATATTTGTATCATCTTAATAATTCTTAAGATATAATTTAGGTAATTATTAAGAAATATCCATTAAAGTATATAACTGACAGAAAGAAAGGGAATAACTAATGATATCGGAGGTGTGGCAAATGAGTTTAATTAGTATTGTTATTCCGTGTTATAACGAAGAGGAGGCTCTGCCAGTCTATTACAGGGAGATGAGCAGAATCATGAAAGAGATGGCGGACACTGAGTTCGAGCTGTTGTTTGTGGATGACGGCTCTACGGACCGGACGCTTGGCATATTAAAGGAAATGAATGAAAATGATGCGCGGTGCCGTTATCTGTCATTTTCCAGAAACTTTGGAAAGGAAGCAGCACTTTATGCCGGGCTTAAGAATGCCCAGGGTGAGTATGTGGCGACAATGGATGTGGACATGCAGGATCCGCCGGGACTTCTGCCGGAGATGTACCGGATACTTAAGGAGGAGAACTATGACAGCGTGGCCACAAGGCGCTCCACCAGAACCGGGGAGCCAAGGATCCGTTCCTTCTTATCCGAAAGCTTTTACAAATTCATCAATAAGATTTCCCGCACGGAGATTGTGAACGGCGCCAGGGACTACAGGCTTATGAAGCGGAAGATGGTGGATGCAGTGCTTGGAATGAGCGAGTACAACCGCTTTTCAAAAGGAATCTTCGAATGGGTGGGATTTCGGACAAAATGGCTAGAATTCCAGAATGTGGGACGTTGTGCCGGGGAGACGAAGTGGTCGGTTAAGAAGCTGTTCATGTACTCTCTGGAGGGAATCACCGGCTTTTCGGTAGCCCCCCTTTCCCTCGCTTCAATAGTTGGTGTTATGTTTTGCGCGCTGGCGTTTCTTATGATTTTAGTCATTATTATCAGGACGCTCATATGGGGGGATCCGGTGTCGGGCTGGCCGTCACTGGCGTGCATCATTTTCATGGTCAGCGGAATACAGCTCTTCTGCACCGGGATAGTGGGACAGTATCTGTCCAAGACCTATCTGGAAACGAAGCACAGGCCCATATTCATACTGAAGGATTCCAGTGAGGAAAATACGGGAGGGTCACATGAAAAAGTTTCGGTATAGGAAGTACTCTGACTATCTGCTGTTATTTGCGCTTGCCGCAGTACTGTGCTGGCTGTTTGTCCTTCGCAGGGGCGTATTTGGCAGTGCGGTGGACTGGATCAGCCAGCACAGCGTACTGCCGGACTATTTCCGGAAGCAGTTCTATGCGACAGGGGAGCTGTTTCCGGAATTTGCATTCCACATTGGCGGCGGGCAGAATATATATAATTTCGCTTATTACGGACTCTATAGTCCGGTTATTCTTTTGTCCTGGCTGTTTCCCTTTGTAAAAATGTCTGATTACATGATGGCAGCGCAGTTTCTCTGTCTGGCGGCCTCTGTACTGCTTCTGTACGCATGGCTCCTTGGCCGGAAATTTCCCCGGGGAACAGCCCTTGGCATGGCGGTCATGTTTCTTCTGGCAGGTCCTATGATTTTTCATTCCTGTAAACAGATCATGTTCGTAAATTATATGCCTTTTTTATGCATGAGCTTTCTGGGAGTGGACCGGTATTTTGACAAAAGGCGGTCCGGGCTTCTCATTACAGGCATTTTTCTTATGATTATGACAAGCTTTTATTTCAGTATCGGAGGGATGCTGGTGCTTGTGCTCTACGGAGTGCACCGGTATTTTGAAATGTGCGAAGGTGGGGGAGCGAAGCTTTCCTTTAAGGGATTTATGGGGGAGGGAATCTGTTTTCTGATTCCTTTTCTAACTGCGGTACTGATGAGCGGAATTCTGCTTGTCCCGACCGCGCTTGCGCTGACAGGCCGGGAGGACAGTGCATCAGGAGTGAAGGAGCTGTGGGAGCTTTTGATTCCCCGGCTGTCTGCGGAGCGGTTTTTCTATTCCCCTTATGGCATCGGACTTACGACACTCAGCGTCTCGGCTCTTGTGTCAGTGATGTTCCTGGGAAAGCTCTCGGAGCGTGTGCTTGCATGGGCCAGCGGTGCTGTGCTTGTATTCCCGGTGTTCGCCTGGCTCCTGAACGGAGGGCTTTATATCAGGGACAAGGTAATGATTCCATTTCTGCCGCTTCTGTGCTATATCACAGCATGCCATCTCCGTTCACTGGAGTATGGGGAATCTGGCTGGAATTGTAAAGGATGCCAGTCTGTCGCAGAAAGACAGATACGTGTCAGGCAGGACTGTGGTATCTGCAAAAGGAAAGAACGTGTCAGAGAGGACTGCGGCATCTGCATCAGCCAGGAAAGATGGCGGCACAGAGCAGCCGTATGTCTGCCGGCGCTTGCATATCTGACGCCAATTCTGATGGTCTGTAAAGAAATTGGGAAGGGAGAATATGGAGAATACTGGAAGATTGTGCTCCTGGAGGGGCTTCTTACCATGTGCCTCTTTTTATTCAGAAGGAGGCATGCAGCGCTGCTCATCCTTCCGTCGGTTCTGTCCCTGTCGCTGTTCACAGGAGTAATGAATACCTTTGAAAATCAGACTGTGGACAGGGAATTTTATGAGGCAGTGACAGACGAGGATGCAGGAAAGCTGATCCGGGAAGTAACTGGGAAGAAAGAAGAGCAGGGAGGAATCTACCGGACCGAGCAGGCGGGGGATGCTGCGCAAAAAGCGGCAAACCTTAACCGGATCCATGATATGAGTCAGCTTACTTCCTCCATTTATTCCTCATCTTACAATGCCGGTTATCAGAAGTTCAGGGAGGAAGTATTCGAACTGGAGGAGCCGTTCCGCAATTTTCTGATGCAGCCTGCAGCGGATAATCCGGTATTTCAGGACTTTATGGGCGTGAAATACATACTCCGCCGGACAAAGCCTGCCAGTCAGGAAGAGAAGCAGGGAGAGAATTCAGGGAACACGCTTTCCGGGTATACGCTCCTGGGAACAAAGGGAGCATGGGAGATGTATGAAAATGAGGATGCGCTTCCTGTTGCCTTTGCGACAGATCAGGTTATGACAGAGGAAGCATACCAGAAGCTTCCCTTTCCGTATAACCAGCAGGCGCTGCTGGAATTTGCAGTGGCAGGGGAGGGAAGCGGCGATGCGGAAGCCGGGCCGGGCAGTAAAGAGAATACCGTGGAGGCCGTGGACATCAAGTTCCCGGAGACGGTCTCAGCGAAAAAGGATGAGACGAAAATGATTGATATTCCTGTCAGGGATACGGAAAATATTTTATTTCTGCAGTTCAGGGTGAAAAATTTAAGACCAGGGCATGATCTGACAGTCTGGGTTGAGGGGACGCGCAATAAACTCACTTCAAACAGACATTTCTACTATAATAAAAACACGGTATTTACGTATGCTGTCCCACTGGAAAAAGGGCAGAAACAGATCAGGGTAAAGTTCGGAGAAGGGCATTATGAGATATCCGGCGCCAAGTGTTTCCTGGGCGCGCCTGTGAGCCGTGAAGAAGCGGGGCTATGCCAGTCGGAGTTTATGGCAGACCAGGAAAAAACAAAGGGGAACGTAATCGCAGGAGAGATCAATGTAAAGTCAGACGGGTATTTTGTGACGACAATTCCTTATGATGAAAGCTTTGATGTGTACGTGGACGGCCAGGAGACAGGGAAGGAGAAGGTAAATACCGCATTTCTGGGCTTTCAGATATCGGAAGGGGAGCATGAGATACGGATTGTCTACCATGCCCCCGGGATGCTTTTAGGGAAGCTTTTGTCACTTGCAGGAGTGGTACTTATGTTCGTCAATTGGGGACGGGGTATTTTTAAAAATACCCCGTCCCCAATTGACAAAAATACAGGTCTGAGGGTTACAGGACCTTATAGTAAAATAGCACCGGGAGGGACAATTCAGCTTAAAGTAGAGTATCTGCCGAAGAATGCAGCCCATGAGGCTGTAGAATGGGATACCAGCAGCTGGCGCGCTACCGTGTCAGATACAGGATAACGACATGCTGGATGCAATTGACGAACTGGCCAAATAAATGGGAAGATAAATCCACTTTACTGTTCGTGCGTTTATTCTGTGAGGTAAAATACCGGAAGCGTAAACTTATGCTTCCGGTATTTTTTAAAAGACGGTTTATCATTCAGAATCTAATTGAGTTAACCTCTAATACGTGATAATATATAAGACAAGAATCACTTCAAAAGTAATACCTGAAAAGGGGTGTGGGATTATGACTGATAAGAAGCTTCCAATAGGAGAAGAGTTCTTCCGGAATATCAGAACCAAGGGATTCTACTATGTTGATAAGACAGGCCTGATCAGTGAGCTTCTAAGAACCAGGGGCAGTGTAAATCTTTTTACACGTCCCCGGCGTTTTGGAAAAAGTTTAAATATAGATATGCTGAAAACATTCTTTGAGACTGGCACAGATCCTGCATTATTTGAGGGGCTTAAAATCACAGAAGAAAAGGAACTGTGTGAACAGTATATGGGGAAATATCCGGTCATCTCAATCAGCCTGAAAGATGTCGGAGGGGAGGATTATCAGACTGCATATGAAACCCTGTGCACTGTCATCAGTGAAGAAGCTTCCAGGCTGGACTTCCTCATGGAGAGTGACAGATTAATGCAGTATGACAAGGTGAAGTTTGCACGGCTGGCAGAAAATCAGTTTGAAAAACCGGCAGAGCTCCATAACAGTCTGAAACTTCTGACAAGGCTGTTGCGCAGGCATTATGGCACATCTGCTATTGTGATGATTGACGAGTATGATGTGCCTTTAGATAAGGCTTATCATAACGGTTACTACCCACAGATGATAAACTTGATCCGTTCTATTTTTAGCCAGGTGCTTAAGACAAATGAGAACCTTGAGTTTGCAGTGATTACTGGCTGTCTGCAGATTGCGAAGGAAAGCATCTTCACAGGGCTTAATAACTTCAAAGTACGGACAGTTTCGGATATCCGGTTCGCAGAGTATTTTGGATTCACAGACCGGGAAGTAAAAGAATTGCTGGATTACTATGATCTGGAAGACAAGTTTGACTTGTTTAAGGAGTGGTATGACGGATACCGATTTGGAAATATCTATGTATACTGCCCATGGGATGTTCTGAACCAATGTGATAAATTCTGTGAATCAAGAAATGCACGGATGGAGTCTCATTGGGAGAATAGCAGCAGTAACAGTATTGTGAAGGATATCCTGGAGCATTCTGACGAGACTGCCCGGGCAGAGATTGAGGCATTGATTTCTGGTGAATATGTGGAGAAGCCAATAATCTCAGGGCTCACATATTCCGATTTTGACAGCAGAGAGCCACAAAAAAAGCAGAGCTGTCTGTGGAGCATCCTTTTTTCAACCGGGTATCTGACGGATGCCATGGAGCCAGCCGGCCAGTTCCACAGACTCGTAATTCCAAACAGAGAAATCCTTGAAATCTATAAAAAGAGAATACTGTCCTGGTTTGAAGTAAAGACAGTGGGTAATATAGAACGGTGGAAGCAATTCTGCAATGCGGTAAAAGAAGGGGATGGGGAGACATTCCAGCTATTATTTAACAGCTTCATGGATGATTCCATCAGTATCCGGGATACTTTTATCCGGAAAGAAATGAAGGAAAATTTTTACCATGGCATGCTGCTTGGCCTAATGAGGGCAGAAGGAAGCTGGGTTGTAAAATCCAATGCAGAATCCGGTATTGGATATACGGATATTATGATCCTTGTTCCCCTGGAAAAGATAGGATGCATTGTGGAAGTGAAGTATGCAGAAGACGGTACATTTGAGGCTGTGTGTAATAAAGCAATAAAGCAGATTGAAGATGAAGGGTATGCAGCAGTTCTAAAGCAGGAGGGGATGCATACAATCCATAAATACGGGGTTGCATGTTACAAGAAAACATGTAAAGTAATCTGTGAATCTGGGACGGGGCATTTTTAAAAATGCCCCGTCCCCCAAAGTCGGAGGGATAAAATGGACAGACCTGTTACAACATTATTTATGCTAATGTCTGTTGATGGTAAAATCAGCACTGGAGCATCAGATCATTTAGACGTGGATAAGGATTTTCCCAAAATTGCGGGAGTGAAGGAAGGATTACATCAATATTATGAAATAGAGCAGACAACAGATCTATGGTCGCTTAATTCCGGAAGAGTGCAAGCCAAAATCGGTATTAACACAGCGGACATTCCAAATAAAACGCCCGTCTCTTTTGTTGTAATTGATAATAAACATTTAAAAGAACAAGGGGTACGTTATTTTTGTGCTTTATCAAAACAATTTGTGCTGGTTACATCCAATGCAGAACATCCGGCATTTGAAATAGAAGAAGATAATCTCCATATCATATATCAAAATGAACTGTCGTTGAAAGATGTCCTTGCAAAACTCAGATCACAATATAGTTGTGAGAGAATAACGATACAAACTGGTGGTACATTAAACGAACTGTTTCTCCGTGAAAAGCTGATAGATTATCTTGATATTGTTGTAGCACCTGTATTAGTTGGCGGTAAAGATACATCCACTTTAATTGATGGGAAATCTTTGGTGTCAGAAAGCGAATTATCAAGATTAGGTGTGTTGAAACTGCAGGAATGTATAGTTTTGGAAAACTCATATCTTAGATTACGTTATGGAGTAATTCAATGACGGCTTTCCGGTCAGGGAGTAATGGATACTGCGAGCCAGATAAATCTGCCGTGCAGTATCATAGGATGCGCAAAGCCGCATGAGGAAGTCTTGCATAAAGTCTGGCAGGCATTATGTTCGGCTATTGATGAAAAATACGATATGGAACGGTTATGGAATACTGGCGGTAAGAAATGGACTTACGAGTATAAGTATCGCAGAGGAGGGAAAACCCTCTGCAGCTTATATGCAAAAGGTGGCTGCGTTGGTTCCATGATTATTTTTTGGGAAAGATGAGAGAGCAGAATTTGAAGCTATAAGGGATACTCTTTCTGATGCCGTCTGTAGGAAATATGATGAAGCCCAAATTAAAGCATCCCTTCAGATGTCTGGGCAATTCTGACCAGACTGCAAGATAGTTCAGATACAGCGCAGCAAGTGCACAGAAACATATCTTGGCGAGGTAGAACCCGCGTGTAAAAAATACTTATTTCTTAATCTGTTATTCCGTGTTATAATCTAAACTAGAAGGGATGTGATGATATGGGCCTGTCAGAATTTGAACGAAAAAAAGATGAAAAGATGGATGGCGTGATTTATGATATGTCGCCTTCACCGGGATATCAGCATGGGATTATAAACAATAACATAAATACAATTTTAAAAATTGGTTTGAAAAACAGTTTGTGTCTTGTATTTATGGAAAATTTGGATTTTAAATATCACCCAGAGGTAAATGATGATTATTTGTGTCCTGATATTATGGTAATCTGTGACCGTAAGCATTTAAAAGGAGGTTCCTATAGCGGAGTACCTAAATTTATCGTGGAAACATTGAGCCCTTCAACGACTAAGAGGGATAGAGCTGAAAAGAAAGGTATTTATGAAAAGGCGGGAGTGGAAGAGTACTGGATTGTTTCACCGCAGGGGAAATCGGTGGAAATATATTATCTGCAAGATGGGGAGTATATTCTGGAAGAGAGTTATATTCTAGTAGAAGATAAAGAAGATGAGCACTATAATGCAGAGACAATAATTAGTTTACGGGCATTTCCGCATATTACGATGGAATTAAGAGATATATTTGAAAAAGTGGATTAGATAAGTACGATGATTTCGGCGATACAATTTTGAAGTATCGCTTTTTTCAATCACCTGCTTCATAGCCAAGAGAATCGCATATTCTGCCCAGTATGGAAAAGTGGATGGCAGGCAGTTGCAAATGGATTAACCGCTATTCATGGACTAACTGTCCGTTCATAGTAACGTAATACTCCTGTGATCCAACATTAAGGCTTGCAAATAAGGGAAACGCAAGGTATAATAGCTGTAACTTTCCTGCATCCTGTGCATCTGATACGCAGAATGCGGGAATATGATTCGGGAGTGTAATATAAGAGCTGCTGGTCATAAACATTACAGAAAAAGGAGTGTAAGAGGAATATGGTAGAGAAGACAATGGATAAGGTTGTAGCACTGGCGAAGTCAAGAGGATTCGTATATCCAGGCTCCGAGATTTACGGCGGTCTTGCCAATACATGGGATTACGGCAATCTCGGAGTGGAGCTTAAGAACAATGTTAAGAAAGCATGGTGGCAGAAGTTCGTACAAGAATCCCCCCACAATGTCGGTGTAGACTGTGCAATCCTCATGAATCCGCAGACATGGGTGGCAAGCGGCCATCTCGGCGGATTCAGCGACCCGCTTATGGACTGTAAGGAATGTCATGAGCGTTTCCGTGCAGATAAAATGATTGAAGATTACGCAAAAGAGAATGGGCTTGACATCGGCGACACCATTGATGGATGGAGTCATGAGAAGATGCAGGATTACATTGCTGAGCATGAGATTCCGTGTCCGACCTGCGGAAAGCACAACTTTACAGAGATCCGTGAGTTTAACCTGATGTTCAAGACCTTCCAGGGCGTTACAGAGGATGCGAAGAGCGTCGTATATCTGCGTCCTGAGACGGCACAGGGTATTTTTGTAAACTTTAAGAATGTACAGCGTACCTCCAGAAAGAAAATTCCGTTTGGCATCTGCCAGATCGGAAAGTCCTTCAGGAACGAGATTACACCGGGCAACTTCACCTTCCGTACAAGGGAGTTCGAGCAGATGGAGTTAGAGTTTTTCTGTGAGCCGGATACAGACCTTGAGTGGTTTGCATACTGGAAGCAGTTCTGCCTTGACTGGTTAAAGGCACTGGGCCTTAAAGAGGAAGAGGTTCGCTATCGTGACCATACGCCGGAGGAGCTGAGTCATTACAGCAAGGCAACAACAGATGTGGAATTCTTATTCCCGTTTGGATGGGGCGAGCTGTGGGGAATTGCGGACAGAACCGACTTTGACCTTACACAGCATCAGAATGTATCCAAGCAGGATATGAGCTACTTTGATGATGAGAAGAAGACAAAGTATGTTCCATATGTAATCGAGCCGTCACTGGGCGCTGACCGTATGGTGCTTGCATTCCTGTGCAGCGCTTACGATGAGGAGGAGCTGGAAGGCGGGGACGTAAGAACCGTGCTTCATTTCCACCCGGCACTGGCTCCGGTGAAGATCGGGGTGCTTCCGCTTTCCAAGAAGCTGAATGAGGGTGCTGAGAAGGTATATGCACAGCTCTCTAAGAAATATAACTGTGAGTATGACGAGCGCGGGAATATCGGCAAGCGTTACCGCCGTCAGGATGAGATCGGTACGCCGTTCTGTGTAACATACGATTTCGATTCTGAGGAAGACGGTGCAGTGACCGTCCGCGACCGTGACACGATGGAGCAGGAGAGAGTGAAGATCGAAGATCTGAATGCATATTTC
>Ga0137306_101938_pt1 | contig 18975 bp, 14 predicted proteins | sample Inofroosms_March_FD_97187 | JGI IMG/M metagenome (GOLD analysis project Ga0137306, IMG submission 97187) | Mouse cecal microbial communities from Vienna, Austria - N-Acetylneuraminic and N-Acetylglucosamine D2O microcosms_March | ecosystem: Host-associated > Mammals > Digestive system > Large...
TGTTCGTGGCGAGCATGCCGTCATGGATCGGAAGTACGATCTATTGAAACATCCGAATATCAAATACACAGAGGATGGAGGATATCCACCTTATGATTACGCGGAAGCACCGCTGGCACATGATGTACCGGCATTTGATGAAAAACGATATGAAGACTATGAACTGCTCTCAGGTGAAGATATTGCCGGAGAGCCTTTTTGAATGGAGGAATGTGGATGAAATTTTATAACATGAGAAAAAAATATAATAGCCAGAATCAAAAGAAAACAGTACCCATGCCAATGAGTTGCAGACAAAGAAAAATGTTTGCGACATATACAGCCATGGTTTTTGTGCTCTGTATGGGAAGCGTAACGGTTTATGCGGCCGGAGATCCGCTGTCAGTGATCAATAACCTGTCTACCTTTATCTTTTCCTTGATACGTGCGATTGGAATGATCCTGCTGGGTTTCGGAATCGTGCAGGTGGGTTTGTCTTTAAAGAGCCATGACCCCAGCCAGAGAGCGAATGGGTTCCTGACACTGGCCGGAGGGATCATTATTACCTTTGCGAAGGAAATCCTGGATCTGATCATAGGCTGATGCTTTTTTATCAGGATGGATGCAAGAAAGGGGTGAAACTGATTGGAAAGTGATAACTGGATTGTCCAGAACCTAAACTCCGCCTTATCCACGTGGAATGATAAGCTGACAGAGATCTGGACGCTGCTGACCCAAAGCCCGGAGAATTTTAAAGGCGGTTCCATATGGAGTGTAATGGTCAATGTCAATGACGGACTGAAAGCTATCGGATATGGCCTGTTGGTCTTATTCTTTGCGGTTGGAATCGTAAAAACCTGTTCCAGCTATACGGACATCAAGAAACCGGAGCATGTATTGAAAGCATTCATCCGTTTTGCGTTGGCGCAAGCCGCAGTGATGTATGGCATGGAACTCTTAACGGCCGTATTTTCTATCGTGCAGGGGGTCGTGTCCACGATCATGGGCAATTCCGGGATGGCCCAGGGGGTGACGGAACTGCCTGCGGAGATTGTGGAGAAGATAGAATCCGTGGGAATGTTAGAATCAATCCCTTTATGGATCGTCACCTTGTTGGGGAGCCTTTTGATCACGGTCTTGTCCTTTATTATGATACTGACCGTTTATGGCCGGATGTTCAAGCTGTATATGTATACGGCGATTGCTCCCATCCCGATCTCTTCCTTTGCGGGAGAAACGACGCAGTCCGTAGGGAAGAACTTTATCCGGTCATATACCGGAGTCTGCCTGGAAGGAGCGATTATTGCCCTGGCCTGTATTATCTTTTCGGCGTTTGCGGCAAGCCCTCCGGCTCTTGGTGACCAGAGCCTGTCAGCGGTAACAATCGTATGGAATTATGTAGGGGAACTAGTCTTCAATTTACTGGTGTTGGTAGGTGCGGTTAAGGCATCAGATAGAATCGTGAAAGAGATCATGGGACTATAGAAAAAAGCAATATAAAGCGGATTTGAGTATTCCAACAAGAGGCAATGGGGTGGAGATGAAGAAGTGATTCAGATATGTGGAGGTGATGTAGATAGAGGTAAAAATGAATAAGGAGATCATGGAGTACCGTGAAGCTATGTTTTTCGGACTGGATTTCCGGCAGATGGCATGTTCTCTGCTTGCGGTGGCAGCCGCGGTGGGAATTTATTTCAGCTTGCGGCGTGTGGCAGGGGATGAAGTCACCGGATGGCTATGTATGGCAGGAGCGGCTCCCTTTGCGTTCTGCGGGTTCTTCCGATACCACGGAATGACTGCGGAACAGTTTGTATGGGCGTTCATAAAGTCCGAGTTTCTGTATCCGAAGAAGCTGCTGTTCCAGCCGGAGGATCTTTATTACCAATGTATGAAGGAAAGGATTTCTGATGGCGAGACTGGGAAAAAGAAACGGAAAGCGGAGAAGAAAAAGAGAAAGAGGAATCAGAAAAACAGAGCTGACAGGAAATGTGATAAGAAGCGTGTGAATCGAAAGCTGGTAAAAAAGAAAAGGGAGAATCAGAGTCGGAAACTGTTGAATAACAGCAGATCAGAAGTCAAAGAGAAAAATCAGCGTAGAGTGCAGGTGAATAGTTCGCGGAAAATCCAACCAGACAACAGGTTAAAAAAACAACCAGAGACAGGCCGAAGAATCTGTTCGGTCAATGGACAAAGAAATCAACCAAACGGTGGGCGAGAAACCTGTCCATCTAATGAGCAGAGAAGACGCCTAAGTGGAGAACTGAGATCCCGTTCAGCTAATGTGGAAGGAAAAAGGACAGAGATTGAACAAAGAACCTGTCCGATTAGCAGGCAGATAAGCCCACTGGATAGAGAACTAAGGAATCAGCCGAACAGCAGGAAGGTAAGCCGATCAGATGGTGAGCGCGGGAATCCGTTAACCAGAAGGCAGGGGAACCGTCCGAACAGTGAACAGAGGGTTCAGTCAGCCGGGAGGCCAATAACTCGGCCAGACAGTGGGCGCAGGAACCAGTTACCCAACAGGCAATCAGCTCGACCGGACAGCAGACAGAAGAACAGGAGGGATGCGGATGATTAAAACACTGAATCAGGCAAAGAAGATGGATCGGGAGAAATTTAAAATTCCCCGGTCTGTCCAACAGGCCATCCCCATCCAACGGATCTGGCCGGATGGGATTTTTCAGGTAGGCAATAAATTTTCAAAATCCTTCCGGTTTTCGGATATCAATTATTCCATTGCCAGCAAAGCGGATAAGACAGAAATGTTTCTGGATTATTCTGAACTCCTGAATGCCCTGGACTCCGGAGCATCGGCAAAGATCACGCTGAATAACCGGAGGATCAACAAGGAAGAATTTGAAGAGTCTCTGTTAATTCCCATGAAAGGGGATGGCCTGGACGAGTATCGGTGGGAGTACAATGAGATGCTTCTCTCCAAGGTCAGCGGTACGAATAACAGTATTCAGCAGGAGCGGTATCTGACCATCAGTGTCCATAAGAAAAATGTGGATGAAGCCAGAACCTATTTTGCGAGGGTAGGAACGGACATCGTCACGCATTTAGCGAAGTTGTCTTCTGTAGCTGAAGAACTGGATGCGGAAGAACGGCTGCAGATATTCCGGGACTTTTTCCGGGCAGAACAGCCCCAGTGCTATCCCTTTGACCTGAAAGCATTTGCCAGAAAAGGGAGCAGTTTCAAGAACTGGATTTGTCCGGATTCCATGGAGTTCCATAAAGATTATTTTAAATTAGATGAACGGTATGGGCAGGTGCTGTACATGCAGGACTACGCCAGCTATATCAAGGACAATATGATTTCCGAGTTGTGTGATCTAAGCCGGGATTTGATGCTGTCCATTGATATCCTGCCGGTGCCTACGGATGAAGCGGTAAAGGAGATTCAGAACCGGCTCCTGGGAGTAGAGACAAATGTAACGTCCTGGCAGAGACGGCAGAACGCAAACAATAACTTTTCCGCAGTCGTGCCCTATGATATGGAACTGCAAAGAAAAGAGACAAAGGAGATGTTGGATGACCTGACTACCAGAGACCAGAGGATGATGTTCGGACTGCTGACTATAGTGCATATGGCTGACAGTAAGGAACAATTGGAATCGGATACGGAAACATTGCTGTCTGTGGCCAGAAAACATCTTTGCCAGATGTCAGTTTTAAAATGGCAGCAAGTGGACGGGATGAATACGGTACTGCCCTATGGCCTGCGGAGGATTCATACCCTGCGGACACTGACCACGGAATCCACGGCGGTGCTGATCCCATTTCATACCCAGGAGATCATGCAGCCGGGCGGGATTTATTACGGGCAGAATGCGGTCAGCAAAAACATGATCGTGGCAGACCGACGAAAACTTCTGAATGGGAATTCATTCCGATTGGGAGTCAGCGGTTCCGGCAAGAGCTTTTCGGCAAAGGAAGAGATCGTAGATTTGGCTTTGTCAACAGAAGATGACATCCTGATCCTAGATCCGGAGTCAGAATTTGCCTCACTGGTGGAAGCACTGAATGGGGAAGTAATCTGTATTTCCGCAACATCAGACACCCATCTGAACGCTCTGGACATGGATGCGGCCTATGGAGATGACAAAAACCCATTGATTGAGAAATCAGAGTTCATCCTATCCCTGTTTGAGCAGTTGGTAGGGGCGGGCAATCTTTCGGCAAAGGAAAAATCTATTCTGGACAGATGCACGGCGGATGTTTACCGGGAATATATCCGGGGCGGTTTCAGGGGCCAGGTTCCGACCTTGAAAGATTTATACCGGGAATTGATGGCTCAGCCGGAGGAAGAAGCAAGGGGATTGGCATTATCCTCAGAACTATTTATTAACGGAAGCCTGAATACCTTTGCGCAGCCAACCAATGTGGATACGAAAAGCCGTATCATTGATTATGATATCCGGGAGTTAGGAGAACAACTCATGCCATTGGGAATGTTGGTCACACTGGACAGCATTTTCAACCGGGTGATCCAGAACTGGAAAAAAGGGAAAACAACCTGGATCTTTGCGGACGAGTTTTATCTGCTGTTTCAGTACCAGTATAGCGCCGATTTCTTCTACCGGCTCTATAAGCGGATACGGAAATATTATGGTTTTGTGACAGGGTTAACTCAGAACGTGGAGGAACTGCTGAAGTCAGATACGGCCAGGCTGATGCTTGCGAACAGTGAATTTCTAATCTTACTCAACCAGTCTAGCACAGACCGGGAGGAATTGGCAAGACTTTTGAACATTTCGGACAATCAGCTTTCCTATATCACTAATGTAGGAGCAGGCCACGGACTGATTCGCTGTTCGGGGAACCTCGTCCCGTTTGAAAATATATTTCCTAAAAACACGAAGCTCTTTGAACTGATGTCTACCTCCGCAGGGGATTTCCGTGGGAAAAAGTGAAAGTTAGATGCTGATTGATAAATAGGTTTTATAAAATCCGGCGGAAATTGATAAATCCGGTTCAGAATTGAAACTTTGATAAGGGGCAATGGGATAGAGATTAGAAGGCTGTGTGTTAAAAGAGGATGTCAAGACTTTGTGGGGAGTGCCAATAGAGGCGCTCCCTGTTTTAGTAAATGGAAAGGAGAGGTTGGAGATGGAAGAATCATTATCTACCCCGCTGAAAGAGCAGGAAAAATTCCGGGAACTATTTCAGATTTTGGATGAGAAGGGACTGTATGAGGAAAAAGGGCAGATCCTGAATCTGGTGGATTATATCGACAACATAGACAAGCAGTTTGGAAAGGTGCTGAAGGAATTAAAAACGGTAAAGCATCACGTAAAGAAACTGGAGGAACGGGGACTCAAGCAGAGACTCCTGCGTACCATAGGAGCACTGGAAGGAAAACTATGTGCTGCCAGAGACGAATTGATCGAGGTGAAAAATCAACTGGTAGACGGTGTGCATAGGACCATTGATGAATTTAAATCGAGAGGGGTTCTGGCGGTCTATAAAACCATTGATTTCCTTGGAATCAAAAGGGGACTGCTGGGCGTGAAAAGGCAGTTACATCAGTCATTGGAGACAGCAGACCGTGGGATTGTAAGCCTTGGAAATATCGGAGATGAGATGTACGGGGTGAAGACGCACTTGGGAAACATAAAACGGGAGCTGGCAGGGAAAGAACCGCTGACAGTCGGCTCCCGTGAAGTAGAGAAGGGCGCAGTGTTTCAAGTGCAGAAAATGTTATATGGAACGATGGGTGTTTTAGATCATATGGAGAAACATACGGATCGGACAATCCGGAGGCTGGATTCTCTGGGCGAAAGGGCGCAGGGGATTCAGAGGCCATCCGTAAGGGGAAGTCTGAAAGCAATTCAGGCGGAGAGAAACGCAAATTCCAGCAGACCGGTTCATCAGAGAGCGAGAGCGGCTGTCCGATAATGGGAAGATTCGGTTTCCAATAGGTTCCCTGCATTGGGGTGGCTGTGCGGATGACGATTTGTTTGTACGATTCTGGAAAGGAATTTGGCGGATTCTTTCCAGAAGTATACGTTTGGAAGAAGAGGTGATTCATGAAAGATATCAAAACAAAAGAGTGCAGAAGGACTCCAAAACTGAGGGATCCCATGGCCAGGATGCCGAAAGAGCTCATGCGGGATATGGCACTGAAAGCGAAAGAGAAGTCTCATAGTGTTTCAGAAGCAGGCGGCTCTGGAAGTGATACGGAATCTCCAGTGGAATATGCCAGCCAAAAAGTGATTTCCGTAGAGGAAAGGACAGCCGGGGTGACAGTCAAAGGCGTTTCCGCCGCAGGACGGATCATGGCGAAGAAATCCTATGAGAAAATAAAAGAACGTCGACGGGAACAGACCGTGGTAGAAAATGTTGAGGACAATACAGAAGAGTATGCAGGAGATTATATCAATGCCAACGGAAAAGAGGCAATCAACGAAGACTCAAAAAATTCGATTAAAGAACGTGGAAAAGAACAGATTGTTTCTGGGAAGCCAGATTCTTTCAGAAATGTAGAAACTGAAAAAGGAAGCTTAGGAGTAGAACCTGCTAAAACAAAAGTGGCTCAGGAGAAAGCAAACGCTGTTCAAGGAAGAACTCAATTAAGTAGGGAAAAATTTCCAGGTGTGGGAGGAATCAAAACCTGGCAGAGCAGGAGAGAGGTGTTCTATCCGAGTAGTGAAAAGGGAGTCAAAACTATTTCCGTTCAAACAGGTGCATCTGTTCTTTCCGTAAATAAAAAAGACGCAGTCCATACTTTGACGCCTCAAAAAACAATAAGGCATACTCATATACAACAAAAAGCCGCAGGCTATGCGGCAGCATCCAAAAGAATGGCCGGGGCTGCCGCAATACAGAAAAAGCAGGCGGACTATGCAATAAGGGCATCAAAGCAGATGGCAGTAAGGTCTGCCAAAGCAGTGGGAGAAACTGCGCAAACAGCGAAGAGAACAACGAAGATTGCTGTCCGGGGAATCATAGCAGCAGTCAAAGCGGCAGTATCCTCAATCAAAGCATTAATGACGTTCGCAATGGCAGGAGGCGGTCTGGCCACTTTTCTGATTATTATTGTAGGCGTAATCGGAGGCGTTCTTCTTTCAAGTAACAGCCAGAGTGCGGAGTCGCTGAGCCAGGAAGTACTGGATCATACTCCTGTGATCCAGAGATATGCCCAGGAGTATGGTATCTCGGAATATGTGCAGGTCATACAGGCAATCATGATGCAGGAGTCCAGAGGGCAGGGGAATGACCCTATGCAGGCCAGTGAATGTCCTTTTAATACCAGATATCCCAACAGCCCCGACGCAATCACTGATCCAGAGTATTCTATCCAGGTAGGAATTCAGTATTATGCCTATTGTGTTCAGGAGGCGGGATGCACAAGTCCGCAGGATTTGGACAAACTGAAATTGAGTATTCAGGGCTACAATTTTGGGAACGGTTACATATCATGGGCAATCCGAAATCATGGAGGCTACAGTGAAGCCAACGCCTTGCAGTTTTCACAGGAGCAGGCAGCAGCTCATGGGTGGTCAGGATATGGAGACCCGGAATATGTTCCACATGTGATGCGGTATTATTCCGGTGGGAATCTGTTTGCCGGTTTATTCGGAAACAATCAGATTGTATCAGTAGCAATGGCACAGGTGGGAAATGTAGGAGGACAGAAGTTCTGGTCATGGTATGGATTCCCCAGCAGAGAGGAATGGTGCGCCTGCTTTGTCAGTTGGTGTGCGGATCAGTGCGGGTTGATCACAAGCGGGGCAGTTCCGAAATTTGCGTCCTGCCCGGCAGGAGTGGAATGGTTTCGGAGTAATGGGAAATGGAAAGATAGTACCCATAGCCCATCAGCGGGAACGATTATCTTTTTTGATTGGGATGGAGATGGGGTGTCGGATCATGTAGGGATTGTAGAGAAATGTGAGAATGGAAGAGTGTATACGGTGGAAGGAAATTCAGGGGATGCGGTGAGACAGTGTATTTATTTGTTGGGAAATAGTCAAATTTTAGGATATGGTTTATTGATTTCAAAGTGAATAGGAATAACATAGGATATCCACATGTCCTGCCCGCATGTCACCGCCACGAATAAAATGTGCTCGGTAGTATTTGAGAAAATTTAGGCAAGTCAGATGTAAAGAGTAATTCTTTAACAGTTCCTTAGATGCTGATAATTATTCTTTAATCACTTACGGATCTAATTCTCCTTAACTTGCTGTGTAATCAAGGGCGAAGTTGGGGCTAATACCCGCTTCTGCAAGAATTGCAGGAGGCAAATGTCCAGTGGACATTTGAATGCTTGCACCGGGGAAGTTTATGAATATTTAAAATATGTTTAAATCAAAGTTTGTGTCAAAAAGGATAGGTATGCGGTACTCATACATATAAAAACTAGGAAAACTGTCTGCATTATTATGTTCTGGACATGGATCTCCAGGAAGATAAATGTATTGCTAAAAAATCCCAAAACACACTATCTGTATTGAGAAAAATAGCGTATAATATCATCGGTTCATGCAAATGGAACAGCCAGAAGATAGAGAACAAGTTATAAATGTAATAGATGAAATAACAGACGATTTTTCTATAGTGATAAAATGGATTTTTAACAAAATCCAAGTCTCTATTAGATATAGAAGTTTAATTTTCAAAAAACTAGATTAGAGACAAGGGGAGATTGTGCGCTTTTTTATGGAAATAGTATGAGAAAAACTGCCGGAAGTCATATAAGGGATTAAATTTTATGAGGTTAAAACTAAAAGGTGGTACTATATAATTTACGGTCTTGCTAGCGATCTATAATACTGACTCAGAAATTCTTCATGAAACAACCCTAAAAAAGGAAAAAGTACCATTGATTTTATCTTTAGTATTGAGTTAAAATGTGTTTCATTAAGAAACACTACTTTATGCAAATATCAGCCTGGAAATTTAGTTCCCGATTGATGATGATTGGTACTTTGATACCGTAAGTACATTATAGCACATGTGTATTTGCTTTGGTGTGTTTCTTTTTATTTTGTTTGTAGCCAACAGCTACGATATGCTATTGGCCTGTAATAACTGTAAAAAAATCGTAGATTTCTTAAATGTTTACATACAGATAAAACCAGAATCAAACCTACTGGCTGACAAACTAAAGCAGAATTATCATGCGGATTTCGCTGCAAGCTTGGGATAGTCCTTATGGCGTAATTCTACAAGGGTTCCCATAATCCGTCTCCCTTTGAAGTAACGTGGTAACGGGTAGAATGTATGGTCAACCAGAGAGGGATAAATATCCTCTAAGAAGAACGTTCCTTAAACATGATATCGGTTGCGAACTCGCACTGATCTACGCGCCAGTAGCAGCCCTGCCCGAGCTTGTTTATTACAGTATCCGTAAAGGAATTGTCAAAGTGGCTATAGGTGATATTGTTCTGCTGGAACGTATGCTTCATCAACTCCCTGCCGTTTATGTAGAACCGGATGATAAAATATTATAAAAGACTGCGCATAGCTGTAAAGAAGAAACCGGTTTTCTCAAGAAAAAGTTGGTTTCTTTTTTAAACATTTTTGGTTTTGTTTTTGTGTTTCGACAAATCAAAATTTTTTTTATAATTTAGTCACAAAATAATAAGAAGATGAAAGGAGGTAACCGTCATGAAATATTTCAATCGGCTTGCTATGGGTACTTGTTATTATCCCGAACACTGGGATGAGTCTTTATGGTTGAATGACCTGCAGCGGATGCTGAAGGCGGGGATCGGCACGATTCGTATTGCGGAGTTTGCGTGGAATAAGTTTGAAAATGAAGAGGGTGTATTTACTTTCGATTTTTTTGACCGCTTTCTGGACGTGGTAGAACAGACGGACATGAAAGTCATTTTCTGTACTCCCACCGCGACTCCTCCTGCATGGCTGACTCAGAAATATCCGGAAGTATTACAGGCTGACCAGGATGGACATATTTTCTATCACGGCTGCAGACGTCATTATAATTATAATGCTCCGGTTTACCTTGAAAAGACCCGGATCATTGTGGAAGAACTGGCACAGCATTACGCGGATCGCAAATGTATCGTGGGATGGCAGATCGATAACGAGCTGAACTGTCAGATCGGAGAGTTTTTTTCCGAAGCGGACAGCGCGGCATTTCGCGTGTTCTTGAAAGAAAAATACGGGACCCTGAACAAATTGAACGAAGCGTGGGGAACCGTATTCTGGAATCAGACGTATACCGACTGGTCTCAGATTTATCTGCCGAGACATACGCCGCACAATACATCGAATCCTCATTTAAAACTGGATTCCCTGCGGTTTTACTCAGAAAGCTGCATTTCTTACTGCAAACTGCACTACGACATCCTGAAAAAATACCTTCCGAAGAATGTATTCGTGACTACCCAGGGGCTGTTTCCGCATGTCAATTATAACAGGCTGCATGATGAAGCGTTGGACTTTTTGACCTATGACAGCTATCCTATGTTTGGATTATCCGATGAAGGAGGAAACCGTCTCAAGGACCGTAAATGGAGTATGGAACTGGCAAGGATCCGTGGAGCCGGCAATGAATTCGGCATTATGGAGCAGCAGTCCGGACCGGGCGGCTGGTATAACAGACGGTTTATGCCTACTCCGAAACCGGGGCAGATCCGTCTGTGGACCTACCAGTCGGTTGCCAACGGAGCGGATTATATCAGCTATTTCCGTTGGAGAACCTGTACCTTCGGTACAGAAATCTACTGGCACGGTATTCTAAATTATGACAATCAGGATAACCGTAGACTGCAGGAGATTACAGATATTGGCAGGGAATTTGAAAAGCTCAGTGATCTGGCCGGAAAGACCTATCAGGCAAAAGTGGCTATCCTTTATGATTATGATAATGAGTGGGATGGCGAGACAGACGTATGGCACGGCCCTCTGAGAAAGTATTCCAATGCGGGATTGTTCCAGGCTTTGCAGGAATCCCATGTTCCGTTCAATTATGTAACGGTATCGCCCGATCTGCGGGCGGCTGACCTGAAAGCGTATGACGTAGTATTCGCGCCGCATATGACGATCACGGATCCGGGCCTGGCAGAATGTATGAAGGAATATGTAAAGGGCGGCGGAACCCTGATCGCCGGAGCAAGAACGGGATACAAAGACAGAAACGGCAGATGCCCGATGGAGGTTATGCCGATTGGTATGACGGATCTGTTTGGCATGGAAATCCGGGATTTTACGGCTTTGAATGCCGGATCACCTTATGCGTACGCGGCTTTGGGCGATAAGAAATTGTATATGCCGGTTTTCCATGATCTGCTGACTCCGGTTGCCGATACCTGTGAGACCGTGGCTGTATATAGCGAAGATTTCTATAAGGGTACGCCGGCTATCGTGAAGAATCAGTATGGGGAAGGCCAGGCATGGTATTTCGGAGCGGCTTTCGATTGTGAGACTGTCAAAGAGCTTTTGAAGGCTCTCGGTGTGGAAAGCCTGATCAAAGATCTGGCAGAAGTGCCGTCCTGCTGTGAAATTTCCATCCGTGAGGGTGATGGAAAAGCATATCTCTTTGTTTTGAATTACACCGGGGATATGGTGGAGCTTGAACTGAAAAAAGAGATGCGCAACGCATTGACAGACGAAAAGGTATCCGGTGCATATCAATTGGATGCATACGGAGTCCTGATTCTGGAAATCTAAAAGAGAAGGGAGAACAATGAGATGAAAAGAAAGGTAGCATTAGCATTAGTAGGTGTCATGGTATTGTCCATGGTTGGCGGCTGTAGTTCCGGAAACGGAGATTCCAAAGGCGGATCCGGTGATTCCGGAAAATCCGGCGATAAAGTAGTCATGAACATGACAACCTTAAACGGCGGAACCAACGATGTGTTTGCTGAGGCTGTTCAGAAGGAAATAGACAAATTCAACGCGGACAATGAATACAATGTGGAAATTCAGCTGGAGTGCTATTCCAATGATAACTATAAGACCAAACTGACGACACTGATGGCTTCCAATTCCCAGCCGGATATCTTCTACACCTGGGAGGCGGGATATCTGCAGCCCTTTGTGGAAGGCGGTAAAGTATATCCGGTAGGCGACATTTTCAATGAGGATGAAGAGTGGAACAGCGTATTTCCTGACAAGAGCGTATTCGGACCTCTGACCTACGATGATAAGATCTACGCGGTTCCCAATGCCAGACAGATCTGTGTGGTGGCTTATAATAAGGATCTGCTGGATGAGGCCGATGCTGCCGTGCCGACTACGTATCAGGAATTTCTGGATACCTGCCAGAAACTGACCGACGCGGGAATCCCGGCATTCTGCTGCCCGTGCGGCGAGGCCTGGTATGGCGGACAGCTCCTGCAGCAGATGTGCAACATCAGCGGCGGCGCGGATTTCTATGATTATATGGTCAGTGATGAAGTGGAATGGAACAACGAGACCTTCGTGGAAGCCGGCGAAATGCTGAAGGAAATGAACGACAAGGGCTATCTGATGAACGGTTCCCTGGGAATGGATCCCAGTGAAGGATTCGAGCGTTTCAATAATAAAGATGTGGCGATGATACAGCTGATCACCTCCAGCGTAAATAAGCTGATCTCTGACTCCGTTGCTCCGGATCAGATTGATTTCTTCATCCTTCCGACCGATGATCCCGCAAATGCAGGTGTAAATGTCGGTTCCATCGGATTGACCTACGCAATCAGCAGCCAGGCGGAGAATCCGGAAGCTGCCGCGGCGTTCCTCAAGCAGCTTTCCCTCAGCACGGATTACCAGCAGGATCTGACGGACAACAGCCAGGTATCCGTAACCAATCTGGAAGTAAATACGGAAAGTCTGGATCCTATGACGCTGCGCGCCCGTGAAAGATTTGAAGAGATGACTCTGTATACGCCATGGCTTGACCGTATCTATGGAGCAGGCGAAGGAGGAGAATTTAACAACGCGTCCGTAGCGATCCTTGGAGGAACCTCTCCCCAGGAGGCAATGGATAACTTGCAGCAGTTTGCCATTGACAACGCGAAAAACTAACGGGTAACGTGTGGAATAGTGCTGCTTTCGGGCAGCACTGTCTTTTGTAGAGGAGGTTGCGTATGAATAAAGTACTGAGTAATAAAAAGACCGTGGCAATCTTTATTTTGCCGTCACTGATTCTGTTTGCGGTATTTGTCCTGATCCCCATTATATATAATGTATACATCAGTCTGTTTCAGACCGATCTGATGGGAACGAAAAACTTTGTCGGACTTCGCAATTACATGAATCTGTTTAACGATAAATTCTTTTTGAAGGCACTGAAAAATAACGCCATGCTGGTTGTCGGTTCTTTGATCGCCCATCTGCCTCTGGCGCTGGTGTTCGGAAATTTCATTTTTACGAAAATCAGGGGAAGTAAATTTTTCCAGTCCGCTTTTTTCCTTCCCTCGGTTATCTGCGGAGCAGGCGTCGGTATTATGTTCAAGATGATTTATAACTCCGAATTCGGTCTCGTAAACGCCTTATTGGATCTGTTACATATGCCTCAGTTTAAACATTCATGGCTTAATGAGGAACAAACGGTTATGTTTGCTATGATCCTGGTGGTTATGTGGAAATTCGTGGGGTATCATATGGTCATTCAGTTGGCTGCTATGCGCTCCATTCCGGGAGAATTGTACGAATCGGCCCGTATTGACGGCGCGACCATGTGGCAGCAGTTTACGAAGATCACCCTGCCGCTGATCAAACACGTGATCCGTATTGACGTAGTTTTGATCATCACCGGTTCCCTGAAATATTTCGATCTGATCTGGTCCATGACCAAAGGAGGACCGAACCATGCCAGCGAGGTTATGGCAACCTATATGTATTATCAGGGCTTCCGTACGCTGAAGTTTGGCTATGCCAGTGCCATCGGTGTTGTACTTCTCATTTTGTGTACGGCAGTTATCTGGTTGGTAAATCGTCTGATTCGTGTTGAGAAAATGGAATACTAGGAGGTGGAGAGATGACAGTACAAAGAAGAATCTTACGGGGAACTGCCTTTTTGTTAATGGCCGTCTTCGCTGTGATGTGTCTGTATCCGTTGGTCTGGCTGATTCTTGGTTCCTTTAAAAGTAATCAGGAACTGTATACGAATACGTGGGGGCTTCCTGAATCTCTGGGGCTTGTAAATTATATCAACGCAATATCTAAAGCGGATATTGTTCACAGCTACATCAGTTCTGTAGTGATCACGGTCGCGGCCGTATTTATTACCGTATTTTTGGGGGCAATGGTTTCTTATGGGATTTCCCGATTACATTTTAAACTCTGTAAGCCGGTAAACACGCTCTTTGCCATGGGTATGAGTATTCCGGCTTATGCAGCCATTGTGCCTATGTTTTCCATGTTTAACCGGATGCACCTTCTGGATTCCTGGATTTCCGTTATTATTGCCCATACGGTGTTTGCGTTTCCGATTACTATTTATATTCTTACGGGATTTTTTTCCACGATTCCGAAAGAATTAGAAGAAGCTTTCACGGTAGACGGCTGTACAATTTGGAAAGGATATTATAAAATAATACTACCGATCGCGAAGCCTTCGATCGCGACGGTCTCGGTAATTAACTTTATCACTATATGGAACGATCTTTTGTTCCCGCAGATTTTCCTTACTTCAATGAATAAGATGCCGCTTCCGGTTATTCTGACCCAGTTTGCGGATTTGGATTCTACGGATTATGCCGGTATGCTGGCAGCAGTCGTTATGACAGTTATTCCTACGATCGTGGTATATCTGATCCTTCATGATAAAGTAATGGAAGGTATGACAGCGGGCGCTGTGAAAGGATAATGGATTTATGGATACCTACAAGCTTCTGATTGCTGATGATGAACCATTGATCCGTCGGGGGATCTCTTCTCTTGACTGGGGGAAGATCGGGATTACCGTGTGCGCGGTAGCCAATAACGGGAAAGAAGCCATTGATTTGGCTTCTTTGTATATCCCGGATCTGGTGCTGGCCGATATCCGTATGCCTATCGTGGATGGGCTTGATATGGCGGAACGGATTTTGGCTCAGAATAAAAAATGCAAAATTATCTTTTTGAGTGGCTATGAAGATTTTGCCTATGCAAAACGCGCATTACACATGGGCGCGTTTGATTATATTTTGAAACCGGCATCTCCCGAAGAAATTCTGGAGACATGCCGCAGGGCAACGCTTCAGATTCGTCAGGAAGTGGGGGCTTGTCAACTGCCATCAGTCCATATGGCAGTTCTGGAAAGAGAGGCCGGCGAAATGCGGGAGAAAGAGCCGGACAGCGAGGGGAAGATCAATGTGCGGGAGATCAACCGTTTTATTGAGCAGCATTATGCGGAAAATTTATCCTTAAACACACTCTCCCGAACCTTTAATTTCAATGCGGTTTATATCAACCGGATGCTGAAAAAAGAGACAGGCTTTACGTTTCTGGAGATATTGACCAATAAACGGATGTCGGAGGCTGTCCGCTTTCTGGAGGAAACCGACTGGAAGCTGGGTAAGATTGCCGAGACCGTGGGAGTTCCCGACCAGCGGTATTTCAGCACGATGTTTAAGAAATATTACGGATGTTCGCCGAAGCAGTACCGGCAGAAAATGAAGAGGGAAAACGTATGAGCAGAATCCACAAGCGGAAGTTTCGGGGAAAACTAAAATATAAATATCTGGCTGCATTTATCGGTGTCAGCCTGTTTCTGGCGCTGATGCTGACCTTTTCCTATTACTGGTATTTCAACCGGATATATGAGCAGCAGACCCAGGAATATATCCGTAATATGGGACGGGAATCCGTCGGCAGTCTGGAACTGACCATGAAACAGATCAATACGGTCATTTTGAGCATTCAGTCGGAGGATACGATCCAGGATTTTCTTTATGGTGTGGACCACCATCAGTATACGATAGCGGAACAGGCCAGAATGCAAAACATCGTGCGCGATACGGTTTATGCCAATATTCTCTGGACGGATTCCATTACGAATGTTTATCTGGAATCGGACCGCGGGTATTCGGAGGTCTGGGAAAAATCCGGCGGCGGCGTCATCTGGAACAGGGATCGCCGCCAGTTCATTTATGACGGCGGCGGCAGGGCCGTCTGGCTGGGGCTGGATGATTCCGGCCGTTTCATGCAGGTGGGCGCACAGATCAACAGCAAAAAGGATATGAGTGTTCTGGGCTTTTTGATGCTGCAGATACCGGCCAATGATTTTCGCAGCCATGTGGAAAATATGTCCTTTACCCGTGACGGCAAGAGTCTGATCGTGGACAGCCGCATGAATGTCATCGTAAGCACCGGTGACGAGGTGATCCGGGCTTCTGGGAAACTGAAGGATCTGATTTCCAATGATATGACGGGGAGTGATCTGCTGCGGACGAATGTCGCCGGAATCGACAGCTATGTGTATATTGAGAAAATGAACTCCGCTGACTGGTACATGGTTTCTCTGATTCCGCGGATAAGCTATCTGGGTGTGTTTCACGATCTTCGGGTGGTGCTCGGTGTGTTCTGTGTGCTGGTGCTCTTTGGAATTTCTCTTTTGCTCTTTTATATTGTCTCCCGGTTCACGGAGAGTATTGAGGATCTGCAGGAGGCCATGCGGCGTTTCGGAGAGGGCGATTTCAATGTGATCTGTGCCGTGCGCACCAATGATGAGATCGGAGAGCTGTCCCAGCATTTCAATATGATGGTTTATAATATTAATGATCTGGTGGATCGTGTCTACAATGCCAATATGCTGCGGCAGAAGGCGGAACTGGAATCGCTGCGGATGCAGATCAATCCCCATTTCCTTTATAATACCCTGGATATGGTGGCCTGGATTTCACGGGATAAGGGAGTGGCAGAGGGGGCAGATATAGCCGTGGCTATGAGCCAAATGATGCGCTATACGATCAAAGGCCCGGCTATGACCAATCTGGGGGCAGAGCTGGAACATATCCGCCATTATCTGACGATCCAGAAATTGCGCTATGGTGACCGGATTACGTTCATTGTACAGTCGCCGGAGGATTTGATGGAATTTCGGCTGCCTAAGCTGGTGATTCAGCCGTTGGTAGAAAATGCCATTATCCACGGAGTGGAAAACATCGAACAGGGTATTGTGGTTCTGGATGTTCAGAAGATGAAGGACCGGGTACGGATTTGCGTCAGCGATAATGGGGTAGGAATGGAACAGAGCAAAATCGATGAAATCCTTGGGGAGGATGAAGAACTGATTATGGAAGCCCAGGACTCCATCGGTCTCAGGAATGTGAACCGCCGCCTGAAGATTCGCTACGGCGAGTCCCATGGGCTGGTTATTGAGAGTGTACCCGGCGGCGGCACCCGCATCTGCGTATGGATTCCCATGACAGAGAATGCGGAAGATAACAGTTGATTTTCTGTGGCATTTTGCGTATAAATTAGAGACAAGGTGGATTGTGTGCTTTTTTATGGAAATAGAATAAGAAAAACTGCCGGAAGTCATATAACGGATTAAATTTTATGAGGTTAAAACTAATAGGATATCTTGGGTTTGGCCTCTTTGAGTCTACCCCCCTTTTGAGGATCATCTTTATTGCTTTTAGAGGTATTGGCACCGTTAGTATGGAAAATGCAGGTGTCTCCGCCTCGCAGAAGATTGATATGGGACTTGGCACAGCTATTTTCGGATGGATATTGTCAGGCTCTGAATTTGACGGCGCACAAGATGTCCAAGGAATCGTGCAGACACAATCCAATTCGTATATAATTGAAATCTACTGGCACTTACAATGATTGTTTTCGTAATGTTTTCATGTTCTTTCATTTAGAGAGTGATCTGAAAACAATGGAGGCTGAAAAGGCGGCGGAATAATTGTACTAAAAAGTAAGCAATGTCTGAAATACGTTATAGAAGGTTATGGCCGAGTAAGTAGAGGAAGCAGGTGTGTAAAAATTTTATAAAATCATTTTGCGTACACGAAAGTAAATGACAATTCTGTACAATATAGAATAGATAAAATTAAGGCGGCTTTTTCTGATATGCTTTATAAGCAAGAAATTGCAGCCTTTTTGTCCTTGTGAGGGAAAAATCATGTCTATTTTAGTTTTGGAATCTATAAGGGGTGTATATACATCATTGATATTATTATTGAAATAGAATAATTTTAAGTGAAAAAAGATTTATCTAAAAAAGGATAGGATACGCTTTTTAAGTTTTTTGACATTTGGGTGATTATGATATTTTTGCAACTTAATCTATCAGGGGTTAATTCCCCGCAGCTTTGCTGCGAGGAAGTTTATTATGCTAGATCATAATGGTTTGTAAAAATTATGGAAGTATGTAAATGCCCAAAGCATAGAAGGAATCTTATAAAGGCATACCTGTCCTCTTTTTAGCTTTTACCTATGAGGAATCTGATTATTGTAATGGTAAAAATCTAACATAATTAAATAAAAGACCATATTATGCGGAGATTTAAATTCAATAATTATGGATAGTGGTGTAATTCTGGTGCAGGTCAGGCTGAACTATTATTGCTATGCCAAAATTCAACTGGAGAGCTCGTCTGCCTCCACACTTCGATTTGATTTTAAAAATTTCAGATCGGAGGAAAGAATAATGGCTTACAATAAAGCAAGAGAGGAACGTAAATGGAAGCAATGGAAGGAACAAGAAGAAAAAATACTCCGAACCCTGGGAATGGATGAAAAATCTATCCAGAAATTGAGAGAGTTTGACTGGAAAGATTTTAAGGCTGAAAGATGTTATCAGGATCATTGGGCGTCATTTCCAGAAAATCAGGATTGGGAAAGTCAGGTATTAGATGAACAGGAAATCAATAATATTCCTTTACTATTGGATTCCATTGATGACGAGCATCTTTTACATATCCTGCGGGATACAGACCGAAGTACTCTGCAGATATTATTGATGAGGATAATGGGATTTTCAGTAACAGAGACCGCAGAGGAATTGGGAATTACTGAACACGCTATTCATTGCAGGATTAATAAACTAAAAATAAAAATTATAAAATTTTCATAAAGTGAGAGAGAAAAAGGGGGTTCCCAACGGCT
>Ga0137306_101940_pt1 | contig 18973 bp, 18 predicted proteins | sample Inofroosms_March_FD_97187 | JGI IMG/M metagenome (GOLD analysis project Ga0137306, IMG submission 97187) | Mouse cecal microbial communities from Vienna, Austria - N-Acetylneuraminic and N-Acetylglucosamine D2O microcosms_March | ecosystem: Host-associated > Mammals > Digestive system > Large...
AAATCAATAAGTTACTTGAAGGAAAAGAGGTCTTAATTATGAATGCTAATCTGAAAAAACTGGTTACGGCTGCGCTGTTCGCAGCTCTGGCATGTGCCGCAACGATGGCGGTACGTATTCCGACGCCGGGTACCGGCGGATATATCCACCCGGGTGATGCGGTAGTTATCTTGTGCGGGGTCATCCTTGGTCCCGGGTGGGGCTTTCTGGCGGCAGGCATCGGCTCTGCAATGGCTGATCTGCTGGGCGCATATTTTCTCTATGTCCCGATCACATTTGTGATAAAGGGCGTGGTTGCTTTTACAGCGGGGACGATCTATCAAAGGATCGGAAAGACGTCTAAGAGCCGTTATACAGCGGTGGTTCTCGGCGGTGTGGGAGATATCATACTGGTTGCTGGCGGGTATTTCCTGTGTGAGGTCATGCTCTACGGAGCGGCGGCAGCGGCGGCGAGCGTGCCGGCTAATCTGATCCAGGGAGTCAGCGGGCTTATCCTCGGCGTGGTGCTTTATCCCGTCTTGCTGGCGGTTCCGGATGTCCGGCAGATTGCCAACGGGCAGAGCAGGACGGCATAAGGGGCGGTAGTCGGGCTGTTTCTTGCAGTAGCGATGGTGCGTATGCTGTTTTCCGTTCCGCTTTCCGTGTTTTTAATCCTGTTCTATACCATGGTATTTGTTCTGACCCTGTTTGCTCCGGAGGACTTTCTGGCTGTGGCCTTCGATTCCGGCGGTGTGACTACCGGGCCGATGACTGTTCCGTTTATCATGGCGCTGGGTATCGGCTTTGCTGCCGTGCGAAGTGATAAGCATGCGGAGGATGAGTAAAAAACATTATTTTCTTGTTGACTTTATCTTGGTAAATTGGTAACATTGTACCGTAGAAAAATACTAAGATAAATCTGAGGAGAAGGTGTTTATGAAAAAATTAGTAGTATTGATGTTGACGTTAATGATGACTGTGTCTCTGACGGCATGCGGCAGCGGCGGCTCTGATTCTGGCTCTGGTTCGGATTCAGGTTCCAAGACAGAGGTTTCTGATGAAAGCGATATGGATTACGTAAAGGGCAAAGGAACTTTAGTTGTGGGAATCACGGATTTTGAGCCTATGGATTATAAGGATGACAGCGGGGAGTGGGTCGGATTCGATGCGGACATGGCGAAAGCATTCGCGAAGAGCCTTGGAGTAGAGGCTGAGTTCGTGGAGATTGACTGGGACAACAAGATCATGGAGCTTGAGGGAAAGACGATCGACTGCGTATGGAACGGCATGACGCTGACGGACGAGGTGACAAGCGCTATGGAATGCTCTAAAGCTTACTGCAACAATGCGCAGGTAGTTATCGTTCCTTCTGACAAGGCGGATAAATATAAAGATACAGACAGCCTGTCTGACCTTTCCTTTGCGGCGGAGGCAGGGAGTGCAGGGGAGGCGGAGCTTTCTAAGCTCAATCTTTCGTGTACGCCGGTGAAGGCGCAGTCTGACGCGCTGATGGAAGTGGCTGCGGGAACCTCTGACGCGGCGGTTATCGATTCTCTTATGGCCGCGGCTATGGTTGGCGAAGGTACAGGCTACGGGAATCTCATCTATACGGTAGGGTTAAACAGTGAGGAGTACGGCGTGGGATTCCGTAAGGGCTCTGATCTCGCCGCTTCCCTGAATGAATTCTTTGTTTCCAGCTATGCAGACGGCAGTATGGTAGAATGTGCGGAAAAATATGGGGTTCAGGCTGCTGTGATCGAGCAGAAATAAATTTACGGTACAAGTATTAAAGATTAAGGGAATTGATTATGGAACAGATGATGGAGCAGATGCCGGTCGTTGTCCATGCGTTGAACATCGGTTTTCTGCAAACGTTAAAATTATTTTTTGTGACGCTGATCGGAGCATTCCCGCTGGGACTTGTCATTGCTTTTGGATCAATGTCAGGCTTTAGGCCGCTAAGTTATCTTGCGAAGCTGGTTGTCTGGATCATCAGGGGAACGCCTTTGATGATCCAGCTTCTGATCATCTATTATTTTCCTGGGCTGGTGCTTCATAATCCTATATGGGGGAGCGGGGAGTCAGGGAGATTCCTGGCGGCATCCGTGTCCTTCATCCTGAATTATGCCTGCTATTTTTCTGAGATCTACAGGGGCGGCATCCAGGGCGTCCCGGAGGGTCAGGAGGAGGCGGGACTGGTGCTCGGCATGACGAAGAGCCAGATATTTTTTAAGATCACGCTGCTTCAGATGATCAAGCGCATCGTGCCGCCCATGTCCAATGAGATCATTACGCTGGTGAAGGACACCTCCCTTGCCCGCATCATCGCCCTGCAGGAGATCATATGGGCGGGGCAGGCATTCATGAAAGGCTCCTATGGAATATCCGGCGCTATCTGGCCGCTGTTTTTCACGGCTGTCTATTACCTGGTCTTTAACGGTATCCTGACAGTTGCGCTTGGCCGTCTGGAAGAAAAGCTTAACTATTTCAGGTAACAGGGAGGGAATTATGGCGATTTTAGAGGTAGAACATATATGTAAATCTTTTAACCGCACGGAAGTGTTAAAGGATATCAGCTTCTCTCTGGAAAAGGGACAGGCAGTTTCCATCATCGGTTCTTCCGGAAGCGGGAAAACGACGCTCCTGCGGTGCCTGAATTTTTTGGAGCGCCCGGATAAGGGAGTGATCAAGGTAGGGGGAGAGACGCTTTTTGATTCCGGTGATCCTTCCACCCAGTTAGAGTCGGCAATTCGGAAAAAACGGCTGCATTTCGGCCTGGTATTCCAGTCATTTAACCTGTTCCCGCAGTATACGGCGCTTGGCAATGTGATGCTGGCGAAGGAGCTTCTTGCCTCTGAGAAGCCGGATTACAAGGCGAGAAAAAAGGAGATTCACGAAGAGATCCATGCGCAGGCAGAAGAGCTCTTAACGCAGATGGGGCTTAGCAATCGGATGGACAGCTACCCTCACCAGCTATCCGGCGGACAGCAGCAGCGGGTGGCAATCGCAAGGGCGCTGGCGCTGACACCGGACATTCTCTGCTTTGATGAGCCTACGTCTGCCCTGGATCCGGAGCTTACGGGGGAAGTCCTTAGGGTAATCAAGGAGCTGGCGGATAAGAAGACGACGATGATCATCGTGACGCATGAGATGGCGTTCGCAAGGGACGTGGCAGATCATACGATTTTTATGGACGGCGGGCTGATCGTGGAGCAGGGCGATCCCAGGCAGGTATTTGAATGTCCCAGGGAAGAGCGGACAAAGCAGTTTTTGGCGCGGTTTACGCAAGGGTAGATCATAATAACATAGATGAATATTAAATTAAAAATGCTGTCCAACGGAATTTCCAGACAGCATTTTTTGTAATATCAGTTATATCTAAGTGCCTCTATCGGATTCTTCTTCGCAGCCCGGTTCGCTGGGTACAGTCCGAACAAAACTCCGATTCCCACAGAAAATGCAATGGACAGCAGGACGATTCCTGATGACAGGCTATAGTCTGTACTGCCAATGATATTAACCGTTTCGATGACGATCCACGAAAAGGCGATGCCAAGGAAGCACCCGAACAGGCTGATGATGAGGGCCTCGATCAGAAACTGCAGCATGATCGTCCCGCGTCCTGCGCCGATGGCTTTGCGGATGCCGATTTCCCGTGTGCGCTCAGTGACGGATACCAGCATGATGTTCATGATCCCGATACCGCCCACCAGCAGCGAAATCCCTGCGATGCCTCCCAGGAGGAGCGATAATGTCCCCGTCACGCTGTCCATCGCCTCTGCAACGGAGGACTGGTTGAAGATAGAGAATGCATCCTCATCCTGCCCGAACCGCTCTAAAAGGATATTTTCAAGCTGTCTTTCCGCCGCATCCATATCGTCTCCGGCGGCAGAGATGCAAAACGAGGTGACATTGAGGGATACGTCTTCGGACAGGCGGATCAGTGAGGTATAGGGAATATATGCCTGTAAGGTGCTGTCGGATGCGTTGTTTGAGGAAGTGTTTTTTTCCTTTAATACACCGATGATCAGAAAGCGTTTTCCGTTAAATTTGACGTTTTCCCCGACGACATCTGTCCGGCCAAGGACTTCTGTGGCTAGGTCTGCGTTGATGACCGCTACATTGCTGTGGTTGTCGAGATCCGGTTTCATCAGGAAACGCCCGCTCTCCAGTTCAAGCCCCTGGATATCCAGGTAAGCTGCGGTTGTGCCGGTAAGGCGGGCGCTCTCTTCTGCGTAGGCGCTGGTTGCAGTGGCTGTGCTGGCGGCGGCCGGTGCGATGCTTTCAAACAGGTCATCTTCGGTAAATGAAGACAGCTCCGACAGCTTCAGGGGACGGTCATGGTCGTCGGATATGGACACATTCAGCAGATTGTTCCCCAGCGCATTGATGGAATCTGTGATAGAGCCTGTCGCTCCGTTCACAAGGGATACAAGCACTACCAGCGACATTACCCCGATGATGATGCCGAGCATGGTCAAAAGTGAGCGGAGCTTATTGGAGAGAATGGATGTTACCGCCATTTTTACTGATTGTGTGATCATACCGTCACCTCCTTTGCGTGCCCGTCCTTCATGCGGATGCTTCGGTCTGCCTGCGCTGCTACAGATTCATCGTGAGTGATGAGTACGATTGTATTCCCGCGGTCGTGCAGCTCGTGAAATAACTGCATGATCTGGTATCCTGTGGCGGAGTCCAGGTTTCCGGTCGGTTCGTCGGCAAGGTACAGGGAGGGTTCGGATGCCATCGCCCTTGCAATGGCGATCCGCTGCTGCTGGCCGCCGGAGAGCTGGCTTGGCTTGTGCTTTTGCCGGTCGTACAGCCCTACCTTCTCAAGGGCGTCCTGAACCCGGCTTTTGCGGTCCTTTGCCGGGAGTTTCTGGTAAATAAGCGGAAGTTCTACATTTTCCTCGGCGCTCATATTGCCGATGAGGTTGAAGCTCTGGAAGATAAATCCGATCTTCCGGCTGCGGATGCGGGTAAGCTCCCGCTCCGTGCAGTCTTTAACGGGCAGGCCGTCCAGAAGATACTGCCCTTCGTCGGCAGTGTCGAGACAGCCCATGATGTTCATCATCGTTGATTTGCCGCTGCCGGACGGGCCGATGATACTGACAAATTCGCCCGGGCGGATGTGAAGGTTCGCGTGATTAAGCGCGTATACCTTTTCATCGCCGATCTGGTAAGTTTTTGATATGTCCTGAAAGATGATCATACATAAGCCCTCCTTAATCCCCGGATGGCCTGCCGCCGGGAAATGTACCGCCGCCCCGGGAATTTTCGGAATCCTGCCTTTTATGGTCGTTGCCGGGAGGAGCATCCGGTGCGCCGCTGCCGTTCATAATGCCGGGAAAGCCAGTTTCTTTTTCGAGACTCTTTTCCTCTTTTGAAGCTCTGGTGTAATAGACTTCTGTGCCTTCTTCAAGGCCGCCTGAGATCTCTACGTTCTGTCCGTCCGACAGCCCGGTTTCCACGGTGACTTCTCCGGACAGATTCCCGTCCCTGTCCTTGGCCGTGTATACGAAAGTTTCATCGCCTTTTTGCTGCAGGGCGGTCATGGGGAGGATCAGTGTGTCCTCTGCACTGCTTACCTGTATGGCGGCGGAGGCGCTCATGCCGATGCGCATCCGTTCATCCATGGGGACAGTGATTTCTACTTCATATTTTGTACTGCCGCTGCCGGCCGATGCGGTGCTGCTGATCTTCGTGACAGTGCCGGTGAAGGTCTCATCCTCCAGGGCATCCAGTGTGACAGAGGCAGATTGCTCTTTTTCTACGGACAGAATATCGAGCTCATCTACATTTACCGTGATTTTTGCGTCGTCCTGGCTGGCGAGGGTGAAAGCAACTGTCTCATAGGCGCCGGCGTCTTCTGCGGAGGTTCCTGAGGATGACCCGGTCGAGGAGGAGCTGCCTGATGAGCCGGAACTTCCGGCAGAACTGCCTGCGCCTGCTGCTGAGCCGGATTTCCCGGAAGAGCTTTGGGAGCCGGAGCTTTTGCCTGCCGGGCTGCTTTGGGAGCCAGGGTCTGCGGCGGAACCGTCTGTGCCAGAGGAGGATATGGAATCCTTGCTGTCTGTGTCCGCTGCGTTTCCTGCGCCTGCGTTTGCAGAGCTTCCCTGGGCTTCCGAAGTTTTTTCATATTTTGCCACGATTTTTAGTTTGTTTTCTTCGCCGGAGTCATGGATGCTCCAGTGAAAGGAGGCATCCGCTATGATCGGGAGATTTTTCTCAGAGAAGGTGTAGCCGCTTTTTGCAGTCAGGACGATGGTCGCCGTGTAGACGGTTCCGCCCTGGAATGTGCTGCCGCTGCAGTCCCAGGAGATGCTCCCTTTATACATCGCTGTTTCCTGAACGGTTTTTTGCGGTGTTTCGCCGGTTACTGGTGCTTTTATGGATAAGGCGGAATAATCACTGACTGTTTTAAGGTCGGCGGTTTTGTCAGAGCTGTCTTCCTGCTTGGCTGTCTCTGCGCTGTCTGCTGCTTCTGCGTCCCCCGATACTTCTGACAGGGCAGAGGCTGTGCTGGTATCCGCGGTCAGGAAAAGAAGCCCCGAAGCGTCCTCCTGGGTGCTTTCTGCGGACATCTGTGAAAGAGAGCTGCCCTGCCCGGCGCTGTCCGATGAGGCATTGCCTGTGCTGTCTGTCGTCTTGGTGTTTTCGGAAATATTGACTGCGCCTACGATACCGTCTGACGGAGCTTTGACTGCAGGTTTCTTATAGAGGGATACGAGCTTTTTTTCCATTTCCTCAAGCTCTTCCTTCTCGCCTTCAAGCTCTTCTTTTTCCAGTGAAGTAAGACTGCTGCTATCTAGCTCGTCGTCAATCGCGTCAAGTTCGTCCCGGACATTGATCAGCAGACGGGTAACGGAGGTTTTGTTAAGCGTTGCAAGAGTCTGCCCTTTCGTTACTTCCTCGCTGGTTTCTACTTTGATTGTTTCGATTCTGACTCCTGTGGGCACAGTAACGTCTGTCGTCTCGGCTGCTTCCAGATTGCCGTTTGCATCGATAGTATTGCTGATACTCCCCTTTGTCACAGAGGCGCTCTGGATGACGGATGTAGCCGCATCCTGCGCCCGGACGCTGCTGATGCGCAGAGAAACCACAAGTACCGCTGTGCCAAGGGTAAAGCATATGGAAGCAGCGATTATGCGGTTTTTCTTCTTTTTTAATATGGTCTTCAAAAAATTCCTGTTTTTCATAGATTCCTCCTTTTTGCCCGTCTGTTTACCTCCCTATTTTAGTTTTAAACTGTGAAAGTTTATGGGATAAATTGTGATTATTTTATGAAAAAACACCAGGCTCTGTCCGGCAGCTCTGCGCATGGGGCGCCCATGAGTAATAACACGAGGGGAGAAAAGAATCAGAAAGGTTTAGCATCTGGCAGTATACATCTTCTGAAAAATAAGCTATAATTGTTAGGAATTGTGACAGTTAAGTGAAGGAGGACCATACCCTATGGATATTTTTGAAAAATTACACGACGGCAGCATCTATGACCCTGGCGATGCGGACGTCTTAGAGCAGCAGATGGGCTATCAGGAGCGTTTATACGATTATAACATGACCAGGCCCGGCGAAGGGGCAAAGCGGACAAAGCTTTTGGCGGAAATGTTCGCAGAGATCGGGGAAAACTGCTATATCGAGCCGCCCCTTCACTCCAATATGGGCGGGCATCACGTGCATTTTGGAAAGAATATTTACGCCAATTATAATCTGACCCTTGTGGATGACACCCACATCTATGTGGGGGATTATACGATGTTCGGGCCGAATGTGACGATCGCCACCGCAGGCCATCCGATCTTGCCGGAGCTTCGCCAGAAGGGGCTGCAGTACAATATGCCGGTTAGCATCGGGAAAAACTGCTGGATCGGGGCCGGGGCGATCATCCTGCCTGGCATCACCATCGGGGATAATGTGGTGGTGGGCGCGGGAAGCGTGGTGACGAAGGATATCCCTTCCGGCGTAGTCGCAGTAGGGAATCCGTGCCGCATCCTGCGTAAGGTCGGGGAGCATGACCGGAAATATTATTTTAAAGACAGGGAGATTAACTACGAGGATCTGTAAGGAGAAAGAGATGGACAGGACAGAGATTTCAAAGATTTCAAAGGAAGAGACACTTAAGAAGGTTCAGGAGAGATTTAAAAACGACCGCTTTGCTACAGATAACGGAGCGGTGATCGAGGAGGTAGGAGAGGGGTATGCGCGGTGCGTGATGTCCCTTGATGAACATCATTACAATGCGGTCGGGAGCGTGATGGGCGGCGCGGTATTTACCGTGGCGGATTTTGCATTTGCGGTGGCGTCCAACTGGAACAAGAAGGCGTGCGTGTCCCTTACGGCGCAGATCACCTACCTTGGGCGGGCGAAGGGACAGAAGCTTATCGCCGAGGCGAAAAAGGTGAAAGAAGGAAGGACCTCCTGCTATTATCTGGTGGAGGTTACAGACGACCTTGGCAATCAGGTGGCGCATATGACTTCGAATGGATTTTCTGTGGGATAGGGGGAAGAGGTATGGATTACGAAGGACAGATCTGCCGTGCGCCTATGGAGCGTTCAGCGTTTATGCTGCCCGTTATGGTGGGGTGCTCTTATAACCGGTGCAAATTCTGCAACCTGTTCCGGCATCTTACCTACCGGGAGCTTCCTATGGACAAGATTGAAGGCGAGCTTAGGCGGGTTAAGCAGGCAGGCGGAAGCCCGAAAAAGATCTTTCTCGGGGACGGCAATGCTTTTGGGCTTAAGACGGAGCGGCTTTTGCAGATACTTGAGCGGATACATGCATATTTTCCCGAGTGCATGTGCATCAATATGGATGCTACGGTGACCAGTATCCGGCAAAAGTCAGACCGGGAGCTTGAGCTTTTGTATGACAGCGGGGTGCGGCATCTGTATCTTGGGATCGAGAGCGGGCTTGACGACGTGCTTTCATTTATGGAGAAGGATCATGATCTATTGCAGGCATATGAGGCGGCAGCAAGGCTTCAGAAGGCCGGGCTGGTCTATGACGCCCACATCATGACAGGTGTGGCGGGAAAAGGGCGCGGGCAGGAGAATGCGAAGGCCCTGGCAGAGTTTTTGAACCGGACGGGACCGGCCCATGTGGTGAACTTTTCTATGTTTCTTCATAAAGAGGTGCCTCTTTACCGGCATATTGCGGACGGCACCTATATTCCGGCGGACGAGCTTGAGAATCTTAAGGAGGAACGAACGCTCCTTAAGCTTATTAAGACAGAGCTTTTGTATGACGGATTCCACGATTACATAGAGGTGAGGGTTCGGGGACGGCTGCCCGTTGATCAAGAGAAGATGACGGGAAAGCTTGACCGGGTGATCAGTGAGTATGAGGGCAGGGGGCCGGTTTATTCTTATGTCCAGGGGGAATGCCCGGATCTTGAGCGGTGCGGCGATCTGGAAAAGGTATGGAGTATTTGACGGAGGTTTAAAAATGGGGAAACAAAATATGATCAAAGCGGTGTGTTCCGTGTTTATCGTGATATTGGGGAATATGCTGTATGCGCTGGCGGTGAAGCTCTTTCTGATCCCGGCGGGGCTTGTGACAGGCGGGACTACAGGGATAGGACTTGCGGTCAATTATGCGGCGGGAGTGCCGGTGGCGACATTCGTCCTAGTCTTCAATGTAGTGATGCTGGCGGCGGGATTTGCAGTGCTGGGGAAGCAGTTTGCGCTGACGACGATCGTCAGTACCTTTACTTATCCGGCTGCGTTAAATATGCTGGATCTCATGCTGGGGGACGTGGTGCTGACACAGGATATTTTCATCTGTACGATTTTTTCGGGGCTGGGGATCGGTCTGTCTCTCGGGATCGTCATACGTGCGGGGGCATCGACGGGAGGTATGGATATTCCGCCTCTGGTGCTGAATCATTTCTTCAAGATCCCGGTGTCGGCGGGGCTTTATTTCTTCGATTTTATGATCCTTTTGGTGCAGGCGCTGTTTCAGCCGCTGGAAAAGGTCTTCTACGGTATCGTGCTTGTCATCATCTATACGGTCACTCTGGATAAGATGCTGCTGATGGGCACGACGAAGACGGAGGTCCGTGTGGTGAGCAACCATGCAGCAGAGATCTGCGATGCTATCCTCAAGCGGATGGACCGGGGCGTGACGCTGCTGTCCGCGAGGGGCGGGTATCTTAAGGAGGAGACGACGGTAGTGTTGAGCGTAGTCTCGAACCGGGAGCTTCCAAGGGTGGAGCGGCTGATCCATGAGATCGACCCGGAGAGCTTTATCGTCGTCAACCGGGTCAGTGAGGTAAGCGGAAAGGGATTTACCATGAGCAAGGAATACCGGTAAAATACTTATTTAAGCGTAATCTGCAGTTCAACAGGATTATGGTCAGAGTTTGCAAATTCCAGGTCGATGGTCTTTACCGTATCGATGTTTATATTCGGCGAGACGATGAAGCCGTCGATCACGTAATGCTGCGTATCCAAAGCCGAAGGGTCGTAAGGGCGGTTTAGCAGCCGGCAGGAGGGGGCGGCAGTGTCGGATGCCAGGCTCCACCCTTCCGGCAGCATATCCTCGTCCACGACGCCCGGCGCCCAAAGCTTCTTATCCTTGATCGGAAAGGCGTCAAGGCTTCCCGGGAAGGTCTGGTTAAAATCTCCTCCGGCGATGACATAATTTCCCTTGGAATATTCCTCCAGCAGCAATTTCACCAGCGCATCGGTCTGCGTTTTCTTCCCTTCGCCGTCATCATAGGCTTCCAGATGAAGGTTGACGGCCACTAGCTCCTTATCCGTTCCTTCCACGGGATAGCGGGTGACTAAAAGGCAGCGCTTGAGATTCGCCAGCCGCACCGGCCACTTAAACGGGCAGGGGAGGCTGATCCGTTCAGGTTTTTTTGACAGCTTAAGATTAGACATGGTTGCGATACCGGAATCAGTCCGGCCGATGGGCGGCAGAGGATAGGGGACAAACCGGCAGCGGTAATTTGGGGCGTAGGAGAATCCAAGACCGGTCTGTCCGCTGTAAAAGCTTAGCTCGTCGATGCGGTCCGTGCGGCTGGAGCTGCGGTCAACCTCCTGCAGAAGACAGATATCATAATTCCCTTGTTTCAGGAATGCTGCTATGGCGGATAAGTTCTGTTCTACGGTTTCCTGGTCTTTCGGATTCACCATCGTCCCGCCGTCCATAAAAAAGTCGGCGCCATCGTCCAGTCCGGCGTAGCCGGTGTTAAAGCTCAGTATGCGGACAGGCTGTCCGGATCCAGAGGCGGCTTTAAGCGGGTTTTCACGACAGATTTCTGTGTCGGCGGATTCTTTCGCTTTTGGCCGGTATTCGGTGACGGTGAGAAAAACCAGCAGGGCTCCTAAAGCCAGAACGATGATCAGAAGGATAATACCAGTGGTTTTTAATATACGTTTCATCATGATCCATCCTTTCCGTAAGTTGAGATTAACTATGTTATACTATTATACCCAAGAGACAGGTGAAAAGAAAGTGGATAGATCATTTTACAGGATTTCAAGGGAAGAAAGAGGTGTTATACATGACGAACAGGGAAAGAAGAGGCGGGAAAGTAAGTAGCCTTCTTGATTTTGATTATATTAGCGGCGGCTCCTCTGTCCTTCGGAGCCGCCTATGCCCTCTTATGCCGGACAGCCTGATATTAGATGGAATCGTTGCCCGCCATTGGGGAATTTGTTTTATAAGCGGTATTCGCTGCTGACACAGTTCCCGGTTTTGCCAGAACAGAATCAGAATATACAGCTTCTTTCTCCCACTGCGCCATCAGTCTCTTATATGCGTCGTTTTGCTGTATCCGTTTTTCCTCCTGCTGCTCCTTAATCTGCGCTCCTATCCGCTTTTTCTGCTCTGCCCTGCGTTCCCAGAAGCTGTCTTTTGCTTTGCTGTCAAACAGGCTTTTCCCGCTTCCATTCTGGTATCCTGCACTCCACATCTGCGCACGGCACTCTTCTTTTGACGCGCCATAGTAAATTGTTGAATAGGTTCCTTTGCAGGCGCCTGCACACCTGTCTGGCTGCCCCCATCCTGTCCGCAGGTCATTCAGCACCCATGCTTCATATTTTGGATCATTTTTCATGGCTTCAAACCCTGCCTCTGAAATCGTGATGGAGATGCTCTCCGACATGCGGGTCGGATGCATGGGGATCTGTGATATCTTGTCATAGATGTACTGCTTGTATTCTTCCAGTGTCATGTCCCCTGTTGAAACAGCCCCCGTATTCCCCGTTTCTGGCACATTCTGACTTTCTGCGCTTTTTTCTGCCGCCTTGCCGCTAAAAGCTGTGGCTTGTGCCTGGATGCTGCCTTTTGCTTCGTTATTCTTGAAAATATTACGGTACGCTCTTGGCATGTAGTTAACATTGATCGTGTTGCTCATTCCTGCTCCTTTCCTGTAACAATACTGTTACAATGAACTCATTTTTCCTGGTTTTAATATCCACATTTCCCAAATACTTTGCTGTCTCACGTTTCACATTGGATAAGCCTATGCCATGCATGGCGGCAGATTTCCCTGGAGGGCCGGCGCTCTTTGTGGAAACTGGAAGATTATTGTTTTTATCGAATGTTACCTCCCCTTCAAAGGAATTTTTTACACAGATCAGAAAAAATCTCTTTTTCTGCCTGCCCGAAAGGGAAATATACTTTTTCCCGCCTGCCATCCTTTCACAGGCTTCTAAAGCATTCTGCAGGAGATTATTTATGATGATTGCAAGATCATACGCATCATACCCGTCTGATGCCGGATACAGGAAGTCTGAACGGAATGATATTCCCTGCTTATCTGCTGCTTTTTGTTTGTCGTTCACGATCACATCCGTAACGGCATTTCCCGTCTTTACCGTAAGCTCAAAGACATCCATGCTTTCATCCATTTTGGCGATATACTGTTCCATTTCCTTATAGCTGCCGCTTACTGCCAGCCCCTTTATATTCGTCAAGTGGTTTTTCATCTCGTGTTTCATCCTGTGTATGCCGTCATAAAACTGTTCGACTTCCCCCATCCGTTCCCGTATTGCCAGAAGCTGCTGCTGCTCTACGTAATACTTCTTCTTTTCCTCCTGCAGCTTTACCATTTCCTGATAGGACATTACCGTGGCTACGATTCCCACATAGAATAAAACGCTGGTCAAAGGCACTAACCCGATGAATACCGGGTACTCCTCGTACAGCAGAAAAGGCACATTTTCCTTTACCGTGAAAAACTGCCGGAAAATAATATTCCCGAACATAATTCCCGCAGCCGGTATCAGGCATAAATAGCACAGTTCCTTTGCGTGTAATTCCAGGGGTCCTTTTTGTAGCCTGTGGCTGATGAACAAAAGCATGATAAATAAAAGAATTAGCCGGAGTACCGCTGAAAGGGAATAGCCAACAGCAACATTACGGTATATGGTGTTTTCATCGGATAAGCCCTGCAGGAACTTAATATTGAAAATATAATGCAGGCTTTCTGTTATTAACCTGCACATATCCTTAATCCCAAAAAACAGCACCCCAAGCAAAAAAGCAGTATTCTTTTCCACTCCTAATATAGTATGGGAAGAGGCCAGCAGGACAATCACTATTATCATGCATAGCCAGCCGGGAACAGAAGACGCACTGCAGATCAGATATACCATCACATAAGCCCCAAATACTGCGGCGGCCTTTTTCAATACATTTTTCTGCCGTTCCTTTTGCTCCGCCATAAATGGGTAAAAAAGAAATGTCATGCAGGCCGCATATAAGACCGTCTCTGCTGTGCCCGCAATATGCTGGAACAGCACAAAACCCGTTTCACTCAAAATTTTCCCTCCTATTGCACAAACTGCAGATATGCCGCCGCAAAGTCAGTATACTTTTTTGAAAGAGGCAGTCTGATCCCATTTGCCAGGGTCACCCCGGTCTTGTCATATCCCTCCACATAGGCAAGGTTGACCAGGTATCCCCGGTGTATCCGGTAAAACTGTCCCGCCAGTTTCTCCTCCAGATCTCCGATCTTTGCGTAGTATTCCAATTCCCCCTCTTTTAAGTACAGCACTACCTTATGGTTCCGGCTTTCCAAATAATAGATATTGTCTAACGGTATGGCTCTGCTTTCATTTTTGCACTGGATGACCAGTGTTTTCTTTTTCTGCTCTGCCTCAGATAAAATCTGTTCTGCCGCCCGGCGGAAAACCTCTGCAAATTTCTGTTCATTGATGGGCTTAAGCAGATAGTGGAACGCATCCACATCAAAGGCGTCATAGACATATTTTTCATAGCCCGTAACAAAAATGATGGCCGGCTGCCGGGCCAGATTCATGCTTCTTACCTGTTTTGCCATGCTCATGCCGTCCATGCCGGCGGCGGGGCCTTTCATCTCTATATCCAAGAACAGCAGATCATGTTCCATTTCGCCTGAAAGGTATTCCCCGGCGGATGCATACTCCGTAATGTCGCTCCCCGGATCCTGCTTTCTGACGAGTGTACAAAGATAAGCCCTTATATTCTTTTCATCATCACAGATTGCAATTCTTATTACATTCACCTCCTTTTGGCTCTCACTTTATATATCGAAAATATTAGAAAAATATCTAGTGCCGGCAGCGTGAATAGCTGATTTGACGGCGTGAATTCTTTTCCTTATTTACCTGGAAAAAGCATTGCTAATACCGAAAATAGCTGTTGGCTGGGCGGAGGTGTCACTGTTCCTCCAGTAAACAAAAAATAAAAATTAGCACTCGATACTTGTTATTATGGCGTGGATTTTATCTAATTTCATAAAGTGTCGTAAGCGCCTATTTACAGGCGTTATACGGATTTTACGATTTTATCTCGTTTTATTATTATTTGTCTTTTTCAAAAAATTTGGTGTCAAAATTGGTGTCAGAGAATGGTATTTGGAGAAATCTGCTATTCTTTTCAGATAGTGCTTTAATAAAAAATATCATAACGAATGGATTGGAACGCAGAGTCAGCGTTCCTTTTCTATTTTCAGACGTTCAGAAATGAGCGTCTATTTTTTTACCTAAAACGAAAGGAGAATCATAACATTATGGAAAAAATCTTGAAACGGTTACTGACAGCGATTCTTGCTATAGTGACCGTATTTACAACCTTGCCTGTCACACAGACACATGCCGCTGATTCCGTCTACACTCATTCAGACGGTCACGCAGGTACGGTTGTCAAAGTGACAGACGGCGGCTCAAAGGAATCCACTTTTGAAGAGGGGTGGTTGAAAGCTGACGGAAAGACAGCTTATTGTATCCAACTGGGCGTGGCGTTCCAATCTGGAAATAAAATACGCAAGAACGCCACGGAACGGTTGAGCGAAGCGCAGATTAATGACGTGGCTCTCAATCTGGAATACGTCAAGAAACATACGAAAAATTATTCCGCTGAACAGGCTTACCTGCTCCAACAGTGTACCGTATGGCGCAGGTTAAGCGTTCATTTAGGCTGGGGATATAAAAATACGCATGTTGCCTATGATGAAATCCCCAAAAGTGAGCAGAATGAACTCTATGCCAATGCAAAAACTTTTGCCAAAGAAAACAAAAACCGTTATGATTGCGGCGGTTATATTTATACGGGTGAGGGGCAGGACTTAGGGCAGTTCTGGGCGAATTTAGCGGTAGGAAAAGGGAACTTACAGAAAAGCTCTACTAATACAGGTATCACCGGCGGAAATGACTGTTACTCCCTCTCTGGTGCGACCTATGGGGTATATTCTGATAAGGGCTGTACGAAGTCTGCTGCTACTCTCACGACAGACGGAAACGGCAATACAAATACAGTGGAACTACGAGCCGGAACATACTACGTGAAAGAGACAAAAGCTCCAAAAGGATTCCAGCTTGATAAGACCGTCCATACCCTTACAGTTAAAGCAGGTGAGACTACTACCTTAAAGGTCAGTGATACACCAAAAGTTACAAACACACAGATTGAGCTTTTCAAACTGGATATGGATACTTCAAAAGGCACACCGCAAGGAAAAGCTGCCTTAGAGGGCGCAGAGTTTGTCTGGAAATATTACGACGGATATTACACCAGAGACAATCTTCCATCAGCACCAACACGCTCATGGACGACACGGACAAAAGCGGAGAAAGGCAGCGACAGCACAACCCACTATATCACACGGTTATCGGATTCCTACAAGGTTTCCGGCGATAGCTTTTATATGCAAAATGGAGCTATCTGTCTGCCGCTTGGCACAATCACGGTAGAAGAAAAAGCTGCTCCGAAAGGCTACCTGCTGGACGGTGCATATTTGCAGGTAAATGGTACTTCCGAACGGGTGACAGGCGTATATGCGGCGCAGATAAAGGAGAATGGAGAGTTTGCGACACTAAGCGGCGGCAACCGTTACTTGGTATCGGACAAGGTTATCCGTGGCGGCGTGAAAATCCAGAAACGTGACCTTGAAACAAAGGATACGAAGCCACAGGGCGGCGCAACTTTCAGAGATACAGCCTTTGCCATTACTTCCCTGAATGACAATCCTGTGCTGGTTGACGGGAAATTATATCAGAAGAATGAAGTGGTAAAGACAATCCATACAGGGATTGACGGTATCGCTGCAACTGCCGCCGACGCACTCCCCTACGGTCATTACAGGCTTGAGGAAACAACGCCGCCGGAGGGGTATCTGATAGACGGTGCGTTTTCCCGTGAGTTTAACATTGTAAATAATGGGGAAATGGTAGATTTGACATCAGCGGAACAATCTGTTTATAACCAGATAAAGCGTGGAGATATTGAGGGCGTAAAAATCGGTTCTGGCACACATAAGCGGCTTGCAGACGTGCCATTTAAAATTACCAGTAAGACTACAGGAGAAAGCCATATTATTGTAACTGATAAAAATGGCCAGTTTTCCACTGCTGCTGACTGGACTTCCCACAAGAAAAATACCAATGCCGGAAAATCCAGCGAGGACGGTATCTGGTTCGGAACGTCAGAGCCGGACGACAGCAAAGGTGCGCTGCCCTATGATACATACGAGATAGAGGAAGTCCGCTGTGATTCCAACAAAGGATTGACGCTGATTCCTGCCTTTGATGTGGTGGTATCCAGAAATAAGGTTGTAATTGACTTGGGAACGCTGACCGACGAATACGAGCCGGAGCTTTCGATTCACACAACCGCTGCGGATAAGGCTACCGGGGATAAATCCATCATTGCAGGCAAGAATGTGACGATTGTTGATACGGTTTCTTTGGACGGATTAAAGAAAGGCACAAAATACCAGCTCAAAGGCTGGGAAATGGTGAAATCGGAAAATACGGAACTTCTGATTGATGGAAAACCTGTAGAAAATGACCTTACATTCACTGCAAAAGATTCTAAGATGGAAGTCCAGATTGCTTTTACATTCAATGCTAGCGAGCTTGTCGGAAAAGAGCTTGTTACTTTTGAGGAATTGTACGACGTAACGAATCCTGACGAGCCGGTTAAGGTAGCGGAGCATAAAGACATTGAGGACGACGGGCAGACGGTGACGATTAAGGAACGTGTGATAGACATTCATACAAAGGCTTGCGATAAAGCAACAGGCGATAAGATGATTCTTGCCAGCAAAGATATAACGATTGTTGATACGGTAGCGTTAGACGGATTGGAAAAAGATACAAAATACCAGTTAAAAGGCTGGGAAATGGTGAAATCGGAAAATACAGAACTTCTGATTGATGGAAAGCCTGTGGAGAATGACGTTACTTTTACCGCAGAGGATTCAGAAATGGAAATGCAGCTTGCCTTTACTTTTAATGCCAGTGAGCTTGCAGGAAAGGAGCTTGTGACCTTTGAGGAATTATACGACGTGACGAATCCCGATGAGCCGGTTAAGGTGGCAGAACATAAAGATATTGAAAATGACAGGCAGACGGTGACGATTACAGAGCGTATTATCACCATGCACACCAACGCTGCCGATAAAGCTACAGGAGAAAAGACCATCAAAGCCGGAAATGAGGTTACGATTGTAGATACTGTTACTTTAGATGGCATAGAAAAAGGTGTGAAATATCAGTTGAAAGGTTGGGAGATGGTAAAGTCTGAAAATGCAGAGCTTATCATCAATGGCAAACGTGTGGAAAATGACCTTATGTTCACCGCTACGGACAGCACAATGGAGATTCAGATTGCCTTTACATTCAATTCTAGTGAGCTTGCCGGAAAAGAGCTTGTGACCTTTGAGGAATTGTACGACGTGACGAATCCTGACAAGCCTATCAAGGTAGCGGAACATAAGGACATTGAGGATAAGGGGCAGACGGTGACAATCACAGGAAATCCCGACAAGCCAACCACACCAGAATCCGGCACACCGACAGGCAAAGGCAATCCACCGAAAACAGGTGACACGACAAATCTTGCGCTCCTGTTTCTCCTGCTTATTTTATCCGTTGCCGGACTTGTATTTACGGCATACAGGAAATACCGCAGTATGAAAGCAAGTCATAACTAATACGGGAGGAATCAGCATATGAAGTTTTACTCCCGTTCGCCGCCTTGAAAATATACAGTTATTATGAAACATACAAACTGTTTCTTTTCGGTCAATCGTCTTTTGATTGGCTGGAAAAAACAGTACACAAGGGGTTTGGGGAGTGTAGCTCCCCATATGGAGATATAGAAAATCAGAAAGAAAGAGGTAAACAGATATGGAATTAAAGCATGTTATCCCGAACATGGAAAAGACATTCGGGAATCTGGAATTTGCAGGAGAGAACAAGGTAGAACAGAGGAGAATCAATGGGCGTATGGCTGTGATTTCCCGTAGCTACAACCTGTATTCGGACGTACAGAGAGCCGACGACATTATCGTGGTGCTGCCTGTTGCTGCCGGGGAGAAGAATTTCGAGGTCGAGGAAAAGGTACGGCTTGTCAATCCGAAGATTACCGCAGAGGGTTATAAAATCGGCAACCGTGGATTCACAAATTATATCTTGTCTGCTGATAATATGGTGAAAGCGTAAGGAGGTATCAGAGATTATGAGATTAGCAAATGGAATCATTATAGATAAGGAA
>Ga0137306_101941_pt1 | contig 18964 bp, 18 predicted proteins | sample Inofroosms_March_FD_97187 | JGI IMG/M metagenome (GOLD analysis project Ga0137306, IMG submission 97187) | Mouse cecal microbial communities from Vienna, Austria - N-Acetylneuraminic and N-Acetylglucosamine D2O microcosms_March | ecosystem: Host-associated > Mammals > Digestive system > Large...
AAATAAAACTAACTCAGAGGAGTGATGCTCGAGTGGCTGAAGAGGCACGCCTGGAAAGCGTGTATACGTCAAAAGCGTATCGCGAGTTCGAATCTCGCTCACTCCGCCAATAAGACCCTGAAAATCAATAGCATATTTGCTGGTTTTTCAGGGTTTATTTTTACGTTTATCGGCAAGCCAATTGTTGTCATCCTTGCTAAATCGGGGGACATTCAGGGTAATTTTGGAGCAAAATGTTTCAGCTATGTTTCACCCAAGAACATATGAGACGAAACAAATTTGATAAAACCCACACTGAATTTATTGGAAACGAATACCGCATCGCAACCGTCGGGGTGATTAAACACCCCGAAGATGGGTATAAGGTAGTTTCTTTTATGTGGGATGAATGAAAGATTTTCGCCATATAGATCTCTAACTTCTTAGCATATTTCTTATTCCATTGCCGTCCTGCATCGTTGGCCGCTTTCTCAAGGTCAAATCCTATCGGAAATATCAAATTATCTGCCACTTATATTGAATGTGTTGTAAAACATTGTTTTTATACATCTGCAATTCGCTGACTCTTGCTAAATTTGTAGCTAAAAAACTTCGATATGAGCAGACTTATCTTATTTTCAATTCTCGCACTTGCTTTGGCAAGTTGTGGCGGTGGTTCTGATAAAGCCCAAGATTCCCTCCGTGGATTCCCTTGCGATACAACTTGGATGGTATCAAAAGGCGAATCCAAGACGGCCGTTCGCAATATGTTGGTGAAACATGGACTTAGGTTACAAGAGGATGAATACGAGAACGTTTTGTCGGGAATTGGTGTGAGGACAATTTCATGGGCTGGGATAAGATGGGACGTTGTTTCTTGTCGATTCGACTCGAACAACAAAGCCAAATCCGTCCGATTGCTGCATGGTGGAGAGATTGGTGACAGCATATATAATGTCGTATACGAGTTGTCTCGCATATACGGAGAGGCTGTATTGGATAAATCCAATTCGGATAAGACTTGGAGATTTATAAATACGCATAACACGAATGCTTCCATTATTAGCGATAGAAACATTGAGGTGAATATCGTTTGGGAATAGCCTTTCATTTCATGCAGGGTATTAAAAACGCCAAAGAGCCACACCCCTTTCAGGGCATGGCTCTCGGCTCTATTCAAGCGCAAAGATAATAATTTCTACAATAAAACTTTAATATTTATTGCATAATTCAAAGATCATGTCTAACTTTGCGCCGTGACCGTTACCACAAAATATAAACTTATTTAGTCAACCCCTTTGGAATGTGTAACGGCTTCCATTGGGGTTGCACTTTTAAATGGAAGAACAGAAACACGAGAATCAAATCAAATGCCGAGGCGAACTTCACTTGGGAAATTTTTCGATTCCCTGCTATGTGCTTGAAGATGGACGCCGTGTGCTGTCAGGGCGAAAAATGCAGGAAGCCCTAAAAATGGTGGACGAGGCAGGGCAAAAATCATCTGGGCACAGATTGCCCGTTTTTATGAGCCGAAAATCGTTAGAACCGTTTGTAGCCAAATATTTAGGTATGGGCACACTCGACCCTATCGTATGCTACGACGGTGGCACGAAAATCAACGGTTTTCAAGCTGAGGTCCTTGCAGATATATGTGAGGTGTTCCTTGAAGCTCGTAAGCACATTGAATTAACATCGCGTCAACAAATTATCGCGGAGCAATGCGAAATCCTAATGCGCAGTTTTGCTCGCGTCGGCATTATCGCCTTGATTGACGAGGCCACGGGCTATCAGCACGAGCGCGAACAAGACGAACTGCAAAAACTCTTGAAAGCGTATATTGCCGAGGAATTATTACCGTGGCAAAAACGTTTTCCCGATGTTTTCTATCAAGAGTTGTTCCGGCTAAACGGCTGGGACTATACCGTCCGGGGCATCAAGCGTCGTCCGGGCATTATCGGCACGTGGACTAACAAACTTATCTATGAACAGCTCCCTCCGGGCGTACTTGCGGAATTGAAGCGCGTGACTCCAAAATCAGCCCGTCTACATCAGAGCCTCACAGCAGACATAGGACAGCCGGAACTTGCAGCGCAGATAACGCAGGTTATAACAGTGTTTCGCTTGTCTGACAATATGGGACAGGTGTGGGCACATATCAACAAGCTCCGCTCGCGTCAGGCCGGGCAACTCGAAATACCATTTGAGTTTGATGAGAATGGTTATACATTGCCATCCGATGATAAGCCAACTTAAAGTTTTATTGCAAGAAAATTTGGATAATTAGATTGAATTACCTATCTTTGAGTCGTGAAACCATTTCTCGTCGCAACGGAGTGAACACATAAAGATATTTTGCATCCTCGATGACGGTCTGTTGCGACTTTAAGACTGCACATCGAAATTTTATCTGTTTTATTTCATGATAACAAAATCGGCCGAGATATCGGCAACAAAAACCTACTACCGCATCCGCGAGGTTGTCGCAATGCTGAATATCCCGGCGAGCACTTTGCGCTTCTGGGAAGATACGTTTGATCAGCTGGAGCCGCACAGGATTCCGTCGGGTCAGCGCCGATACACTCCGGAGAATGTCGAGGTGTGCAAGCTCATAAAACATCTGCTGCGCGACAAAGGCTATTCGCTTGAATACGCCAAGAAGGAGCTGGAGGTCTACCGCAAGTGTCCGCCACGGAATGACTATGTCTGCAAGTCGGCTGATGACGCTCTGAACCTTTTGAGCGAAGTTGCCAAAATGATTAATGGCAATCTCCATGCCGAAGCAAGAATCAAGGCCATCGAAAAGTGGATCAAGACAGACCTCTCCATTAATTCATGATATACATCCGGCCAGAACCGTCAGCAATACGGCCTCAACCTATGTTTCATTTTCCGACTTGCATTCATTTTAAAGATGCAGGGTTCTGCAATCACAACAACAGCCTCTGCCGGATCAAAAAATAATCCGGCAGAGGCTCTGTTTGTTCTGGCGATAGGGCGATAGCCTGAATGGCCATCTAATTTCTCGAAATTTCTTTTACGGCTTCTGCAAGGAAATGGTCAAGCGCATCTTTGGCCGACATGGTGTAGACCGTGCCGTCATCGTGAGCGTAGACAACGGTCTGCCCTTTGACCACCTTGTCTAAAAGACACTTTTCGACCGCAACTTCCATTCCGCGGGCTAATTTTTCGGATATGTTATTGTCAGTCTTCCTGCGTCTTTCCATCGTTTTTGATTCGTTCATATATTTCCGGAGCTAAAGTCAGTGTGTCATTCGCCACTACACGCGGGCAACAGCGAGTGTTATCTATAATGGTCCAGCTGTCGACGATAGGCATAAACAGGTTGAACAGATTGTCTATGCCATGATGATAGCGGCGCACGATAACATCAGTGGGTATATTATGGCCACCTTCACTGACTCGCTGGGCAACGCGTTTGATTGCCAGCTGTGGTGACGACAGCCAGATGTAAAGCAGATGGACAAAGTAGCCCAGTTTATGGGCTTTGGAGACCAGGGCATGGTAACTGCGTGTGGCCAGCGTGGTCTCTATGGCAAAGGTGATTCCTTTATGCAACAACTCTTCTATTCGGCCGAGCATGATACGTCCGGCCTCCATGCTCACACTTTCCGGATGGAAAGGAGAAAGGCCTTTGGCAATCTCATCGGCATTTACAAATTGTTGACAGTCAAGGACGTCAGGCAAAAGGGTGAATGAAGCTGTGGTCTTCCCAGCTCCATTGCAACCGGCGATGATGTACAAACTTGGCGATTTCATAATTAGTTGTTTTGGTTTAAGGGGGTATGATTCGTGTGTTTTATATATAGATGACTTCCGTCTGCCGAGGAGCTTTTCACTCTCTATAGTAGACGCGTTTAACGCGCTGCGACACGGAGGTCAGGACTTCATAGGGTATTGTACCGAGGACTTCGGCAAGATCGTCGACCGGAATATTTTCGCCGAATATCTCCACACGGTCTCCGACTTTGACATCAGCCACGTCCGTGACATCAATCATGCAGGCGTCCATGCAGATGCTTCCGACTGTGGGACATTTGATACCATTGACCATCACCGATGTATTGCCATAGCCGAGATGGCGGTTAATGCCATCGGCATAACCCACAGGAATGGTGGCTATCACCGACTTCCGCTTCAACACTCCACGGCGGTTATAGCCGATTGTGGTTCCTTCAGGCCAGTTTTTCAGTGAGATAATCACAGTGTTGAGTGAAGAGACCGGACGCAGATCATCCTGCGAACCGTCATGCATAGTCTTGACTCCATAGAGCCCGATTCCGAGACGCACCATATCAAGCTGATGATCAGGGAAACGTGTGATGCCTGTAGAGTTCAGAATATGCCGCAGTATTTTCCGTTCAGGGAATGCCGAAAGGAGCATCCGGCAACATTCATCAAAATAATCGAACTGCTGCTGCGTATAGTCATCCTCCATCGGATCATCCGCGGCACAGAGATGCGAGAATATCGAGCGTGGAACTACTCTATCCTGGCTCCTGAGCAGCTCGATCAGTTCAGGGAGATCCTCTTTAAGGAATCCGAGACGGTGCATGCCGGAATCAATCTTGATATGGACCGGATAGTCCGTAATGCCATAGCGCCCTGCCTCGCGGATCAATGCACGCAGGAAGTCAAAGCTGTATATCTCAGGCTCCAGACGATCGGCAAACAAGGCATGGAAATTCTCAACCGTCGGATTCAATACCAGAATAGGCATTGTGATTCCTGCACGACGCAGGTCTGCACCTTCGTCATGGACGGCCACGGCAAGATATGATGCCCCCTGAGCCTGCAAGGTGCGCGCAAGTTCATGTGAGCCAGCGCCGTATCCCGATGCCTTGATCATGCAGGCGATAGCTGTGGTAGGCTTGATACGCGAGCGGAAGGCATTGAAATTCGATACCACGGCATCAAGATTGATTTCCAGCACCGTTTCATGCTGCCGGGCTTCAAGAAGTTCGCAGATGCGTCCGAATCCAAATTCAGGGGCTCCCTTTATCAAAATCAACTCCCCTCGGAAATCAGACGTAGATTTTTTATGTAGAAACTCTTCTGTAGAGGCAAAAAATTCAGACTCCGGGCCGAAGCAACCCTTGTGGGCCATCAGCTCAGGGCCGATCCCGATCACCCGGCTCACACCTGCAATAGCCAGCAACTCGGCCATACGGCGGTAAAGGTCCTCCAGATCGGTATCGGCGTCGTGCATCAGATCACTGACAATGACCATAGCCTTACAATCTGGGGTAATTCTCCGTTTCATGAAATCAAGCGCCGGAGCAAGAGAATTGAAATCGCTGGTGTAGTTGTCATGGACAAGCAGACAGCCATTGACACCCTCGATGACTTCAAGGCGTGTGCCAACGAGCGTAAGTGATGCCATCCGCCGGCGTATAGTTTCCTGATTTATGCCAAGCAGAAGCATCACAGCAAGACAATGAATCGCATTCTCAAGTTCATGCTCTCCCTCAAACGGAATCTCCAACACTGCGCTCTGTCCACCTATATATATATAGCGGAATTCAGTCCGCCCATTTCCTCTGGCAACATCGCAGACATACAACGGAGCCTCAGAATTAGTCCGTGACCATCCTATCATTTCAGGAGCTGTTTTCACACAGCCCGAAATCAAAGGATCATCCGCATTATAGATGATACTTCTGCAACCGTCTAGAAGCAGAGCCTTCTCCTGACACTTTTGCTCTATGGACTCAAAACCGGCGCTGTGGGCAGGCCCGATATTGGTAAAAACGCCTATTTCAGGTTTTAGAATCTCCCTGAGTCGTGCCATTTCGCCCGGCTGAGAGATTCCGGCTTCAAAAATACCCAATGCGGTATCTTCATCAAGTTGCCAGACCGACAGAGGCACCCCTATCTGAGAGTTGTAGCTGCGTGGGCTTCTTACGATTTCAATATCGGCCTGAAGCAATTGATTGAGCCATTCTTTAACTGTAGTTTTCCCTCGACTACCTGTAATGGCAATCAGTGGCACATCGTAACGCCGGCGATGATTCGCGGCCAGAGTCTGCAACGCAACTAACGGTGACTCTACGTATAGGACATTGGCATCCTGAAGGCCATCGGGGCATGAAAATGAGCCTGACACCACAAAACTACGCACTCCGCGGTCATAGAGCGACTTGACATAGCGGTGTCCGTCACCAGAAGATGTTTCAAGGGCAAAAAACAATGTGTCTGACGGATATGTCAGCGAACGGCTGTCTGTCAACAGTCGTGATATCTTGGAATCAGGGGCAGGCAATAATGAATCTGCCCCTATTATTTTTGCTATTTCAGAGATTGAATAGTCCATTATTTAAATAATGTATTCTTGCCATTATAACGCCTTACGGCATCGGTGAGTTTTGGATAACGTTCAGTAATTGCACGAATGGCCCTCTGTCTTGCCGCGATCTCATTAGCTCCAGCCTCAGTAGAGGAAGCCACAATGCGATGGGAAAGCCGACGGGTCAGAGCGCGGGCTTCAGCCGCGACCTTTTCAGTTTCAGGAGAGAAGTATGATGCGCGAAAAATTTCATATATATATTCGACTGCCTGTGACGATGGATGCTTCATATCCTCCGCATAGAACCTGTAATCACGCAAATCGTCCATCATTATCTCATAGGCAGGGAAATAACTTGCCACATCTTCGCCAAAAACTTTCACCATTTCATCCACGGCCAGAAGCAAAGTCGACTTGATCAGTTGATTTCCATGAGCGCCTGATTCGAGATAGCGCAGAGGACTAATTGTAAAAACGATTCTTGCCGAGGGGTTAAATCCGCGGATCAGCTCAATGCACTCAGTAAGAACCGCAACCGTTTCATCAAATCCGAGACACCTAGATTCGAATTCCTTTGCAGGCTGTTTGTGACAATTGGCCACAATCCGATCTGATGCGAGATGCCTGAATACCCTGGTAGTACCCAAAGTCAGAAATACAACCGAAGCGCATTTCAAAGTTTCATGGCCGGACAGCACCGAAGCTGCCATCATATCTGCAGCCTGCGCGCTGTCAACAGCTGAATATCGGGAGTGAAACAAAAAGCTGCGGTATAGCCCCTCCACTTCAATAAGTTCCTCTTCTCTGATTGGCTGACAGTCTCTCAGAATTTCCAGTGATCTCAAGACAGACATCGGATTATATACCGGACCGAAAGGATTAACCTCGACATCAAAAAGGTCATCTCTGAGGCATTTGCCTATATTATCCGTGAAACAAGAGCCAAGCAAGAGCATGGGGCTACCATGTTCCACAAGGCCTTGACGGCAGAGCGGACGTATGACTGTTCGAAATTCCATTTCTCTTTTCTTTTTTGCTACCAAACACACTGCAAAATTTATTGCAGAAGTTACCGATAGCCCTATCTGAAGAATTGATGCGGTTGACAAAATTACTAATAATCTTCAAGAACCAGGTTAAAAAAAATCAATAATCTGACACGGCTCTTTCATTTAACTTTGATGCTACAATGCGCCACTGTTAATCAAGTAGTTATATGTAGCAGTTACGCAATGGCTGTATTAATCTCATTTTGGATAAAAGGGTTAATGGCTTTTAACTAACTATCAGTCATGCACTTTGAAAATTCCAAGCATTTTTAAATGAAAGAGCCGTGATAATCTGATCCTTTCATTTAACACCCCTCACAAATTAAATGCCATAAGCGACTATGAAAGCAACCGGTAATCTTCTTGCAAATTATACTTTAGCCACAAATACGCAATATTTATGTTAATTTTAATTAAATATAAACTCACGGCTTGGCCATTTCTCAAAATATATGTAGTTTTGAGCAATCCACCTTATTATGCGTCAGTAGAATAGTTGATCATCAATTTTTCACTCTAATCTACGCAGACCTTTCATAAATTAATCATGAAACATTTCTCCTTAATCAAGGCTATCGCTGCTACTTTCGGCGTCTCCTTTCTTACTTTTCAGCCCATGCAGGCTGAGAGCACTTATCGACTTGTAACGAACAACGACATGATTATTGACCGATGTGTCTATCTCTTGGTAGCCGAAGATCTTAACATTGCAGCCGCAAACGAAATGAATAGTCCAAGCGGTATAAAAACCACCGCAATCACACGCAGCGGCAACGGAATCATCAGCCTGCCGGACAAACATTCTGTTGGAGAATACTCTATTTTTTATACCGAACTTCAGAAAACATGCGACTGCGGTTCTCCGGAACTACATGTTGATTACCCATGGACATTCAGACCATTATTTTCAAACGATTATCTAACATATTATTACACTGATGGCATAAAAACCGGCCCGCTTGCCATAAAGCCACGCCGTTACCATTACTATACCACTGTCGATATTGACCCGGAATCTCACACATGCGCGACGTCCTTCTATTTAGAAGGAGCCAAAGCCAATTGTTACGGCCTATGGTTCAAAGAAGAAAGCGGAGAGTATATACTCAACACATATGCACCGGAAACAGACGGTCTGCGCCGGATGCAGCTGTACCGCAAAGAAATCTACGACCTGAGAGTCTTGGAAATCAAGAAAACAGACAACACCTACAATATCAAAATACACGTAAATACATTTGACGAGAGCAACGATTACAGCAAAGGCCATCTGATGTATATTTTTAGCGATGAAGAAGTATTGTTCAATGACGATATCTATCGTGATCCGGAAACAATCATCCTCAGAAATTACAACGCCGGCGATTTTGAAATCAATTATACCGGTAGCAAAAAATATCTTTGGCTCATACGAGATCATGGCCCCAACGAACGCCTTACTGATGCCATAAAAGTAGAAGTCAAAGAAACCTCAATGCCGCCCACCTCTGCCGAAGCCAACCACTTTACGCATCCGGCTGCAGAAGGCTATTCCATTGGGATGTATATTGACTTTGAACCCAAAGACGATGATGTGAAGATATATTATACCCTTGACGGGCAGGATCCGATAATTACTGAAAGCGGAATCTTATCTCTTGCCGAAAACGATGATGATGCCGAAGATCATACTGGCAAAACATACGACCTTGACATACGGCCTCTAATCTACGACGGTTCATCCCTTTCAGTCCGCTACATTGCCGTGAAAGCCGGCCACTCGCCAAGCGCGGTAGCAACAGTCAACATCGCAGGGATTCCCACGTCCATAATTCTTACCGAAGCTGATGACAACCAGATGGAGCCGGAATATTTCAACATGCAGGGTTTCCGGGTCCACACACCTCTTGCCCCAGGACTCTATATCCGCAGACACAACGGAAAAACTGAAAAGATAATTATTCGCTGATCTCCTCTCTACTCAGACAGCTATTGTCAAAGGCGCAGTATCGGAACCATCGGACTCCCTGCTGCGCCTTTCACTTTCTTGTATTTTCATCGCCACACATTCCGATTTCACCCACATAGGGCTCCGAATCACATTTGCTTATTGGGCCAAACTATATATGAAGTTTTTTGAAGCTTTTTAACATAAATCCTAAAAAATATTTTCAACAAAATTATCATTTTTCAGATTATTTTTCGTAACTTTGTGGCCGATTTAGCCGTAGCGGGCTCGATTAAGCAGCGATGCAAAAGACAACTCCAGCATCCTCGCCCGCCGGAATAACCTGTAAACCAATTAACAACAGATGTACGCTATCGTAGAAATCCAGGGACAGCAGTTCAAGGCAGAGCCTGAAAAGTTCCTGTATGTTCATTATCTCGGCGAAGCAGTCAAAGAAGGCGACAAGGTTGAATTCGACCGTGTTCTCCTCGCTCAGTCCGAAGACTCAGTTAAAGTTGGCGCTCCCATAGTGGACGGCGCAAAGGTTGTATGCGAGGTTCTCACCCCGCTCGTAAAAGGTGAAAAGGTCATCGTTTTCAAGAAGAAACGCCGCAAAGGCTATCGTCGCAAAAACGGTCACCGTCAGTGCTTCACCAAAGTGTTAATTAAAGAAGTTGTAGCTTAACCCACTAAAATCTCTAAAAGAAATGGCACATAAAAAAGGTGTTGGTAGTTCTAAGAACGGCCGTGAGTCAGAAAGCAAACGACTCGGAGTAAAGATTTTCGGTGGTCAGCATTGCAAAGCCGGCAACATCATCAAGCGTCAGCGTGGCACAGTTCACCACCCCGGCCTCAACGTAGGTATGGGCAAGGACCACACTCTTTTCGCTCTGATCGACGGTGTAGTTGTCTTCACTGAAGGCAAGGAAGGCCGCAAATTCATCAACGTCCAGCCGGCTGAAGCATAATAGCCTCAGTCAAGGACTGATTAAACACTGAAAAGACAGCCGGGCTGCAGATTCTAATCTGCAGCCCGGCATTATTTTAAAAACTGTTCGAAAAAAATACCAATTGCAGGGAGGTCAATCGTTACCGATATATCAACATCTCAATTTTAAAGATGCTTATAGCGTAAAATTTCAGAAATTTATTTAACTTTGCTTCAAATGCGTGGACAATTCCGCGCATATAACCACCCCACCAAACCAGCACAAATGGAAAAGAAAAGCATCCGCGACCTCAACCGAGTAGACCTCGAACATTTTCGCCGTCAGCCCAAGATGACGCTCACGGTGGTCCTGGACAACGTAAGGAGCCTGAATAACATCGGTTCAATATTCCGCACATGCGATGCCTTCGCAGTGGAAACACTCATGCTCTGCGGCATCAGCGCCTGCCCGCCATCTCCCGAAATTCATAAAACCGCACTTGGAGCCGAAAACTCTGTAAACTGGCGATATTTCCATACAACAGAAGACTGCATCACACACCTACAACGTGAAGGCTATACCCTTTGCTGCCTCGAACAAGTCAAAGGAAGCATCGAACTTCAGGAATTTACACCCCAGAAAGGACGCAGATACGCCCTCATTCTTGGCCACGAAGTTGAAGGCGTAGACCAAGCCGTGGTAAACCAGTGCGATATATGCCTTGAAATACCACAGCGCGGCACCAAACACTCGCTCAACGTGTCAGTATCAGGAGGAATCGCCATATGGCACTTCTTCTCACATCTCAACACCCTTTGATTCATCTGCACCCGGCAAACCTCAATCATCAACACTCTCATCAACTTAAATGAAATTCTCTCGCTCTCTTCCAATCGCTCTACTGCTCCTCTCCACAACCGAAGCCAACGCCCAGTTGCAAATCAACGAACTGATGCAATCAAACATTGACTGCATCATGGATGACCTCAACGAATTTCCTGACTCCTGGGTAGAACTATACAACTCAGGACAATCAGCCATAGACCTTCACGACTATAGCATCTGCAACAAAAATGACCCTACAAAAGAAATCAATCGAAATGCGCAACTCCGGCAACGACTTCGACTACACCTATTTCCGCGACGCTCTGATCCAGCGCGTAATGGGGACAAACTGCGATCTCGACTGGCAACCCTGGCTCCCGACAGCCTTTTTCATAAACGGAGAATATAAAGGCATGCTCAACATCCGCTCCCGCACCAATGAAGACCACATCTACACCTTTTACAACGGCGAAGAAGACATAGACATGTTCGAAAACTGGGGCGAACTCAAAGAAGGGACATGGGACAACTTCAACAACTTTAAAAAATTCTTCAATGAAGACGGTCACACATTTGACGAATTCAACACTCTGATGGACTGCGGCGAATTCGCAAATCTAATGATAATGAACCTCTTCTATGACAACAAAGACTTCCCCGGCAACAATATAGTCAACTGGCGCCCGCGTTCCGAAGGAGGCCGCTGGAGATGGATCGCCAAAGACACCGATTTCGGCCTCGGCCTATACGATGCTCCATACAACTATAAAACCTTCAACTGGCTATATGACAATGATTTCGACCCCGACCGCGCATGGGCAAACAAACCGGAACACACCCGTCTGTTCCGCGCCCTGATGGAAACCCCGGAGTTTCATGACATGTTCATAGACCGCTGCGCTGTGTACATGGGCGATTTCATGAACTACCGTGGCACCGTAAAGGAGCTCGACAAAATGTACTCCATGATCAAGACTGAATATCCCAATCATCGCAAGCTCTTCAACGAATGGTGGCCCAACCACTCACAGGAAGTACAGAAAATGCGCTCATGGATCGCCGCTCGCACACCATTCTTCTATACACACCTAAGCGAATACTTCCGGCTTGGAACCCCTCGCACCCTGACCATCGACGCCGGGCGCACCGATGACATCAAACTGACAATCAACGGGATCACGCTCAATAACCGCGATTTTGACGGAAAATTCTTTGCCGGGCGCCAGCTCCGGATAGAAGGAAACCACCAGGACAGCGAAATGATAGTGGACGGCTGGAAAGTCACCATAACCAAAGGCACCACACACCACGGGCAGCTATAAAGGCAAAACCCTCACCATCAACATGCCCAATGCCGACAAAATCGAAATTGAATCCATAGCAACTCAGAGCGCGATAGCAGACATTGACTTCGACCAACAGCCTAAAGCCCTTGATCCGTCAAAGCCATTCAAACTATATGACAGTCAAGGACGTTTATTAGCAGAACCGGAATCAATCGGATCAGCGACAGGCTTCGAGCCGGGAATATACATAGCCCGTCAGGGATCAAAAACCTTGAAAATAATTCTGGGCCACCAATAAACCCAAGACAGACAAAAGACAAAACAAATGAAATCGAAGCAATAATTTTGCAGAAAACAGATTTTTTCGTAACTTTACATTAACAAACTATTCGAAACAAGTTACACAACTATGAATAAGGATTTTAGAAATTTTGCAGTGCACCATCTCGGCATGAATGGGCTCGCGCTCGATCAATATGCCGCCTCGGCAGCTTCTCAAATCACCTCCTCCTATATCTCTCCGACCATCATTGAAGAACGCCAGCTCAATGTGGCACAAATGGATGTGTTCTCACGTCTGATGATGGATCGCATCATATTCCTCAGCACTGACGTAAACGACTATACAGCCACAGTAGTCCAGGGACAGCTTCTTTACCTTGACTCAGTAGACCCCGGAAAAGACATCTCAATCTACCTTAACTCACCAGGCGGATCAGTGATCGCAGGACTTGGCCTTTATGACACCATGCAACACATCAAGAGCGATGTCTCCACAATCTGCATCGGCATGGCAGCATCAATGGCGGCTGTACTTCTTGTTGCAGGAGCTCAAGGCAAGCGCATGGCCCTTCCGCATTCGCGCGTCATGATCCATCAGCCCCTCGGAGGTGTCCAGGGCCAGGCATCAGACATCGAAATCACCGCCCGCGAAATCCTCAAATACAAAGCCGAACTCTACAAGATCATCGCCGACCACTCCGGAATGCCGCTCGAACGCATCGAAGCTGACGCCGACCGCGACTACTGGATGACTGCCGACGAAGCCAAAGAATATGGCATGATAGACCGCGTCCTCCTCCCCGACCACAAATAAACCACCCCGCTATAGACACAGAATGGCAAAAAAAAACAACAACACCTCTGACAACGGAGTCAAATGCTCTTTTTGCGGCAAGGAACCATCCTACACCAACATTCTCGTGCCGAGTCCGTTTGGCGACACCTATATATGCAGCGAATGCGTTGACCAGATTGAGGGCCTCCTGAAAGATTATTACGAAGAGAATCCTTCTATCCGGCCCGACAAAGCGAAAGGTAAAAAATTCAAAGCCGCCATTGAGCCGGAGACAAAAGAACTTCCGACTCCGGCTGAAATACGCGCATTTCTCGATCAATATGTCATCGGGCAGGACGACGCCAAGAAATATCTCTCGGTAGCCGTCTACAATCATTACAAGCGTCTTGCGCAGGACAAAGACGATGTAGACATCGAGAAAAGCAACATCATCATGGTCGGACCCACAGGCACAGGCAAAACCTTGCTTGCCAAGACCATAGCCCGACAGCTTGACGTACCATTCGCCATTGTCGACGCCACGGTGCTGACCGAAGCCGGCTACGTCGGAGAAGACATCGAAAGCCTGCTCGTCAGACTGCTGCAAGCCGCCGATTATGATGTGGCAAAAGCAGAGCGAGGCATAGTTTTCATTGACGAGATCGACAAAATCGCCCGCAAAGGCGACAACCCGTCAATCACTCGCGACGTGTCCGGCGAAGGTGTACAGCAAGGCCTCCTCAAACTACTTGAAGGCTCCGTAGTCAATGTACCGCCGAACGGAGGCCGCAAACACCCTGAGCAAAAGATGATTGCCGTCGATACTAAAAACATCCTATTCATCTGCGGAGGAGCATTTGACGGTATCGAACGAAAAATAGCCCACCGCCTGAACACCCATGTGGTAGGCTTCACCGGAGGATCGACACGCTCGAAAATCAACTCTGACAATTATCTGCAATACATAGCCCCCCAGGACCTCAAGTCATTCGGTCTGATCCCCGAAATCATCGGACGTCTGCCGGTACTTGTCCATCTCGATCCGCTTGACCGCGAAGCACTTCTCAGAGTACTCACAGAGCCTAAAAACGCCATCACCAAGCAGTATGAAAAACTGTTTGCCATGGACGGAGTCAAACTCATCTTCGCACCTGAGACACTTGAATTCATTGTCGACAAGGCAATCGAATACAAGCTTGGCGCACGTGGTCTGCGCACAATCGTAGAGACAATCATGATCGATCCGATGTATGAAACCCCCTCTACCGACATTAAAGAACTGGTTATCGACCGCGCCTTCGCCGAAGAGAAAATCCAAAAAGCCTACATCGGCTAAAAGGACGTATCGGATACACCGGTCTCCACCAATCATAAACTTTATCACCTCTTCCCGGCTTCCCGGCACAGCCGGGAAGTTCTCCCCTCAGTTCTCTCACATTTCATACTCACTCCTCCCCAACCTGAACGGAATCCCATGAATCAACGACTTCACGAAGCACTTAAAGAGCATTTCGGATTTGACACATTCAAAGGCAACCAGGAAGCCATAATGACAAGTCTCCTTGAAGGCAACGACGTTTTCGTCCTCATGCCTACCGGAGGAGGCAAATCGCTCTGCTACCAGCTGCCGGCCCTTATGATGGAAGGCACAGCCATAGTGATCTCTCCACTGATAGCCCTGATGAAAAATCAGGTTGATGCAATGCGCAACTTCAGTTCGGCCGACACTGTGGCCCACTTCCTAAACTCCTCGCTCAACCGCGCAGCGATTGACCTTGTGAAATCCGACATTACTGCCGGACGCACAAAACTGCTCTATGTGGCACCGGAGTCGCTGACCAAAGAAGAGAACATCGAATTTCTGAAGACTGTGCCGATTTCATTCTACGCAGTCGACGAGGCACACTGCATTTCCGAATGGGGTCACGACTTCCGCCCGGAATATCGCCGCATCCGCCCGATCATCAACGAGATCAACGTCCGCCCGATGATCGCACTGACTGCCACCGCAACCCCAAAGGTTCAGCATGACATCCAGAAAAACCTCGGAATGCAGAATGCCAAAGTGTTCAAATCGTCGTTCAACCGATCGAACCTCTATTATGAGGTCAGGCCAAAGACCAACAACATTGACAAAGACATTATAAAATTCATCAAAAACAACCCCGGCAAATCAGGCATCATCTATTGCCTGAGCCGCAAGAAGGTTGAGGAACTCGCCGAGATGCTCGCAGTGAACGACATCAAGGCACTCCCCTATCACGCCGGAATGGACGGTGCGACCCGAAGCGCCAATCAGGACGCGTTTCTGATGGAAAAAGTCGATGTCATAGTCGCCACGATCGCATTCGGAATGGGTATTGACAAACCAGATGTGAGATTTGTTATTCATTATGACATGCCCAAGTCGCTCGAAGGCTACTATCAGGAAACCGGCCGCGCCGGCCGTGACGGAGGAGAAGGCCAGTGCATAACCTTCTATGCCGCCAAAGACCTGCAGAAGATGGAAAAATTCATGCAGGGCAAGCCATTGGCCGAACAGGAAATCGGCCGCCAGCTCCTGCTGGAAACCCAGAGCTACGCTGAGGCAAGCAGTTGCCGTCGTCGCTCACTGCTCTTCTATTTCGGAGAGGAGTTCACGGTCGACAACTGCCAGAACTGCGACAATTGCATTAATCCAAAGAAAAAAGTGGAAGCTAAAGACGATTTATGTGCTGTGCTCGAAACCGTAATAGCACTGAAAGAAAAATTCAAAGCCGATCATGTCACCGATGTGCTCCTCGGCCACACTACTGCTGATGTCACATCATATCAGCACGACCAGCTCGACGTGTTCGGCTGCGAGCAGGGAGCTGATGAAAAACTTATTAGCGCCGTGATCCGTCAGGCAATCCTGGCCGGATATCTCGACCGCGACATAGAGAACTACGGACTTCTCCGCATCACCCCGAAAGGCAAAAAATTCCTTTCGAAACCCGAATCATTCAAAGTGATCGAAGACTCTGATTTCAGCGAAGACGCCGAACCGGAAATGATCAAAAGCGGAGCGTCATTTGCCGCCGATGACGAACTTTACAGCATCTTGAAAGACCTGCGCAAGAAAATTGCCAAGCAACTCGGACTGCCCCCATATGTGATTTTCCAGGATCCGTCGCTCGAAGCAATGGCCACCACCTACCCGATTTCACTCGAAGAACTTCAGAACATTCCCGGCGTAGGCGCAGGTAAAGCAAAACGCTATGGCGCCGACTTCGTGAAGGTAATCAAGCGCCATGTCGAAGACAATGAGATCGAACGTCCGGAAGACCTGCGTGTACGTAGCGTTCCGAGCCGCAACTCGACCAAACTCTTCATCATCCAGTCAATCGATCGCAAAATACCTCTGCCTGAAATAGCCAGAGCCAAAGGCCTTGAATTCAACGAACTGCTTGACAGAATTGAAGTAATAGTCTACTCAGGCACAAAAATCAATATCTCCTATTATATAAATGATATAATGGACGAGGATTCGCAAGAAGAACTGTTTGACTTCTTTAAGGAATGCCAGACAGACGACCTCAACGAAGCCTACAAAGAATTCGGTGAAGACTATACAGAAGACGAGATCCGCCTCATGCGCATCAAATTCCTCTCTGAAATGGGCAACTGATTTTCAATACCGCAAACAATGAATAAGGTCATCGACTATCGCGACGTAGAACTCCACCGCCAGGATCTTATCGCGCTCCGCCACGTCAATCTGTCAGTGGGCGAAGGTGAATTCGTCTATCTGATAGGCAAAGTGGGCAGCGGCAAATCCAGCCTGCTGAAATCTCTCTATGCCGACATTCCAATAGCCGGAGGCGAAGCCCGTGTTCTTGATTACGACCTGAACACCATACGCCGTCGCGACATTCCCTTTCTGCGCCGTCAGATAGGCATCGTCTTTCAGGACTTCCAGTTGCTGACCGACCGCAGCGCCTATGCCAATCTTAAATTTGTGCTTGAGGCCACCGGCTGGAAAGACAAATCTGATATCGAAGCCCGCATTGAAGAGGTGCTGAGAGGTGTCGGGATGCTCAACAAGAGTTATAAGAATCCTCATGAGCTGTCAGGAGGCGAGCAGCAGCGCATAGTCATAGCCCGCGCCCTCCTCAACCATCCGCGCATAATTCTCGCGGATGAACCTACAGGCAATCTCGACCCGGCCACCGGCGAAGCCATTGTCAACCGTCTTCACGATATAGCCCGTCAGGGAACTACCGTGATAATGGCCACACACAATCTCAGTTTCGTCGATCAGTTCCCCGGACGAGTCATCAAGTGCGAGAACCACGCCATCTCATAGTATGGCACCTCTCTCCGATTCAAAACTTAAAACCCGCAAAAATGTTATAACAGTGTCAACGTTCATGTTACACTGTTATATTTTTTTGCCTGAATGAATTCATCAAAGACCCGCATAGTAGTGCTCGGCGGAGGTTTTGCCGGGCTGAATTTTGTAAAACACATCGACAAAGACAAATTTGACATCACCCTTGTCGACCGCCACAACTATCACTCCTTCCCGCCGCTTTTCTATCAGGTGGCCTCGTCTGAAATTGACCCGTCGAGCATCAGCTTCCCTTTCAGACGCGAACTCGTCAAAAAAGCATCCGGAAGAGTGAAATTTCACATGGAAAGTGCCCGAAGCGTAGACGTCAGCCGGCATTGCGTCATCACTGACCACGGATCAATCCCATATGACAAGCTTGTCATTGCATTCGGCACCACAAACAACTTCTTCGGCAATGACGCCCTTAAAGACGAGGTCTACACACTGAAATCCAACGACCAGGCAATCCGCATACGCAATGAAATCCTCTACCGCTGCGAACGCGCTTCGATAGAACCTGACCGCGAAAAACGCCGGCGCATGCTGACATTCGTTGTCATAGGAGGCGGGCCTGCCGGAGTAGAGATGGCTGGAGCCATCGGAGAACTTAAACGCTACATACTCAGACGCGACTACCCCGACATTCCGCCGGAAGACATGACCGTCAGCCTGTATGAAGGGCGCGACAAACTTCTGGCCTCCATGAGCGCCGAGTCGTCAGAAACAGCACTCAAAGATCTGAAATCGTTACTGGTGGATATCCACTTAGGCCGACAGATGAAAAGCTATGCCGACAACCTGCTCACCTTTGACGATGGATCGACCCTATACTCCGAAATGGTCATCTGGACTGCAGGAGTCACCGGGCGTCCGCTCGAATTCGAAGGCACGGATTTCCGGCAGGGACGCGGCGGGCGCTTTCCCACCGACCGTTTCTGCCGTGTGACCGGCCTTGATGATATATTCGCCATCGGCGATGTCAACCTCATGACCACCGAAGAATATCCCGCAGGACTCCCGCAGCTTGCCCAGTTGGCCATACAGCAAGGCCGCTTCCTCGCCCGCAGCCTCAACTCCGGAAAATGGAACCGGGAATTTTCTTACAACGACAAAGGATCAATGGCCACCATCGGCCGAAACCGTGCGGTTGTCGACATGCGCAGACTCCATCTCGACGGCTTCATCGCCTGGCTTGCATGGATGTTCATCCACCTCATCTCACTCATGGGGATGCGCAACAAAATCAGTGTGCTC
>Ga0137306_101942_pt1 | contig 18951 bp, 16 predicted proteins | sample Inofroosms_March_FD_97187 | JGI IMG/M metagenome (GOLD analysis project Ga0137306, IMG submission 97187) | Mouse cecal microbial communities from Vienna, Austria - N-Acetylneuraminic and N-Acetylglucosamine D2O microcosms_March | ecosystem: Host-associated > Mammals > Digestive system > Large...
ATACGGGCGTGGTATTTGCCGAAACGATCTCGTCGTCGTCGCTTAAAAGCGTGGCGGAGCAAAAGTACGCGGTGCGTTCCGGCGACAACGCGGTTGTTATTTTCCGTCCCTCGGTATCGGTCAACGGCGATTCCGCCACGTTCGCATCCGACGCATACGCCATGACGTATGAGCAATACAGCTCAAAATACGGAACTATACCCGACCAGCTCAGCAAGTACGTCATTAACGAAAAAACCATATTGAGCGTTAACGACAAAAACGCGAAAGCAACGACGACTGACAACGGCGTACGCACGTCGAGCGACGACCAATCGAACGGCGTCGGTTTTGATTTTTATGTTCCCGATACGCTCGTGAAGGGCGACGACGGGTACTACACATTCTCGCTCGAGCTCGATCCGGCGACAAGCGCCATCTACTACCGCAACGAAATGCGCACGCTCGCCGGAGCGGATCAAAATCCCAACTTCAATTCGGTAAACCTTACCGTCGTTATAGACGATAATTGGAATCCCGTTTCCGTCACCACAGTAGAAAACTACGACATCGCCATTCCCGTCCTCGGTGCGATGAACTGCACGGGAACGCTCACCGAAGTATTTACCGATATAAGCGACGACAACGGCGTTGTTCCCGAAGAAGACTTTTTCTTGCCGTTGGTAGAACAAGCGCTTAAAGATCCGAACTTCGCTCCGACGGAAATCCCCAACGGTCCGTCATCCCCTGCCGATTATCTCGCTACCGCGTTCGGCGACTATCTGACAGGCGCGAAAAATCTCGATCTCACCGCGGATATAACTTCCGAGCTTATCTCTGCATACAACCTTAAACTGTCGCTCAATCTCGATACGATGGATATCCGAGCCATGCTCGGCGATCTGTATGTAAGGTTCGCCGACGACAGAGTTTATATCGACCTTAACGACATTCACGGCTATATAGACACCGCCGATCTTAACGCAATACTCGAAAACGCTATTATATCCGACATTCTTGACGGCGGCGCGGCGACAGGCGGATTGGACTTGACCGCGCTGTTCGGCGGCGATATTCTGGAAAAAGTTTTCGAACACTGCGAAATGACCTCCGAAAACGGGGTGACGTGTATTCGCCTGCCGTTCGCGCTCGATCTGACGTCGATAATGCCCGCGCTAGGCAGTGCGGAGATAGACGCGTCTATTAACATAGACGACGCGGATATGTCGCTTCTGTCGATCGTCGGTAAAATAAAGCTTTTAGGTTATACAATAGACATTTCGGCTAAGCCGGCTACAAAGGCATTCAAATTCCCGTCGACAGACGGCGCGGCAAACCTCAAAGGCGTTGTCGACTTTATCCCCGATATATTAAACACGGCTGCGTCCGAAACATACGGCATAAGCGGAACGGTATCGGCAATGGGTCAGTCGTTCGGTATCGACGCATATATAGACCGCACGGACGGCTTGGCGGTAGACGCGGTAATTACCGTTCTCGGTCAGGACGTAAAAGTTAAACTTCTCGGCGACAGCGTGTTCATCGGCATCGGCAAAATCGATGTGCGCGGAACTATGGACGAGTTGCCCGTACTTTTCGATGCGATAGAACCGATCGTAGGCGCTAACATGGGCGATTTGATGAGCAAACTGTCTCTCGTTATGCCGTCCTCGCTTACCGATTACATTGACATGCTCGAGTCGCTTAGCGCAGACGACGATACTCTCGATATAAAGCTCAACATATTGACTGCGCCGGCAGAACTTACGCTCTCCCGTTCAAGCGGCAGACTTGACGGACTTAAATTCGATTACGAATTCGACAAGTTCGGTATTTATATCGACGCGCATGCGGCTCTTAATATATCCGCACCCGACCGCCGCGCAGTTATCGCGCCGGACGGAAAAAACTTCATAACGTTCGCGGAACTTGCGCGCATAATCGACAAGCTCGACAAATATGCGGATAGCGACGGCAATTACTCGGCGAGCGTCGATGGCAACGTAACCGTGGAAAATCGAAACTATCCGCTTATCGGCAATTTCGATATAGACACGATCGTCTCCTCCGACAGCGCCGAAACCGACAGAGTCGCTCGCGGCAACGTGACCGTACTCGGTCAGGATATTAACGTCGTTTATTACGGCGGCACGACTTATATAAAAGTTAAAAACCTTGCGTTTAAACTGAGCGCAACCGATGCGGAAAACATTTTCGCCTCCGCCGACGGAATAATAAGTTCGTTTATCGACACTATAACGACTCCCGACACGCCGCAACTGATAGGCATGTTGCTTGACGTTATAGAGTCCGTTACCGTAGACGGCGATATTATCAAGATCGAAATAGCCGCCCGAAACGCTGACATCCGCATAAACGCCGATATAGAAAACAACAAGATCTCTATAGACGGAGTGTTGTACGGATATCCCGTCAAACTCGACGTTACGCTCGTTCTTACCGAAGACGCGCACGGCATTACCGTGCCCGATAACGCCGAAGATTATGTGGACGCGGCATTCCTCGCCGACGCGCTCGGCACGGTCAACCGCGTTATCGAGCAAAACGGCATGACTGCCGATATCGACATAACTATCAACGGCGTTACATACACCGCCGCCCTGTCGCTGTCCGTAGCGAACGATCGAATCGCGCTTAACGTTTCCGAAACGGATCACGGTTTCGATATGACCTTGATCGACAACAAGGCGTACATATCTCTCGGCGATATAAAAACGGTCGGCGAAATATCGGATATCGAATCTTTACTGAAAACGCTCAACCCCATTATTCCCCCCGAGCTTTCAGGCGATATCGAAAACATGCTTGTCGATCTCGATATCGAGGTCATGATCGACAAGGCGCTCGACGCGCTTAAAGTAAAACAACTGCCTAACGGCGACATCGAAACGACGGTGGTTTGCGACGGCTTTACCGCGTCTGTCGCCGTGCCGTCCAAACTCGACCGCATAACCGCGAATATCGATTACGGCAATCGCGTTATCAACGCCACGATCGCAAACATAACGCCGACGCCCGTAACGGTGATCGCTCCGAACGAAACGCAGTACGTTTCGGCAAGCGAACTCATTAAAGCTCTGTCGCCTTTCGTTACTATAGCAAACGACGCGGTAAACGCAAGATCGCTTTCCTTGGATATAAACGGCGCTCTCAACGGGTACGTTTATAAGGGCGACGGCGACGAAAAGACAGCAGTTCCCACTTATACCGACATCAAAGGCGCGGTGTCGTTAAGCTTTTCAAACGGCATATCGGCGTGTGCGAACATAACGGTGGGCGACATGCCCGTTTCGGTCGTCATCAAGGACGGCGTGCTGTATTTATCGGTAAACACGAGTTCGGATAACCGTATCGATATCTCGTCGCAGCTCACCGAGTCGGCGCTCGACGATATCCTCGAAGATCTCGACGTCGTAATGCCCGGCATTAAAACAACGGTAAAAGATATAATACGGATCGTTAAGGAAACAACGGTAAAAGACCTTATCGGGATGATATCGCTTTCGCCCGTAGCCGACGGATTCAAGCTCGCGTTAGACGCGTCCAAACTCAATGTATATGTCGGCATGACCATTATTACCGACGCCGACAAATTCACGTCGGCGAGCGTAGACGTGACCGCATTCGGTATGTCGTTCGGAACGACGCTTATTCCTCTGTTCGATAACGACAGCCTTACGGGCTTTACCGCCGGCGGTACAGACGAAATCTACGATCTGACGCTTACATTTACCGCCGCCGCGCAAAACGGCGAAATATCGATAGCCGATCCCTCGCGGTTCGTTCCCGTCGGCAACATTACGGCGTTCATTCCGCCCGTTATGCGAATAGCAAACGATTTTGCCGATGCGCGATCGATAGAACTCGACCTGAGCGCGCTTGCGCTTATATCCAACGATAAGCAGACCGAGATCGGCGGCAAAGTACTCGTCAACTTCGATCCGCTTGCCGTAAGCGCAAACCTCATCCTGTTTAAAGGCACGGGATCGGACAGCGAAACCGAACTTAACATTACATATATAAACGGCATTGTTTATATCCAAAGCGGCAACATAAAACTTTCCTTCGACACGAATGCCGATATTGCCACCGTACTCGAAGTGCTCGACAAATATCTGCCCACGTATATCGTGGAAGAGATCGCCAAACTAATGGGCGCGAGCGGTACAAGCGCATTCAACAACATCATGTTGATAGCGGATCGCATCGGACAGATAATCGCCGCAAACGGCGACGCGCGCAATATAATAGGCATACTGTTCTCGCCTCTCGGCGGCGTGTCCGTTTCAGGCAAGAGCACGATAAAATCGATTTGCGATACCGTAAGCGTATTCGAACGCACCGCTATAACAAACGGCGCGACCGAAAAACAACTTGTGGTTTCGGCGACGTTGTTCGGCTATACTTTCAATATAGCGCCGCATTTAGCTTTATGCACTACCGACGACGGCATTGTTTCGGCGATCGAAACCTTGAGCGTAGACACTAACTTCGACGGAACGTCCGTTCGAATAGACATAAATCGCTTCACCCCGTACGACACGGTGTTCACAAACATTGCCGCACCCGTCGATGTAACCGATTATATTCCCGTCATAGAATTCGTCAAAACCTTAGACAATGCCGTCAATACTCTGACGTCTACGCACGCATACACCGACGCGGAAACGGGCGAAGTATTCGAGGATATAACTTTCGAAATAGATAACTTCGAATTCGACTATTATATATATGCGGTCGAAACCGACGAAAACGGAAACCCGATAACGGACGCCGAAACGGGCAGACAGATCCCGGTGATAAAGGACGGGCAAAAAGTTATCGATAAGCACGTAATTGTTTCGCGGCACAATGTAAACGACAACACCAAATCGCTCAAGTTCAAGTTCGAGCAATATGCCGTCAGGGACGATAACGGCAACGTCGTAAAAGACGCCGACAATAATACCGTTAAAAAGTATCGGCTCAACCTCGAAGCGCACATAACGCTCGATATCGGCACGGCATGCACGTTTGACGGTAACGGCAACCATTCGAACCACGGTTCGGGCAATACCCTGCCTATCGACCTCGACTTGTACGTAATAAACAACGACGAATATCCCGACGGCTTTGCTTTCGTAGATTATATGGAGAGCAGTAATAACGGTGAACGCATATCGATCGATTATACGTCGATAATGCAGTTAGCGGCAGCCGTTATGGATATCTTGGGCGTGGATAAAGATGTTTCAGACCAATTGCTCGGCGATTATAAACAAACGCTCGATACGTCCGTGTTCGAATCCATGAACATCGCAGCACTTAACGGAATAAGCAGCGCAATAGAGAATATAGTAAAAGCCGCCAACCACGGCACGACCGCGCTCGACCTGATCGCCGACGCGTGGGATATCTTCTACAACGTGGATACAAAATACAAAAACGACTATGACGGCGATACGGCTATCGACAAACTCAACGGCGCGCTTCCCGATATTTTGGATCTTGTAACAAAAGCAATGACCGAAATAAACAAAGCGGCGGCGCTGTTCGGCATGGACGTAGGACCCGACGAACCGGAAATACCGTCCGATGACCGCGAAACCGTAAGCGGCGCGCTGTACAATAAAATAGTAAACGGCTTAACGTTTACGAACACCGACGGCGTACTTAAAGCGACAGTGGACGGCAAGCTTATAACCGATACGGATACTGTTGACGCAAACGTCGCAGTAACGCAATCGAACAACAGAATAGACAGTATAACCGTTAAAGACCTCGACGTAAATACGGCGTTACTCAAAACTTTCAATGCGCCGTTCACTTCCGGTCAAGAAGTAAACATCTCTCTTCCCGAAAACTTCGACGGCAACATCAACAGCAACGGTAAGATCGCCGATTATTCGAACCTCGCCAATATCAAGCATCTTTTGTTCGACGTAATGAATACGGCGAACATGCTCGAATTCGAGATAGGCGACGGCGTGAACGATAAGATCGATTTGGATATAAACATCGGGATACATATCCAAACAAGCATATTGTATAACGTTAAAGTCATGATAATCGACCAAGGCGAAAATGCAAGCCCGCGGTACAAGACAGCCGCCGCTATAGAGTTTACCGTTCCGCACTACACATTTATTGCCGATATTCTTCCCCCCTGCACTACTCGATTGTTTTTCTATGACGACGTGCTGTACATATCGGGCGTTAAAGGCGGCTGGTCGGTAGATAATACGATAGTAGCAAATAAAAAGACTATCCTCGGAATATCTTACGGCGATAAAACGAATGTATTGACCGCCGATTTCGTAGACGTTGCTTATACCTTGGACGAACTTGCGGAAATGTTCTCGAGCGGCAAGGACGGCATGACAAAGTTCTTTAAACAGTTCTTGTTCTACCTTATTCCGTTGCGCGAATCCGTTGTGGGAATAGACATTCACGGGAAAATAATAGACGCCATTTACAGCGGCAGCGGCGATATCAAGCTCAAAACGCCTGCGCAAATATTCAAAGGCTATTCCTATGCCGACGGCGAACATAAACTGACGATAGGGCTTAAAGAACTCGGTCAGGACAACAATCTCGGCGATCTGTTCGTAACACTCAAAGGCGAAAACGACGGAGATTCCAACATCCTTGATAACTATATCACAAGCGCTACAATAAAAACTTCGTTCGTTAATATGGTAAATCTATCGTTAAGCGCGTCGCTGATCAATACAAAAATAAATTACTATACCGATAAAGATTTCTCGATCCCCTCGCCCGAGAATGAAAAAACAGAATACGGCAAGCTTGGCAAGAAAGACTTATTTACGACATGTTTGGCGACAGACAGAAAACTCTATACTTATAAAGGCGTTGATTATTACAGCGCAGATAACAAATTCTCTTACGGAAACTGTTACGCGCTTACCGACGAACAGCGCGTTCAATTGACCGTACAGGATATAATAAATACCCAGCTCGGAATAGTTGACCGCGATCCGCTCGGGAATGTGATTTCCATAACCAATCGCGCAAACGGCATAAAATGGACGGGTAACTACGTAACAGCTTGACCCGATAAACTATGTATTAAAAGCGCACCCCATTCCTCACGGACGGGGTGCGCTTTTGCTTTTATTTACTTTATTCCGCTTTTTACTGTTTGGTCAGATCCTTAACGTCGTCACGGACATGCAAGCCCTGAACCTTCGGAAACTCCACTTTAAAATCCAATACCGCGCGCTTAAGCGCAACAGGCACTACAAACCGTTCTTTAGGATTATTCACATCGAAGTATTTTATCCTTGCTCCGCCTATCACGCCGAACAGCGGCGCACCGTTTTTAAATACGATCTTGCTCTTATAGATTTTGCCGTTATAAGCATACGTGCCTTTAAACGTTTCCGTATCACCGTTCACTATACGCATATCGGCATCGATATATTTAAAAAAGTCGTACGAATATTGCGAATAACTCATATGTTCGAGCCGGACCGCCTCGCCGCGATCGACCTCGATATTATTCTTCCCGTCAGAAAAACTCGACCGCGTTTTCGATAATATCCTAAAGCAATATCGCTTGCCGTCGGTTATGCTCGTGTACTGCAAAAAGCTGAGCGGCATATATGCGCGCAACGCCATATTGTACACGATCAAAATCACAACAAGCACAACGCCGACTATCGCGCCGACAGTCGACATTGTTCCGCCGAGCGCCATCGAAAGAATAAGCATAACAAGCGCGCCCGCACCCAATACGAAATTAAGCGCAAGCTGCCACCACGAAGTAGTGAACACATCGTTACGTACGGAAGTTATGCTCTCCGCGCGTTCAACAAGCGTGCTATTAAACCGCTCGCGCGGCGATATGTTTTCTTCGGTCGAATTCTCGACTGTTTGCTTTTCGTCCAATACGGTTCTCCATGCATTATTATATAAATTAGGAATTAGGAAATCTGAATTGATGACCGATAGTTTTCTCCGCTCCGATCGCTAACGCTCGCTACGGTCGAAATGACAAAGCGGCGTACGATAAATTTCTAACGTAACGAAATTATTCGGGTGCAACCTACAACGAACAGCCTAAGTAAACATACGGCACTTAAAGTTTTCTTGCTTACTTCTTTGCCTAAAGAAGTAAGTCATCCCGAGGGATTTATCGGGCTAGAAGACATAGTGGCGTCCGATAAACTTCTAACGTCAAAAAACTATTCGGGTGCAACCTACAACGAACAGCCTAAGTAAACACACGGCACTAAAAGTTTTCTTGCTTACTTCTTTGAGTAATAATTTTGTATACTGTTATATGAACAGACAACCAAAACTAACAGGCAAGAAATCAAAATAACGGTTTCTTGCTTACTTCTTTGCCTAAAGAAGTAAGTCGGGATAATTTCCGGTAAAGCACGCATCGCAATACCTATCGGGCTTAAGTCCTACGCGCTCGAACGCCGACATAGGCAAGTATCCGAGCGAGTCCGCTCCGATAGATTTACGAATACCATCTATATCCATACGCACCGCGGCGAGCTGCTGTCTGTCCGGAATATCCGAGCCGTACGGACACGAATACATAAACGGCGGCGACGCGATACGCATATGCACTTTGCGCGCTCCCCCGTCTTTTATGAGCTTGATCAGGTTAGCCGAGGTCGTACCGCGAACGATCGAATCGTCCACAAGCACAACGTCCTTGCCCTCGATCGCGCCGCGCAACGCATTGAGCTTAATAGATACCGCCTCGCGCCGTATCTCGTCCGTGCCTTTAATGAACGTTCTCCCGACGTAGGAATTTTTTACAAGCCCCTCGGCATACTGAATACCGCTCTCGTACGCATACCCGAGCGCGAAATGCAGTCCCGAACTCGGCACGCCCACTACAACATCCGCGTCGACCGGGCATGCTTTGTACAGCTCTTTACCGATATTGATCCGCGCCTGATACACGCTGTTGCCGTCAATAAACGAATCGGGTCGAGCAAAATACACAAACTCGAAAATACACTGCGCCGGCCTGACCTTGCCCACGCCATCGTCGTAGTGCGTAACGCCGTTATCGTCGATCTTAATAGTTTCGCCGGGTCTGACGTCGCACAGCGTTTGCGCATGTATAACGTCGAACGCCGCGGTCTCGGACGCAAAAAAGTACGTATTGCCGCGTTTGCCGAGCGATAACGGTTTGAACCCGTACGGATCGCGTACCGCAATGAGTTTCTTGGGCGACATTACTATTATCGAAAATGCGCCCTTAAGCCGCTTGGCAACCGTCATAACCGCCTCTTCGGCGCTGTGCGTCTGTGTACGCGCAACGGCTATCATGTTCATCACCATTTCCGCATGGCTCGACGATTGGAATATCGCGCCGCGATGCTCAAGCTCGGACCTAAGCTCGGAATAGTTGGTTATCATGCCGTTCATGGCGATCGTCATGGACCCCTTGCAATAGCGCGACACTATGGGCTGCACCCCGTCGTTATCGTCGCCTGTATAGCCGTAAAGCACATGCCCCACTCCGATCTTGCCGGTGAGCGTGCCGAGATTATCCTTTGTGAATACCTCGTTGACAAGCCCTTTGCCCTTGACCGTGTGCAGACTGACATAATCGTTGGTTACAATGCCGCAGCTCTCCTGTCCGCGGTGCTGTAACGTATAAAGTCCGTGATAGAGATCGATCGCAACGTTGCCGCCGTCAAAATCGTACGCGCCCATTACGCCGCATTCTTCATGTAACATACTAACCTCTCTTGTTTGCCGTGTGAACACGGTCTGTGTCTATAATACCACATATACGCGATTTTTGCAAGAAAATTAAGGCGTACTTCTATTCCGAGATAAACGGTAAGATATTTCAAGCGTTTTTCCATCTCGAGCAATCTATAGGATAATTCGGAATTCGGAAAGCGGAATTCGGAATTGTTGACCGCTTCGCGGTGAGTAAGATTTCTCCGCTCCGTTCGCTTACGCTCACTTCGGTCAAAAGGACAAGCCTACACAGAAAGTCATCCCGAGCGCAGTCGAGGGATCTATACCTTATTCTTTGTCATTCTGAGCGTTTTTTGCCTCCCGAAGAATCTCTGCCTTATTACGGTTGGGATTCTTCACGACGGCGCATGCGCCTGTTCAGAATGACAAGTATTTTCTTTGTCATTCCGAGCGTTTTTTGCCCTCCCGAAGAATCTTTAATTCCGAATTAAAAAAGCGGCGTCAGATAAATTTCCAACGCCACTTATTTATTCGGGTGTTACCTACAACAAATCACTTATGCCCATACACGGCGCTATAAGTTTTCTTGCTTACTTCTTTTACAAAAGAAGTAAGTTATACTAACTCGATAAGCGCCTCTTCGGCAGCATCGCCGCGGCGTGCGCCGAGCTTAAGCACGCGCGTATAACCGCCTGCCGAGTTATTGTCGCGATTGCGCTGAGAATACCGAATAGCATACACGTTGAATATTTTCTCGATCAACGGGTGCTGAATATCCTTAGTACGCTCGCGGAACGCGACCGCGGTCTCGTCCTTTTTGCGCACTTCGGGCGGATCGTAAACCATAGCCATGATCTTACGCCGCGCCGCAAGCCGTTTTTCGCCGTCGACGATCGTTTCCACATCGATGGGCTTTCCCTTTTTATCGACGCCCTTCTTGACGACCTTTTTAACGTCAAGCACGGTATCGACAGCGAGCTGGATTATTTTATCTGCAAGGCGCGAAACCTCTTTGGCGCGCGCATACGTCGTTGTGATCTTCTCGTTCCACAGCAGCGCCGTAACTTGGTTACGCAGCAACGCTTCGCGCTGATCGGTGGGAAGTGAAAGTTTTCTCTGTTCCATAATACTTATGTTCTCCTATCACGAATGTATGAATTAGTCTTCGGCGGCCTTAAGGTCCAAACCGAACCCACGCAGCTTGGCAATAACTTCATCAAGCGATTTTCTGCCGAGGTTACGCACTTTGAGCATGTCCTCTTCGGTCTTGCGCGTAAGATCCGCAACGGTATGGATGCCGGCGCGTTTCAAGCAGTTGTAACTGCGCACGGAAAGATCCATTTCCTCGATGTTCATTTCCAAAACCTTGGCTTGACGGTCTTCCGAGCGCGATACAAGAATATCCATGCCGGAAATCGTCTCGGACAACGCAACAAACAGCTTTACATGGTCCTCGAGCGCTTTAGCCGCAAGACTGAGCACGTCTTTGGCAGAAAGCGAACCGTCGGTCTTAACGTTTATCGTGAGCTTGTCAAAGTCCATAGACTGCCCGACGCGCGTCGGTTCTACCGAGTATGACGCAAACTTGACAGGCGTGAATATCGCGTCGATGGGGATATATCCGATCGGACGTGACGGGTCTTTAAGCTCGTCGGCAACGACATAACCTCTGCCCTTTCCTACGTACAACGTCATATCGAGCTTAGCGCCCTCGTCAAGCGTGCACAAATACAGATCGGGATTGAGCACTTCGATTTCGGGATCTTCGTCTATATCCGCCGCGGTAACTATTCCCGCCGTCGTTTTCTGAATATGCAATTCTTTAACGAGCGCTTTGTCTGTATAGTTCGCCTTGAGATTGAGCGATTTAAGATTGAGGATTATTTCCGCAACATCTTCCTTAACGCCCTTGACGGTCGAGAACTCGTGGTCTACGCCTTCGATCATGATACCGATGACCGCCGCGCCGGGAAGATTGGACAACAATACGCGCCTTAACGCATTACCGAGCGTGTGACCGTAGCCACGGTCAAGCGGCTCTACTACGAACTTACCCGTACGGTACCCCTCGGTTTCCTCCATCGTAATTCTCGGCATTTCGATTTCCATCATGGCTGATTACTCCTTATTACTTGGAATACAACTCGACTATGAGCTGCTCGTTGATATTGAGATCGATATCGTCGCGCTTGGGATTGTCAACGATCTTGCCGATAAAGTTCTCGGTGTCGAACGTGACCCACTTGGGCATTGTTATCTTAGCGCCACGCAATTCTTTAAACAGCGCGTTGTCGCGGCTGGTTTCTCTTATTGAAATCTCGTCGCCGAGCTTTACTTGGTATGACGGAATGTCTACGCGTTTGCCGTTGACAAGGATGTGACCGTGATTGACGATCTGGCGCGACATCTTGCGCGACGCGCCGATACCCATACGGTACACAACGTTATCCAAACGCTTTTCGAGCATGGCGAGCATGTTCTCGCCGGTAACGCCCTTATGCGCTTCCGCCTTTTCATAATAATTCTTACGCCGTGCCTGCGCGTGCGCTCCGGGCGGAACGGGTCTGCGCTCCATAGCGCATTTCTTGGATACGCAACGGTCGCCTTTCAAGAACAATTTTTGTCCTTCTCTGCGGCACTGTCTGCAATCTGCACAAATATTTCTTGCCATAATCTATGCCACTCTCCTTAAACTCTTCTACGTTTGGGCGGTCTGCACCCGTTGTGCGGAATAGGCGAAACGTCGTTTATCTCGGTCACTTGCAATCCCACTACTTCCATAGCGCGGATAGCCGATTCTCTGCCGGAACCGGGACCTTTAACGAACACCTTGACCGAACGCAGTCCGTGCTCCATGGCACGACGCGCGGCTTCTTCCGCAGCCATCTGCGCCGCGTACGGCGTGGATTTACGCGAACCGCGGAACTTAAGCGCGCCCGCCGAGCATGCCGCAATGGCATTGCCCTGCTCGTCCGTGACCGTAACGATCGTGTTGTTGAACGACGCGTGGATATGGACGCAACCTTTATCGATATTTTTTGTGACCTTCTTTTTGGTCGTTGTCTTCTTGACTGCCATGGCTTAACGCTCCTTCTTCTTGCTACGCGAAACGGTGCGCTTCGGACCCTTACGGGTACGCGCGTTCTGTTTGGTGTTCTGACCGCGAACGGGCAGGTTTTTACGATGCCGTACGCCGCGGTAGCAGCCTATATCCTTAAGGCGTTTGATGTTAAGTTCGACTTCGCGGTGAAGGTCGCCTTCCGTCTTGATATTTTTATCGATATAAGTACGGAGCGCGTTCTCCTGATCACCGGTCAGATCTTTAACGCGAACATTGGGATCGATGCCCGTCGCTTCGAGAATTTTGTTTGCCGTAGGACGACCGATACCGTAGATATAAGTCAAACCGATCTCGATTCGTTTTTCCTTGGGCAAATCTATACCTGCAATTCTTGCCACTTTGATTAACTCCTTAAAAGTTGAAATTGGTTTATTATTTGTTCGTGCAAGTCGATCGCGTGTGGAATGTCGCGCGTTCCGACCGCACGGTTGTTTTTGCGGTTGAATTGTATACCGTAAAACGCCGATTCTAATCCAAACAAAAGCGTGATTTCAGCGCGTAGGCGCGCGTAAGAGAAGGCAGTCCGAGCGCCGACCGACAGGAGTGTACACAGAAGTACATGACCGAGGGCGGTGCGACGGCTAACGCACTATTGCGCGATGCATACGCGGCTGAAATAATTAGCCTTGACGCTGCTTATGGCTCGGATTCTTACTGCAAATAACCATTACTTTGCCGTGACGGCGAATGACTTTGCATTTATCGCACATGGGTTTTACAGACGATCTTACTTTCATGATTTCTCCTTGTATCAATTCGGAATTCGGAATTGTGAATTCGGAATTAAGGTTATATATTTTAGTGAGTAGGTTGTTGCATAGTTGCGTTGCAACGGCTGACGCGCTGGTTCGTGACGCATATACGCGCTCACGATTTGCTGCGGAATGTTATTATGCCTTTCGTAATATCATACGGCGAGATCGCCACCTTAACTCTGTCGCCCAACAACACCTTAATGTAATTGACGCGCATTTTGCCGGCTATAGTGCAAAGCACCATTGCACCGTTATCGAGTCTGACTTTGAACTTCGTACCGGGTAAGCACTCTTCTACAGTGCCTTCCGTTTCGATATTGTCACTTTTCGGCATACAACCTCCTGTCCGAATTGAATTGTTTTATGCGCTTTTTCAGCGCTGCGTTTGTCGGGTTTTCTATACCGCTTTGGTCGGCTACCCGTAAATGCCTTTTGCGTTTGAGCTTGGGGTTTTCCACTCCGCGCGACTTGCCGTCCGCTATAAGAACAAAATCTTTGCCTGCCTCGGCTACTACTACGAACGGTTTATCTGCGTCGTGCCCCTTCAGACTGATAACTATATCACCGATCTGCATGTTTCACATACTCCTCATGTGACGTATCGACACTACAGCGTTAAGATCTCCGGCTCGCCGTCCGTAACGATAACCGTGTTTTCGTAATGCGCCGCGTTGCTTCTATCCGCCGAACGCACCGTCCAACCGTCGCGTTCCACATACACGCGCCAATCTCCGCGCGTTATCATCGGCTCGATACATATGCACATGCCGTTTTTAAGCGGCGCGCCCGTATGTTTTTTGCCGTAGTTGGGGACTTCGGGCGGCTCGTGCATTTTATGTCCTATGCCGTGACCCGTAAGCGCCCGTACCACACCGTAACCGTTAAGCTCGCTGTAAAGCTGCACCGCGCTCGAGATATCGCCGACGCGGTTACCCGCTTTGGCATACTCAAGTCCGGCAAAGAACGCCGCTTCAGCCGCGTTTATCAGCTTTAAATCTTCCGCCGCGACGTTGCCGACCGCAAACGTGCGCGCGGCATCGCCTTGATATCCGTTTAAAAGTGCGGTAATGTCAACAGACACTATATCGCCGTCCTTGACCGTTCTGAGCGACGGTATCCCGTGAACGACTACCTCGTTTACCGATATACACGACGCATTGGGATAACCTTCGAACCCTTTGCTCGACGGTATCGCACCGTAGCTGCGTATGACTTCCTCTACTATCGCGTCGATTTCGAGCGTCGTCACGCCGGGCTTGACGAACTTTTCCGCCGCGTCGAGCGCGGCTTTTACTACGCGGCTCGCCGCGCGCATCCCCTCGCGTTCGCTATCGGTCTTGACTATCATTTAAGCGCCGCCTCGATCGCTTTGTTTACGTCATCGATCGCCTGCATGCCGTCGATGTTCTTGAGCAAGCCTTTGCTCTTGTAGTAATCGACAAGCGGTGCGGTATTCTCGGCATAGACCTTTAAGCGATTTTCCACAACTTCGCGCTTGTCATCGTCGCGGACGATAAGCGTGTCGCCGCACTCCTTGCACTTGCCGTCGGGCGCTGCCTGCGCGCTGGTCGAATAACCGCACTTAGGGCAAACCCTACGGCTCGCCATTCTGTCGGCAAGCTTGTCGAGGTCTGTTTCAAGGTTCAACGCTACGTCTATATCGACTATCTTGCCGAGCGCGTCAGCCTGTGCCTTAGTGCGCGGAAAGCCGTCGAGAAGAAAGCCTTTTTTACAGTCGGGTTGCTCTATCCTGTCTTTCAACAGCGCAACCACCAATTCGTCGGGAACGAGCTTGCCTGCGTCCATGAACGCTTTGGCTTGCTTGCCCAGCTCCGTTCCGTCGGCAATGTTCTTTCGAAGTATATCGCCTGTGGAAACGTGCGGAATGTCGTGTGTTTTGCATATGATCGCCGCTTGCGTGCCTTTGCCGCTGCCGGGGGCGCCCATTATCAGTAATTTCATTTGACAAGACCTCGAGGGAAATTCGGAATTATGAATTCGGAATTATCGGTGAAAGTAGTTTAAATGCCGCAGTGAAACGCTTGACGCGGTTATTTAAGAAAGCCCTTGTACTGCTTCATCATCAACTGACTCTGCAACTGCTTGTTGAACTCGAGCGCAACCGATACGACAATGAGCATACCTGTTGCCGAGAACGCATTGACGAGCGTCGCGTCGTCGAGTACCGCCGCAAACACGACGGACGGAACAAGCGCTATGAACGCCAAGAATATCGCGCCGAAAAGCGTAAGCCGTTTGGATATTCTCGAAAGGTACTCGGTAGTCGGCTTGCCGGGGCGTATGCCGTTTATAAAGCCGCCGTACTGCTGAATGTTACGCGAGATATCCTCGGGATTGAACTCGATCTGTGCATAGAAATACGAGAAGAACAGTATCAGTAACGCTACGAGTATGGAATATATCCACGTTCCTGCGCCCAACCACGTCATCCACCACGCGTAAAAACCGCTGTTGGGTGCGACAAGCTGTGCTATCATTTGCGGAAAAGTTATGAGCGCCGTCGCGAAAATGATGGGCATAACGCCGCTTGCATTGAGCTTGACGGGAATGAACGTGCTTTGTCCGCCGTACTGCTTTCTGCCTTTTATCTGCTTTGCGTACTGCACGGGCACGCGGCGTTCCGCGCTGTCCACGAATACGATTAGCATAAATACCGCAACGACCATGATAACGAAACCGATAAGCTCCCATATCGCCATTTGATCGCCGCCGAACGCCTCTTGGAACTTTGCTATGATAGCAAGTCCGGCAGAAGCGATAATACCTACAAATATAAGCAAGCTTATGCCGTTACCGATACCGTAATCGGTAATGCGCTCGCCTAACCACATCGTGAGCATAGAACCCATGACCATGAGCACTACTACAAACATAGCAACAACCCATGTCTGCGTCATCGGTCCGAACACGTTCGTAGCCAACGCGCCGCCTCTTGCATAAGACACCGTAACGCCTATCGACTGCGCAAGCGCGAGCACTATCGTTATATACCGCGTGATCTGCGTGATCTTGCGCTTACCGTCGTCGCCTTGCTTTTGGTATTCCTGAAGCCGAGGGACCGCAACCGTTAGAAGCTGCAAAATAATGGACGCGTTGATATACGGCGTGATACCGATAGCAAACAACGCTCCGTTCTGAAGCGCGCTACCCGTAATACCGTTCAACAGACCCAAAAGCCCATCGGCGGAATTACCGGCATACGCAACGGGGTTTATCCCCGGAATAGGTATCCAGCAACCCAAACGGTAAATAAAGAGGAGCGCAAGCGTGATGAGTATCTTCGTGCGCACATCTTTATTTTTGAAAGCGTTTTTTAGCGTTTCAAACATTTAAATGACCTCTGCCGTGCCGCCCGCTTTTTCGATCTTCTCTTTTGCGGAAGCCGTGAATTTAGCCGCTTTAACGGTCAATTTTTTGGTAAGCTCGCCGTCGCCGAGTACTTTAAGTCCGTACTCTTCGACTTTTTTAACAATACCTGCCTCAACCAAAAGCTTAAGGTCGACAACCGTCCCGTCATCGAACATGTTAAGCTTGTCTACGTTGATAACGGTAAATTCCTTTTGGAACTTATTGTTAAAACCGCGCTTGGGAAGTCTGCGCATAAGCGTTATCTGACCGCCCTCGAATCCGGGACGAACGCCGCCGCCGCTGCGCGCCCATTGACCTTTATGACCCTTACCGGACGTTTTGCCCAGTCCCGAGCCGATACCGCGACCCAAACGCTTGGCTTTGGTGCGCGAGCCGTCAGCCGGCATAAGTGCATGCATTTTCATAGTTAAGCCTCCGTGACGGTGACCAAATGGCACACCGTTCTTATCATACCGCGCATTGCGGGAGTGTCGTCGACCGTCACCGTTTGGTGAAGTTTTTTAAGCCCCAGCGCCTCGACCGTGCGCTGTTGCTTGACCAAGCGTCCCGCAGTGCTCTTAACAAGCGTAACGTTCAGCTTTTTGGTTTGATTTTCAGCTTTCTTTGCCATTTCGATACTCCGTATCAATTCGGAATTCGGAATTATGAATTCGGAATTATTTGTTGATTTTATAGTATAGTATATCGCGCCAAAGTAGGCAACGAGCAATGCGGCGTAAGTGTATTGCGTTAGCGTTTTCGTTCGGATATAAGGCGCAGCGACGCAGTCGTAGCAGCGCTACGTCAAGAAGCTACAACGCAATATACGTCGAAAACGATAGCAAGACCTTGCGCAAGCATTGTAAGTTGACTACATTATTTCTTCGACGGTTTTGCCGCGCAACGCCGCTACTTCATCCAGCGTTCTCAAGCCTTCGAGCGCTTTCATTGTAGCTTTTACAACGTTGATAGGGTTACGCGAGCCGTAGCACTTGGTCGTGATGTTGTTGATGCCGCAAAGCTCCAACACCGCACGTACGCTACCGCCGGCGATAACGCCCTTACCTTCGGGAGCCGGACGAAGCAATACCTTGCTGCAAGAAAACTCACCGACTGTTTCGTGCGGAATAGCCGTGCCGTTAAGCGATATCTTTTTCATATCGCGACGCGCTGCCTGCTCCGCCTTTTTGATCGCTTCGGGAACTTCGGTGGCTTTGCCCATGCCGATACCCACTCTGCCCTTGCCGTCGCCGGCAACAACAAGCGCCGCAAAGCTGCTGTTTCTTCCGCCTTTAACGACCTTGCTGACTCTGCGAGTGGTAACGAGCTTAGTCTTAATGCCGTCGTCAACCACGTCTTTATCTCTTTTCTTTCTGAAATCTTCGCGTGCCATGATTCACTCCTAAAATTTAAGACCCGCAGCGCGTGCCGCGTCTGCAAGAGCTTTGACTCTGCCTGTGTAAAGGTAGCCGCCGCGATCGAATACAACCTCGGTTATGCCTGCCTTTTTTGCCTTGGCGGCAACGTCGCTACCGACAAATTCCGCCTGCTGCGTTTTGGTCTTGCCGCCGAGATCGGCGCCCTTAACAAGCGTGCTGCTGCTGCAAAGCGTTACGCCCTTAACGTCGTCGATGACCTGAGCATAGATATGGCTGGTCGAACGGTAGACGGCAAGTCTGGGACGTGCGGCAGTGCCTTTAATATCGTGGCGCAAGCGCGCATGACGCTTGGCGCGAACTTTATTTTTATCGATCTTCTTAATCATTTGCCATTCTCCTATTTCTTGCCTGCGGTCTTAGCCTCTTTGCGGAGGACCTTCTCGGTGCTGTAATGCAAACCGTAGCCGTGATACGGCTCGACCGGACGCTTGGCTTTGATCTGTGCCGCAACCTCGCCGACAAATTCCTTGCTGATACCGCTGACGACTATCGTAAGCGGGTCGGGACACGTAATGGTGATACCCTCGGGAATCGTATACTCGACGGGCTTGCTGTAACCGATATTCATAACAAGCTTATTGCCCGT
>Ga0137306_101943_pt1 | contig 18948 bp, 12 predicted proteins | sample Inofroosms_March_FD_97187 | JGI IMG/M metagenome (GOLD analysis project Ga0137306, IMG submission 97187) | Mouse cecal microbial communities from Vienna, Austria - N-Acetylneuraminic and N-Acetylglucosamine D2O microcosms_March | ecosystem: Host-associated > Mammals > Digestive system > Large...
TCGGCATCATCCCCGACGGCAACCGCAGATGGGCGCTGGGACAGGGCCTCGCAAAAGAAGATGGATACGACCACGGCATCTCTCCCGGCCTGGAACTCTTTTATATCTGCCGGGACCTGGGAGTGGAAGAACTGACTTTCTACGGATTCACCGTGGACAACACCAAACGCCCTTCTGCTCAGAGAGTCGCCTTCTCCAAAGCCTGTGTCAGGGCTGTGGAATGTCTGTCCAGAGAAAATGCCCGGCTTCTGGTCCTGGGCAATACCGGCTCTCCCATGTTTCCCAGGGAACTGCTTCCCTATACCACCAGACAGACTTTCGGAACCGGCGGTATGAAAGTGAACTTTCTGGTAAACTACAGTTTTCAATGGGATCTGGGATTCAGAAACGGAGTCTTCGGCCCTGTTATGGGATCTGCCGACGTGTCCCGGGTGGACCTGATCATCCGCTGGGGAGGAAGGAGACGGCTGTCCGGCTTTCTCCCTGTCCAGTCCGTGTATGCAGACATCTATGTGATCGACGACTACTGGCCTGATTTCACCGCCGCCCATGTCCATGAAGCCATCTCCTGGTATTCCCGCCAGGATATCACCCTGGGCGGATGAACGGCCGGATCACAAAAACAGGATTGCCCTTTGGAAAAGCCCATGATAGAATGGAAAGAAATGTCAATTTCCCTGAAAGGCAAAAACATGAATTCCATCAGCGACCATATCAGTCAGATCCTCCGGGATCACCCTTTAAAAATCGTCATCAGCAAGCCGGTCTCCCGGCAGGAGCCCTGCCAGAAAATCGTGATCGACGTCAAAACAGGGTATTATCAGCTGTCCCGATACACGGCAACTCAGGTTTTTCATGAGAATCTCGCCGAGGATCAGCTGTATGCGAGATGTACCGACTATCTGGAAAACACCTATCTCCGGCTCAACGCCTGGTCCAGAGAACAGGAATATTCCCTGGCTCTGACCAAAAAGCGGAAAATCCTGTTTCAGGCAAAAAGGAATCAGAACCCGGAACGTCTGGCCTGGAACCCGGCTCACAACAGAAAGAAACAATACATTTTAGAAGAAGGACAGGTAATCGAGCCTCTGATCGACATGGGCATTTTCACAAAAGACGGAAAAGCCGTCCGGTCCATGTATGACAAATACAGACAGATCAACCGATTCATCGAACTGATCGACGATGTCATAAAAAAGCAGGAACCGACTCACCTGAACATCATCGATTTCGGATGCGGCAAGTCCTATCTGACCTTTATCGTCTACCACTATCTGACCGTGATCCGGAACATGACAGTCACCATGATCGGCCTGGATTTAAAAGAAGACGTGATAAAAAAATGCAATGAGGCCGCCCGCAGGTACGGCTATACCGGTCTGACTTTCCAGATAGGAGACATCAACGGATTCTCCTGTCCTTTTGACGTGGATATGGTGATCACGCTTCACGCCTGCGACACAGCCACCGACTACGCCCTGTTCAATGCCGTCACCTGGAACGCCAAGATGATCTTCTCCGTGCCCTGCTGCCAGCATGAGCTGAACAGTCAGATCTCCACAGAGACCTTCTCCCTGTTTACCAGATACGGCATCATCTCCGAGCGGTTCTGCGCCCTGATGACCGATGCCATACGGGCCAATCTTCTGGAATATTCCGGCTACAGCACCCAGCTTCTGGAATTCATAGACATGGAGCACACACCCAAGAACATCCTCATAAGGGCCATAAAAACTCCCGGCAAACCCCGGGACACCCGCCAGAAAGCCCTGGAAGAAGCCCTGCGGGCCATAGAAGAATTCCATGTACAACCCACTTTATACAGGCTGCTGTGCGGGGAACCATGATGTGTGTAGGTTTTTGGTCGGAGGGGTGGCAGTAGGTCCCGTCCGGAAGGAGTCTGTATTTCCATTCGGGTACGCTTGCGCTCTGGTTGACCCTGCAGCGGTACTAAGCTCGCAAACTACGCGAGCTAAGGACCGGCGGGTCAAAGTTCCCTCATCAGAAATACAGACTCCTTCCGGACTGCAATACTGGCAAGCCTTAACAAAAACCCGGAATATGGTTCTTCCCTCTAAGCTATATCTGGCTGAAACTCATAAAAAGACTGAATGAGTTACGGTTTATAACTCCAGCTGAGATAAAACTTTTTGGGAGGAACTATATCCCGGGCTTTTTTCGAGGCTTGCCAGTATTGCAGTCAAGAAAAACTCCTGATTCCAATGAGGGACATTTGACCCGCCGGTCCTTAGGGTGCGTCTTTCAGCACCCTTAGTACCGCTGCAGGGTCAACCTGAGCGAGAGCGTGCCCGAATGGAAACAGGAGTTTTTCTTGACGGACCTACTGCCAACCCTCCGACCCAAAACCTACATCTTCTGGTTCAGGCAGATCGACCCGTAGGGCCGGATACTCATCTTGTAAGCGCTGCCCTGGCCCAGGGCCTTTTCTATATAGTCCGTGTATTCATCTACAAGATCGTTGGGAAGCATGGCCATGATGACTCCTGCAAAGCCGCCGCCGTGGATCCTGCATGCTCCGCGTCCTTTGTCTGCGATAAACAGTTCTGTCAGTGCCAGCGCCACGCTGATGCCCTGCTCCTGAACATTAGCTGTAGTATAGCAGTTCTGCAGCCATTTCCAGGAGGAATTGCCGGAAGCGGTGATGCCTTTCAGAAAATCGTCAAACCTGTTTTCTTTCAGGGCTGCTACTTCTGCCTCCACTCTCCGGTTTTCCTCGAAGAAATGAAGGGCTCTCATGACAGATCTGTCTCCTGCATATTCCCGAACCCTGTTAAGATCAGCGATGACGTCTTCTTCCTTTACCTGAGCGAGGACTTCTTTTCCGAAATACTCTGCCACTTTCTTCATCTCCCCGGGCACAGAGGAGTAATCGGCGCTCAGGTCCGCATGGCCCTTTCCGGTGTTGACGATGATCAGGCTGTGACCCTGGGAGCCGAAATCAAAGGGGATCTGGTCCACTGCAGGATCCTGAGGATTATAGAAATCGATGGTGATCAGGCCGCCTACGGCGCAGGCCATCTGATCCAGAAGCCCTGATGACTTGTCCCAGTACTCGTTCTCCGCGTATTTGCCTATATGAGCATAGGTAACCACATCTACCTTATCGTCATTAAAAAACGTATTGACCATGGAGCACAGCAGCATCTCAAATGCCGCGGATGAGCTGACGCCGGCGGCACTGATCACATTGCTGGTGATATAGGCATCAAACCCTCCTGTCCTGTACCCTTTCTCCTGAAAGCCTTTCAGAAGCCCCTTTACCAGATCCACGGTTCCCGCTTTTCTGGAACTGGGAGCCAGGTCCGTCAGATCCACGGAGAACTTCTGATTGAATGTTTCACTGATTATGTTTACTGTATCCGTACCGTTTTTCGCCGCCGCGCCTGCGCAGTCCAGATTGATGCTTCCGGCCAGGACTTTCCCGTGGTTGTGATCCGTATGATTTCCGCTGATCTCCGTCCGTCCCGGCGAACTGAACATCATCATGTCTTTATCGCCAAATTCTTTCACAAATTTTTCAACCAGATCCCGATATCTGGCCAGATTGGCATCCACGCCGTTTTCTCCGTATAATTTCCCCATCAGCTGCCGGGCTTTTGCAGAGTCCAGAAGTTTTAATGTTTCTTCTTTCATATCCATCCCATCCTTTCCATGGTTCTTTATTGAATCTGACCTAAGTATATCAAAACTTCCCTCTCTGAAACATACATTTTTGTGTGATTTTATTTCAAATTTTTTCACCTTCGTGTCAGGAAGGGTTACTCTGACAGCCTGGTAAAGCCTTTTGATGAGGTACAGGGAATCAGTGACACCTGTGTCCCTTCTCCGCCCCACACCACTTTCAGCAGAGCGGTCCTTGGGATGCTGCTTCCGAATACGAAATTTCCCAGACTGTAGGCGATGGTTTTCCCTTTATATTCCTCCAGGGGCTGCAGAACATGGGGATGGCTTCCCACTACCAGGTCTGCCCCTGCATCGATGTAGGCTCTTCCCATGGCCTTCTGATAGTCTTTGGGAGTCTCCTCCCGCTCTACTCCCCAGTGCACATAGACCACCAGATAGTCACACTGTTTTTTCGCTTCCTCTATGGCCTTCAGGGGGAGCGTGGTGTCATAGGTGGAAAATACACCCGGGTGAGCGTTTCCCGCGGCCCAGTCGGCAGACATATAGACCCGGGACATACCCAGAAATCCTATGGTCTTCTGTCCGATGATCACGGTCTTCAGAGCGCTGGCTTCAGCAAAATCCTTACCGCCGCCCACATGGGGAATACCGGCCTCATCAAGAGCCTTTAAGCTGTCCAGAAGTCCTTCCTCCCCGAAATCCAGGATATGGTTGTTGGCCAGAGTCACGATATCCACCCCCATCTCCTGGAGGATATGGATCCTGCTCTCGGGCACCCGGAAGGTAAACTGCTTGTCGGCCGCCGCGGTTCCCCTCACGGTAAAGGGAAATTCCTGATTCACCATAAAAATGTGGGCCCCGTCGATCTCGGCCCTGATACCCTCATCCAGAACCCCCTGGATCCCTCCGGCGCCGTCATAAGCGTTGAGCACATGGTCGGAAAAATATACATCCCCGGCAAACAGCATAACGATGTCGGAAGAGCTGCCGGAAGCTTCTTCTTTCTCCGGCTCCTGACTCTCCGCAGCGGTTTCCCCGGGGCCCACCGCCGTCCCGGTCTCACCCTCTGCTTCCGCTGTCAAAGGTTTTTCGTCCTCACGGCCTTCTGCCGCCGAAATCTTTTCCGGATCTTCCCCGGCAGATCTTCCTGTTTCCTCAATATACTCTCTCCCTGCCCTTGCTCCGCCCTTCACCGTATAAGCTGCCGCCAGCACGCCCAGGATGAGAATGCCCAGTCCTGCCAGCAGCATAAAGCCTGCTCTTCTTTTTTTCATCACTGTTCCCTTCTTTCCCTGTATCTGGTCCTTTACGTCCATGAGCAGCAGACTGAAGGGTCCTGCCGGGTCAGCATGCCAGAACCACGCCTCCGTCGCCTGCATATACCGTGGCCACTCCGGCTGTCTCCGTGATGATCACATCCCGGAAGGGGATCTTTCTCAGCAGCTCTTCTTTCACCAGCTCGGCTCTCTCCCGGTGATTGCAGTGGGCGATGACGGCGGTCTTCTTCTCCGGATCCACGATATTCTTCTTTGCGTAATCACACATTTTCATCAGCGCTTTGTGGATTCCTCTCCCCTGATCTTCCTTGATGATCACGCCTTCTACGGCTCCCATGACCGGTTTGATGTTGAGAGTGGTGGCAAAAAATGCCTGAAGTCCCGTCAGTCTGCCGTTTTTGCGCAGATTATCCAGGGATTCCAGCACAAAATAGGTTTTCATGTTTTTCTTAAATTCCTCCGCCTTCTCACACACTTCTTCAAAGGCCATGCCGCTTCTGCACAGATCGTCGATGTACAATGCGATATTGAGTTCTCCTGCCGATGCGGACCAGGAATCGATGACCTTGATGTTCTTGTGTCCGTGCTCTTCCTCGTATAACTGTCTGCCCACTACCGCGCTGTTGTAAGTGCCGCTCAAGTGGCTGGACAGGGTGATCACATAAATATCGTCTTCCTCACACTCATAGGCCTTCTTAAACATCTCCGGAGAGGGGCAGGCTGTCTTCGGACAGTTGGGGCTTGCCTTAGCCAGCTCCAGAAAACGTTTCTGATCAAAAGTCTCGTCATCTATTACCTGGATGTCGTCTACCTGCAGGGTCAGAGGAATCATCTGAAAACGGGAATCCTTCTTCATCTCTTCTGTCAGATCCAGACAGCTGTCGCCGATAATCTTATAACTCATATTGTTCCTCCTGAAAATCTTCTCTATGTTACATGGTTTTGAATACTACATATTATAACATATATTTGTCAGATTTCAATCCCCTTATGCAGTATCCAAAAGGTCTCCGGCAATATTGACACCTGCGGTCATTCCGTTGTATAGTTACATACACAAAGAAGAATTGGGGGAACATAATGACAGCATTAAAGGTAGAAGATATCCGGCAGTTTACATCCAGCCTGTTTATCGGCGCCATGTTTGACCGTTTTCTCGTCAGGGAAGCGGAAATCGTGACTTTTAATACCTTTCATATTGACGGGAAGGTCAGGAAAGAATATTACACCGAACAGGAGCTGGAGGAAAAGCACATAGGCAGTCTGTCTCTGTGGGAGGCAGTCAAACCGGTGTGTTTCTCCCTGATCAGGGGGAAAAAGCTTCCCGGCAGTTTTCGGATCGTATTCCAGCTGGGGCCGGAACAGACTGAGGGATTTCTGGAGAAGAATCATCTGCCTTTCCGGGCAGAGCAGATCACCGGACTGTATCTCAATGTCCGGTATGAAGAGGGAAGGCTTTTCTGTGTCACGGGTACATCCGTCAATTTCTTTACCATGGACAAATCCCTGGACCAGCAGTGGGACGAGACCGTGAAAAGCTTTCTGAGATCACATCAGATTCCTTTTGTTCAGGAATAAAAGAAAAGGCAGGTTTAATTATGGCAAAATTATATTTCAGATACGGAGCCATGGGAAGCTCCAAGACGGCCAATGCGCTGATGGTGGAATACAACTATATGGAGCGGGGCAAACAGGCTCTCTTAGTGAAACCCCGGCTGGACACCCGTGACGGAGACCACACCATACGGTCCCGGATGGGGCTGGAAAAATCAGGCGTCCTGCTGGAGGAGCTGACAGCCATGACCGATGACAGGATCAAAACCTATGACTGTATCATCGTGGATGAGGCTCAGTTTGCCACCAAAGCACAGGTGGAATTTCTGGTACACATCGTAGACGACCTGGAAGTGCCGGTCATCTGCTACGGTCTGAGAACGGATTTCCGCAGAGAATTTTTTGAAGGCAGTTTGTGGCTCATGGCCTGGGCCGATAAGATCGAGGAAGTCAAAACCGTCTGCTGGTGCGGCAGGGCGGCCACCTGCAATGCCAGGATCAGCGGAGACGGAACGATCATCCAGTCGGGAGAACAGATCGTCATGGGAGGCAACGACACCTACACTGCCCTCTGCCGCAGACATCACCGGGAAGGAAACCTGGGCCCACGTATTTCGTGAACCCGGTCTCTTCTTAATTCTCTGTCAGTCTTTCCCGTTTTCTATGACAAATTCCACTTCTATATCTTTCCCCCCATCGAGCTCGTACTCCTGGTGGACCGGAGCACCCCAGCTGTCGTCGCCGCCCACGCCTCTCTGGGCGCCCAGGAGGCTGACGACGGTATAGTGGGGAGGTACGGGAAGCTCTTCTCTGTGGAGAGCCTGTTCCAGTTCCTGGGCCGTATAGGGCAGGACATTGATGTCAAAGGGTTTTTCTACCGCCGAGAACTTCAGTCCCCTCCCCTGTCTGTCCGCCACTTTCAGCCATCTTACCCCTGTCCTGTTCCCGCATTCCTGAGGTTTCAGGTACCGGGACAGGTTGCCCATGGGCGTGCCTGCGAAGATACCCAGTCTGGCGCCGTTGGCCCTGTCGATGTAGTTCTCCTCCGGCCCGTATCCGTAGTAGGTAAACCTGTCTGCATCGGACAGCAGGCGGAATCTCATGCCGAACAGCGGAAGGCCGGGCAGACCTTCTTTCCCGAAATAATGAGCCTTTACCCTGATCTTTCCGTCTCCGGTAACCTCATAGGTAACCTTTGTTTCCGTAGCCGGAACCACCTGAACCCCGTAAGTAAAGGTTACAGTCACTTTATCTGCTTCCTCTGTCACTTCAATCTGAGTGTTGTTGTAGCGGCAGAACTGATCTGCTGACATCCACATGGAGCTTGCCACACTGAACCCGTTTCCTCTGTCATTATCCGTGGTAGCACGCCAGTAGGTGGGCATGGGCGGTCTGGTGATCCATTCTTTTCCCTCATAGCGCAGAGACACGACGCCGCCGTCTGCCCTGGAAAACAGTACGGAGAATCCTTCCCCTTTTACACCCAGATTCACATCGCCGTGTACCACTTTCATGAAATGCTGTCTGCCGTCACGGCCGCGGCTCTCAGTCTCTTTAAGGGAGCAGACCTGTTCGCCGAACCCGGTCTCGTGTCCTTTTTCCGCCCAGAGTTTATCTTCTCCCAGCACTGCCGATATCTGGCACACATATTCTCCAGGCTGACCTGAAACCGACACGGGAACCGGCACCCTGACGGTCTCTCCGGGAGCCGCCCCGGCCCGGAACATGACTTCTTCCACTGTTTCCCCGTCTCTTAAGATCCGACACACAAATTCCAGGTCACGGGTATCTACAAAAAGATTTTTGTTTTGTATAACCGCCTGGACTTCCATGGTTTTGTCCTCTTTCCACCGGACCTCGGGAGTGATGGTCAGATTCTGATACAGAAACTTTACTTCCTGTGCTTTGGGAGACGGCTCCCTGGTGCCGTAGACGATCCCGTTTCCGCAGAAATTATAATCCGTGGGCCGGTCCGTAAAGTCTCCGCCATAACCCAGCACCTCCGTCCCATCCAGATCACGGCGGATCAGCGCCTGGTCTACATAATCCCAGATAAATCCGCCCTGATACATGGGATACCGGTCCTCCAGATCCGTATATTTTTTCATCCCTCCAAGAGAATTGCCCATGGCGTGGGAGTACTCACACAGGATAAAGGGCTTCTTCGGATCATTCTCCAGATACTTGACCACATCCTGGGGTTTGGTATACATCTGGCTCTCCATGTCGCTGATATCCTCGAACTCCCGGTTCCAGAAGACGCCCTCGTAGTGGACGATCCTGGACGGATCTCTGTCTCTGAAAAACCTGGACATGGCGGCGATATCCTCTCCCGCGTAAGCCTCGTTGCCGCAGGACCATATGAGGACTGCCGGGTGGTTCTTGTCCCGCTCCAGCACGGACACTGCCCGGTCCACCACGCAGGCCTTCCACTGAGGCAGGCTGCCGGGGACATTCCAGGAAGGCTCGCAGACGCCCATCTTCTGCCAGGAACCATGGCTTTCCAGGTTGGCCTCATCGATCATGTACAGGCCGTACTGATCGCACAGCTCATACCATCTGGTCTGGTTGGGATAGTGGCAGGTGCGGACCGCATTGATATTGTGCTGCTTCATGAACCGGATATCCCACATCATATCTTCTTCCGTCACTGCCCGGCCTCTCCATACGTTGAACTCGTGGCGGTTGACTCCCTTAAAGATGATCCGTTTTCCGTTGATGCGCATGATCCCTTCTCTCAGTTCAAAATGCCGGAAGCCCACGGTCTGAGGAATCACCTCCACGGTCTGTCCATCTTCATCCAGAAGAGTCAGGCACAACCGGTAAAGGGCCGGATCCTCTGCGGACCAGGGAGCTACCTCCAGGTTCTCCATGGTCAGTACCGTCATTCCGTCTTCTGATCCCTCCTGTTTTGTCTCTCCGGCCAGGGTCCCCTGACTGTCCGTCAGAACGGCTCTGACCCGCGCTGCCGGTCTGTCCAGAAATTCCAGTTCCAGCCGGAGCATTCCTTTCTTTCTGTCCCTGTTCCCCTGTCCGGCAGGTATGGGCTGTCCGTCTCCATCCGTCTCCAGATCCGCCTTTACAAACAGATCCCTCACATGGATCTTCGGGACCCCGTAGAGATATACCTCCCGGAAAATGCCGGAGAACCGGAAGAAATCCTGATCCTCGATCCAGCTGGCGCTGCTCCTTTTGTACACCTCCACTGCCAGCCGGTTGCCTCTGTCTCTCACCAGCCCGGTCAGTTCAAACTCTGCCGGAGTAAAGCCATCCTCGCTGTACCCTACAAATTCTCCGTTCAGCCATACATAGAACGCGGTCTCCACGCCCTGAAAAGATACAAAGACTCTCTTTCCGGCCAGTTCTTTTTTCAGGTCAAACTCTTTCACATAGCTGGCCACCGGATTGTATTCCCAGTCGATCCGGGGGGGACGAAGCTCGCTGTGTCCGTCCCATGGATACATGGTATTGATATACTGGCGCTTGTCATAGCCCTGAGTCTGGATGTGGCCCGGAACCTGAATCTCCTCCATGGTCTCCAGGTCATAGTCCTCCTTATAGAAATCAGCTTTCCTTGCGGCCGGACAGACCCCGTAGGCAAACTTCCATGTGCCGCTCAGAGACTGACGCAGCTCCATGGCCCCGCCGGCTGCCAGTCCCTCCTCCATGGACGCCTCATTCTCGTAGAACCTGTGGTCTGAATGGGCCCTTTCCCGGTTTACGGCAAAAACCTCCGGGTCCTCCAGCCATGTCAGTTCCGGTATTTTGGTGTTCATGTTGAATTCCTCCTTCTCCTCTTAAATAGACTTCCGGAATCTCAAAGCCCTGATTAGATTATAAAAAACTTCCGGCAGAAAGTACAGATCCTTTTTAAGAAATACACCCTAAAAAATGCGCCTGCACGTACAGAAGACGGCCCTGACCGTATACCATATACAGACAGGACCGCCTTCACAGAAATCCTCCGAGAGGGAGACATGTTCCCCCATCTATTTCACGAATGTTCTTATGACGGTCTCCAGACGGATCTTCTCCCCTTTCCGGATACGATACGATACTGCCGGGATCGTTGTATTCGTGTACAGCACATTGGTGTTGGGGTCTGCCTCGATGATCATGCCTTTTGCCTCCGGGCCGTCTCCCTCCACCCGGCATCCCATGCTCTCATACCTTACCTCGGCCTGATTTTCATCTGCCTTCTGCTCATACCCCGGAGTAAATTTCTCCACCGAGTATCCGCAGTCATATGCGGTGCAGTCAAAACTGCTTTCGATCTCATGGATCCTCCGGTGTCCCTCTTCCTCCGGTATCACCGTGGAGGTCACCAGGATCCCGGGGAATGGCTGCCAGGTGCTGACGACTCTGTCTTCTTTCACCTCACAGGACAGGCTTACCTTTCTGACAAATACATAGTCGTCTCCGTCGATGACAAAAGCAAGAGCGGAATCCGGTGCGTTTTCATGAAGAACGATCTGGCTTCTTGCCACGGAAAATCCGAACCTGGTAGAGTATGCGAACTTGGAATACTTCTCCGGCACATGGCCGTGGCCGTATTTCTCGCAGACTCCTGCCGCGTAGGCAATCACATCTTTCCCCTGGCGATGCATGATCATGTCTGCCTGTTTCAGCGCTTTCACCCTGGAAAGTTCAGGCAGAGGCTCCCCTTTCACTGCCCAGAACTCATGGTCGTCAGGCATCGCCAGACAGAGAAGGCTCTTCATCCCCCAGTAGGGAGAACCTGGAGCATTATACCTCTCTGCCATGATCAGGTTGGGGTATGCGTATCCGATGGTCAGCACCCCGTCTCTGTCATAGATCTTCTGACTGTCCCACCAGTTTAAATGGCGGGACAGAATCCCTTTCACCACTGCTGCCGGGATTCCTTTCAGGCCGGCGAACACATAGGCGGACCAGAAGGCAGCTTCCCCGAACCGGTAGGCCAGGCTCCGGCCGTAAGGCAGCGCCGACCCGTCTTCGTCGAACCAGTAGATGAAATCACGGGCAAAGAGCTCTGCCCTGTCTTTAAACTGCCTGCATCGCTCCGGTTCTTCCTTCTCCATGGCAGCCGCATACAGAAGCCCGTAATAATGCATGGCAAAAGAGATATAATAGTCCTTCTGGGCAGAACCGCCATCCCGATACCAGCCCTCTCCCAGATAATAGGATTCCACCTTCTTAAGGCCAGAATCCAGTTTCTCCTGGTCGTACCTGTATCCGTGCTTTCTCAGAGCCACGTTGACCAGGATCATGAAAAACTGCCAGTTGCAGTCCGGAATAATATATTGATTGATCCCGTAGAGCCAGTCCGCCAGATTCTGTTTGGCCTGAGAGCTTAAAGGCTCCCACACCTTCTCCGGAGCAAAGATCATGCCGCTGGCAATAGCCGCCATCTCCACAAATCTCTGATCATAATCCGTAAATCCACCCCAGTACTCCTCATGTCCCGGGTCGGTCCCGTTTGTCAGGCCTTTTACGTAGATCTCTTCAAACTTCTCATCCCGGCCGCCTCCTGCCCAGAAGGGAACCAGGGCCCAGAGAGGCCTGGAAAATGCCTCCATCTCGATGCTCACCTGGGGATAGGTCACGCCGCTGTCCCCCAGATGGAGCCTGGCGCCGCCCTCACTGTACAAAGATGCCAGAGGGTCCAGGACCTTGTGCATCCATTGCCTGAAATCCTCTTTCGTCTCCAGTCTCATTTCCTTCTCCTCCTCTCACGATTTCCTGCCCTACCAGTATGGATCCCACTTGCCGTAAAGTCTCCTCAGAGCTTCCATATAGAAATAATCCCCCCAGATATTACACTGATCCACGCCTTCGGGAGTACAGGTATTATAAGGCGATTTCTTGGAATAAGTGCTGTGGAGCACCAGTCCGTTGGACTCTTTCAGGGACTTTACCGCATAATTGTCCGCCACGGATTTCATGATCTTCGCCGCGATGCTTCTGTAATAGTCTCTGTCCTCCGGTTCCATGTGATCTGCCATCTCCAGCATCCCGCATGCGGCGATGGAGGCGGATGAAGAATCTCTGGGTTCCCCGGATCCTTCTCCAAACTCCAGGTCCCAGTAAGGAACCAGGTCCGAAGGAAGATGTTCCAGAAAATATCCGGTCACATGTTTGAAATCTTCAATGTATTCTTTTCTTCCTGTATATCTGTAAGCCACGGCTGTGCCGTAGACCCCCCACGCCTGGCCCCTGGCCCACGCGGAACCATACCGGTAGCCCTGACAGGTAGCCCCGTGATCCGGTTCTCCCGTGTCCATGTTCATGAAAAACGTATGCCAGGTAGAATAATCCTCTCTGATCACATTGGCAACGGCCGTATGGATATGCTTCTCCGCAATCTCTCTGTATTTTCCGTCTCCTGTCTCCTGAGATGCCCAGTAAAGCAGGGGGAGATTCAACAGACAGTCGATGATGAACCGGTAGTTCTCCGGCTCATCCATGGGCCCCCAGGCCTGAATAAATTCTCCTACGGGGTGGAACCGGGTGATCAGCTGGTCAGCCGCCCTGATCGCCGCCTCCCTGCCTTTCCGGTTTCCTGTAAGCTTATACCCGGCCACGCAGGACGGGGAGTAGAGAAATCCCATGTCGTGGTGATCCACTTCCTGTTTTCTGGTGATCCTGTCCAGAAAGCTGTCGATCTGGATCTCCCCGGCTCTCCTGAGAGCCTCCGCCTGATCATGTTTTCCCTGCTTCACGGCCCACTCCCAGGCAAGCCATATCTGGCCGGTCCAGAAGCCGGTAGTCCAGTTTACGTTTTCCGTGGGAGTATAGAAATTATCCTCGCTGAAGGCCCTCTTAAAGGAATGGGTAAACCGGGCCAGATTCTCCGTCACCTGCTCCAGAGCAAAGTCCATGGAGTTTCTGATCTCTTCTCCGGTGATCTCCGGTTTTTCTTTCAACAGTTCATAGATAGTCCTGCTCATCTGATTCCTCCTTCTCCTCTTCGGCTTATCCCTTGACTCCCGTGGCCGCGATGCCTTCCACGAAATATTTCTGCAGGGACAAAAATACGATCAGGACCGGAATCAGGGACAGTACGGAAGCCGCCATGATCAGTCCGTACTCGGAAGAATACTGGCTGATAAACATCCGGAGACCGATCTGGAGCGTCTTCTTGGACTCGGTTTTTAAGTAGATCATGGGGCCGAGGAAATCGTTCCAGGTAGCCACAAAAGTAAAGATGGTCAGGGTGGACAGAGCCGGTTTTGACAGGGGCAGCATGATCCTGGAATAGATCTTGTACTCGCTCATACCGTCGATCCTGGCCGCCTCACACAGCTCGTCGGGAATTCCCTGGTAAAACTGTCTCATCATGAACACTCCGAAGGCGGAAAACGCCTGGAGACAGATGATCGCCATATGACTGTCATTCATTCCCATGCCTCTCATCATGATAAACTGAGGCACCATGTATACCTGCCAGGGCATGGCGATAGTTGAAATGTATGCCATGAACAGCAGATTCTTGTACTTAAAATCCAGTTTTGCGAATGCATAGGCCGCAAAGCTGCTGGTAAGGAGCTGAAGACAGGTGACGATAACCGTCAGCTTTGCGGTGTTTAACACAAATTTGGCCAGCGGAATCTTGGTCCAGATGTCCATATAGTTCTGCCATCTGGGATTCTCCGGGATCCACTGTATAGGGAAGATAAACACGTCTTTATCCAGTTTCAGGGACGCGGAAAGCATCCATGCGAAGGGAATCAGCATCAGGACAGCCAGAGCGATCAGCACTGCATAGAGAACTACCCGCCAGAATTTATAACTTTTGCTTTGTACTTTCATCTCTCACCCTCCTAGTTGGCATATTTCTTCTCGCCTCTGAACTGGATCAGAGTCACGGCCAGGACCATGAGGAACAATACCATGGCCACTGCGCTTGCATAGCCCAGATTCCAGTTGCGGAATGCTTCTTCGTAGATATGATATACCAGAACGATGGCCGATTTGTTCAGCACTCCGTTGGAACCGCCTGCCAGCATGTAGACGATATCATATACTTTGAAACAGTTGATGGTCAGCATAATGGTGACAAAAAAGGTGGTGGGCTGCAGCTGGGGCCAGGTAATGTACAAAAACTTCTGCCAGGTGTTGGCTCCGTCTAGGCTGCAGGCCTCATAAAGCTCCGCGTTGATCCCCTGAAGGCCTGCCAGGTAGATGACCATATAGTATCCCATGTTCTTCCATACGCTGAACAAAACCACGGTAAACATAACCCAGTCCTTGTCCGCAGACCATTTGGGAAGACTTTTTGCCGCCATGCCCAGATTATACAGGATCATATTCACGGGGCCGCTTTTCTGGGGGCTGAACAGCATGTTCCACACGGCGGCCACTGCCACCAGGGAAGCCACATAGGGGAAAAAACTTACGGTCCTGAAGAAGTTCCTTCCCTTTACCTTCTGATTCAGGATGATGGCCAAACCCAGAGAACAGATCAGGGTCAGAGGCACCGTGGCGATACAGTAGATTATGGTATTCTTCAGGGAAGCGATAAAACGGTCATTTTTAAATGCCTCCATAAAATTCCTGAGCGCCACGAATTTTATGGCATTGTTGCCATCCCACTCTGCAAATGCCAGAATAAAGGCAAAGATAATGGGAACCAGGGTAAATACGCAGAAGCCGATAAAATTAGGCGCGATAAAGGAGTACGCCACCAGATCTCTTTTTGCCTGCCTGCTGAACCGTTCCCCGGTTTTCGCCTGCTTGATCTTCCCCTGCACTGTCTCGATCTTTCCTATGAGTCTGTCCCGCTTCTTCTTGTCCGAGGTGTTCTTCAGCTCCTCCTGCAGGGCCGAAAGCTGCGGTTCCAGTTTCGCTAATTTCTCTTTTACCACTTCCGGGTCAACATTTTTCTGATTTGCCATCTTTCCAAAAGCCATTGAAACCGGCTTATCCTCCTTTTCTGCTTATGATCAGCCACAGGCTGTCTTTAAAAGAGGCGGGTCAAGTTCAATGCCTTGCCCGCCCGCGGTGTATTACTGTGCCAGAATTGCCTGAACGCCGTCTGTCATCTCGGCGATTCCTTCGTCGATGGTGCTGCCCTCGGTCATGATGTTGTCATGGCCCTCGTTGAGGATGGTCTCGATCTCGGAGCTCTTTGCATGAACCGGCATCTCCAGATAAGTGTTGGCTGTCTTAAGAGCCTCTGCGCTGGCCTCATCTTCGGGGAATCCTTCCATGCCGGAGATCGCCTCTACGACTGCGTCGGTTGTGATAGCCGGGATGGTACCGGTCTTGGCAACCACCTCTGCGCCGTCAGGTCCGCAGACAAATTTTACGAACTCCCATGCCAGATCCTTGTGAGGAGCCGATGTGGGGATGGACAGACAGGTAATGGTCGCCAGAGTGGAACCCGGCTCTACGCCTTCCGCATGAGGATATTTTACAAGGCCCCAGTCTGCTACTTCCTCGCCGTACTCGCCGGTTTTGATCTTCTCGATCAGTGTGGGGATAAACCAGGAACCCATATTCATCATAGCCACATTGCCCTGTGCAAATGCACCTGAATAGTGTAAGCTGGAGGTCTTAAGGGTTGCATAGTCCTGGCATACGCCGTCTTCCTGCTGGGCCAGGATCATCTCATAGTAGGGCTTTAAGAATTCATAATTGCCGTCCACGATGGAATTTTTGCCATCCAGGATACCGAACAGCTGGACGGCGGATCTCCAGGTGTGATAATGAGCGCCGTATACTTCCTGGCCCGGAGTGGTATTGGTTACGCTTCTTGCAAGGGCGTCGTACTGCTCAAAGGTCATATCGTTGGTAGGATAAGCCACATTTGCGTTGTCAAACACTTTCTTGTTGTAGAACAGCACCCAGAAGTCGCTTCGGAAGGGCAGTTCATACAGCTTCCCATCCACGGTTACCTGGTCCGTGATCCCGCCGTACTGGGACAGATCCACGCTGTCTTTTGCGATATAGTCATCCAGCGCTTCCAGCACGCCTTTGTTCACCAGAGTCGTGTAACCGGGCACATCCTTGATGGTGGCAATGTCAAAATCAGAACCGCTTCCTGTCAGCTCCGTGGCCAGGACTGTCTGATAATCTGCAGAGCCCAGGTCTACCATCTCGATCTTCACTCCCGGGTTGGCCGCCTCAAAGGCGTCGATGAGAGGCTGATAATATACGGTGGAAGAGATATCCCACACTGCCCATTTCAGAACAGTGTCCCCCTCTCCGGCAGGCGCCGCGGTCTCTCCTGTTCCTGCCGCCGCCGCTGCCGTAGTCTGAGCCGCCGTGGTGCCTCCGTCTGCCGCTGCCGTGGTGGCATCGGTGCCGGAAGAGCTTCCTCCGCAGCCTGCCAGACTCATGGCTGTCATAGTACATGCCAGTGTCAGTCCAAGTAATCTTTTTTTCATGTCTTTTTCCTCCTCTTTCTTTTGTACGTTCAGTATACCTGATTTTTTCTGCCCCCAGAATGGAATAAATTGCACAAAAGATTTACTATTTCTATCTGAAATCCCGTCCTTTTTTAATTCCATGTAATTTTTTATGAAGTTGCGGTAATTTTTTAAGGTTATATACACATGGTTTTTTGTTGACTTTTTCCAAAATATGTATCATACTTTTTATAGTTTATCAGAACCCTTTACACAGAAGACAGGATATCTTATGAAACTTATCACCTTTTACAAATCCATCAAAGGAAAAATCGTAGCCATCACCATCGGGACCACGCTCCTGATTACACTCCTGACCGTGGGAGTCTGCTTTACGGTATTTCAGTCCCTGCTTTACCGCAATCAGATCCAGTCTGTGGAATTCAGCCTCCAGCTGGTAGCCGGCAATGTATCTTCAGATATGAACGATATCCGGTCTTTTCTCCGCTGGTGCGGTTCCAACAGCCATATCCTCAACTATCTGGAAACGTTTCATGACAAGGACCCTCTGGCTGTTGCCTCCAAGGACAACAAAGGACTGAAAAGCATCGCCGTCAATGCCTATGAGCGTCTGAAAGAAGAATATCACAACACAAGACCATCCCGCTACATTACCAGAGTAGTGATCTCCAACAACGGCTCCACCAACTATCTTCAGGTGCTGCCCACCTCCGGAGATACCTCCTCCTATAACGTAGCTTCCCTGGCCCGGTCAGAGCTTCTGGCCTCCTTTCTCACATCTCCGGACCATGAGTGTCCCGGTATTATCAATGACCCTTTTTATCAGGAATTTCAGGATTCTCCGATCCTGCCCATGATACGGCCTGTATACAACTCCTTCGGCAGCGATGCCATCGGCTGGATCTATCTGTCCGTGTCCGCCAATATCATCATGGACCGTCTGAAGTCCTTTCCGCTCCCCGCAGACAGCTGTCTCTACATATCTGTGGGAGATCAGTATTATCTGGTCCGAGACAATGGCTTCCAGAAGATTTCCCGGGACTTCACTTCCGTGTCCACGGAGAGGACAGACAGCACCGATCCCGGAACCAGAGTCCATAAGGTCCGTATGGCTGACGGCACATCCCAGATCCTGATCTCCTATCCTCTGGGACAGGACGGCTGGTACATCCACCAGATCCTGTCCAGACAGCAGCTGGAACAGCAGCGAAAGGTCTATCTTCTCCTCATCGCCGCCATCTGTATTGCCATTTTATCCCTGGGACTGTCCATGGTCTACTCTCTCAACCGGACCATCAGTCAGCCTGTGACCAGGCTTCGGAAAAAGATCCGTGAAATTGCCCTCGGCGACTTTTCCAGAGACGATTCCATTGAGTGGGACCATGAACTGGGAGATATCGGCCGCGGGATCAACGAGCTGTCTTTTAATGTGGTCAATCTCATGGAAAAGAGGATCGATGACGAAAAACAGAAAAAGGACCTGGAATACCAGATCCTCCAGAGTCAGATCAATCCTCATTTTCTGTATAACACCTTAAACTCTATCAAATGGATGGCCACCATCCAGGGCGCCTCCGGCATCGCCGAGGTTACCACCGCCCTTGCCCGGCTCTTAAAGAGAGTTGCCAAAGGCACTTCCTCCATGATCACCCTGAAGGAGGAACTGGATCTTGTAAAGGATTATTTTCTTATCCAGCAGTACCGATACGGAGGAAGTATCTCCATCGAATACAGGATCGAATCTGAGGAATTGTATCAGTATCAGATCCACCGTTTCTCACTGCAGCCCATCGTGGAAAATGCCCTTTTCCACGGAATTGAACCGAAGGGGTCCGCCGGCAGGATCCTGGTAGACGCCCATCTGAAAACAGACCATGGCCGCCGGGATCTCCAGATCTCCGTCACGGACAACGGAGTCGGCATGACTGCCGAGACCATCGAAAAAGTGCTGCACCAGAAGCCATCCGGCAAAAGCGCCGACTTTTTCCGTCAGGTAGGCATCGCCAATGTCAACCAGAGGATCCAGTACGATTTCGGTCCCTCCTACGGCATCTCCATCGACAGTAAGCCGGGGGTCTATACCACCATGACGATTCTGATCCCCTGTATTTCCGGGGCAG
>Ga0137306_101944_pt1 | contig 18944 bp, 16 predicted proteins | sample Inofroosms_March_FD_97187 | JGI IMG/M metagenome (GOLD analysis project Ga0137306, IMG submission 97187) | Mouse cecal microbial communities from Vienna, Austria - N-Acetylneuraminic and N-Acetylglucosamine D2O microcosms_March | ecosystem: Host-associated > Mammals > Digestive system > Large...
ATGAATACAAAGTAGGAGGAGATTATGTTAGAAAATTCCAAATTGGTATTAAAAATAAAAGAACTGGAAGAAAAAAAGAATTCTAATTATTCCGCACCGCAGTATACAATTATAGTAAATAATCTTGAAAAAGTTGCGACAGAGTTATTAGCAACGATATGTGAATTTATGCCTGAATATACAAAACATAATATAGATCATTCTCTTAATGTGTTAAAGATTTTTGAAAAGATTTTGCCAGATGTAGATACTTTAAACATAACGGAATTAGTTCTTCTTGTATATGCAGCGGTTTTACATGATATAGGAATGGTTGCTAGCAGAGAGGAAGTTAGCTTAATAAGGGAAAGCGAAGAATATAAGGCATTATTGGCAGAATATCAATTTGATGTTAAAGATGAGGAAGTGATTACAGAATTTATTAGAAGAAATCATGTGAAACGTAGTTTGGATTTTATAGATAAAGTAAAATCATCTTCTAATATGTATGGTTTGGATTTTGAAATTGATAGTGTTGATTTTTCCTATTCTTTAAAAAAAGTAATTTATAGTCATGGAATTGATAATAAAGAATTATATAACGAGAGAGAGTATCCAACAGAAATATTAATTGGCGAAGACTATGTGAATATAAAATATTTGTGTGTTCTTTTAAGATTAGCGGATATTTTAGATTTTGATAAAACTAGAACTCCTAAATTCATGTATGAACATATTGGAATAAAAAATGAAATTAGTATGGGTGAATGGAAAAAACATTTAAGTATTGAAGGTCATCGTATTGAGAAAAATAAAATTGAATTTCGAGCGAGATGCAATGACGCTACAACTGAAAGATGTGTTCGATTATTTCTTGAATATATTGAAAAAGAACGAAGTGATGATATTGCTTTGTTAGATAAATGCAATTCTGATAAGAAGTTAGAATTGATAAATCCAGTAATATATAATGTAGAGAATAATGGAACGTATTGCTATACTGATGTAGAAATATATTTTGATTATAAAAAAGTTTTAAATATCTTAATGGGCACAAATATATATAGTTCACCTGAAATATTTTTAAGGGAACTTTTGCAAAATGCATACGACGCATGCAATACGAGAAAAGCATTTGAAGTTAAACTTGGAAAATTTGTAGAACCAGCTAAAATAAAGATATTATATGATTCCAAAGATAAAATTTTGTCTATTACGGACAATGGCATTGGAATGTCAGATGATGATATAAATAATTACGTTGTAAGAATCGGACATAGTTATTATGAAAGTAAACAATATATAAGTGAACAATTAAACTATAATCCAATAAGTCATTTTGGAATCGGAATGTTGTCTTGCTTTATGGTGTCTGATGAAATTCGGATTGAGTCTCTTAAGTATTGCTTGAACCGGCAAAATGCTGATCCAGTAGATATTGTTCTTAAAATAGATGACTCTTTCATAGAAAAATATCCGTCAAATCGGAATGATTTTGGAACTACGATATCTTTAAGAATTAAAGATGATTTTGCAGAAAAGCTGAACTATGAAAAATTGATTAAAATTATCGAAGATAATATGGCATATCAGAGTATACCCATTGAAATTGAATGTGATGGGAATTTAAAGACGTTAGATAATAAGACAATTACAATGCAAGATGGTTTGAAAAAGATTATTGGTGTTCAAGTAATTGAAGTAGATACTGAATTATTGGAGGGGTATATTATCTTACACGGTTATCAGCACCAAACAATGTTTCAAAATTCAAAGTTATGCCAACAAGGCTTTAAAATTTCTTTAAAAGATAGAGAGCCAAATTTAAAACCAGAATGGCTGGCTTTTTTGAAATACAATTTAAATATAAAAAAGAAATATTTGACATTAAAAGCATCAAGGGAGAATGTGATTGAGAATGAGAATTTTAATAGTATCAAAATTGAAGTAGGAAAGAGTATTATCAATCATTATAAAGAAAATCCAATGGCCCTATCTCAATTTTTAGATACTGGGAGAGGAAATGTTTTATCTGACATAAAAGAGGAAAACATTTTTTTGGCTAGTGTAGTAGTGGTACGCATAGTTATTGAGGGCAAATATTGTAATATTACAATAGAACAATTACTTGAATTGTTAAATGGAAGAAAACTTAAAATTGCTATTATTGATCAAAAAGTTAATGATATTTTTAAAACAAACGAAGAAGAATATTCTCGCTTTAATTCAGAGCATTTTATTATTTTAAGCCAATTTAATGCATACTGGTTCATGCAATATGTTGATTCTTATATTGAAACTATAGAAGAGGTGATTAGTGATTGTGCTGGTGTAGTTTATGTAGAAAGTGTCTTAAATTTGAATGAAGGTTATCAATTTCCAACTAAAAATCCAAAATACTCATGGAGAAATAAAAAATGTTCTCTTGAGGATTTGTTTTGTTATATTTTTAATAATCCAATTAATCTCTTCGATATTACGCTAAATGAAAACAATCCAAATGTAAGAATTCTAAACAACAATTCAGAAGATATAAGAGTGAAAGGACTTAAAGAAATTATCGAAGAGAATATTAAGCAAAGAGTTTTGAACCATGAATACATATGGAAGGGCATAGTTGATTATGGTGGGTCATATATGAACATTTTAGATCAAAAGCAGGTGCCTTCTATACAAGCAATCGGATGCCTTGAATTAGAATTTGCAGATTCACTTAATGAATTTATACATACTAAATATACAGATAACGAGTTAAAAGATATGAAAATTAGTAATATATGTTTCAAAAAAGAAAATTTTATTACTTGGTGGTATAAAAATTAGAAGGAAATAAGGATTGGAGATATCTTAAATTATTAGACATGTATATATAAAGAAAAATTTTTTATTCCTTACTTGACACAAGCAGATCTTCTTCTCATCCATCAGCCGGCCGGCAATTATATTGCGGGCTACAGGCTCATGGAAAAGGCATACAGGGAAGGCAAGGTAAAGGCAATCGGACTTTCCAACTTTAACAGAGAACAGATCCAGGAAATTCTGGACACATGCGAGGTGGCGTCCGCAATCCTTCAGACAGAAGTACATCCTTATTCCCAGGAAAAGGAACTGAAAGAATTTCTGGATAAAAATAAGATCGTGATTCAGGCATGGTATCCCCTCGGGCATGGGGACAGGAACCTGATTGAAGAGGGCGTATTTGCAAAGCTGGCTGAAAAATATGGCAAAACCAACGCGCAGATCATCCTCCGCTGGCATGTACAGTCCGGCATTGTCGTAATCCCCGGCTCTAAAAATCCGGATCATATCCGTGCAAATGCAGATATTTTTGACTTTTCGCTGACAGAAGGAGAAATGGCGGAGATTGCCGCGTTGAATCAGGACAAGAGATATTATACCAGTACGCCGGAGCTTTTGAAAAGATATGTAGAGATGGTTCCGCCGGTGGATGAACAGAAGTAGTTATAGGAGGGCTATAGAAATGAAAATTTTATTTATCAACGGCAGCCCTAATAAAGAGGGCAATACAGCAGCGCTTGCAGAAGTGCTGCTTTCAGGAAAAGAGTATGAAACATTAAACCTGACCGATTATCGAATTGGAAGCTATGGGCAGAATTTTTCGGATGACCAGCTAGACGCGGTGATCGGGAAGATGAAACAGTCAGAGACGATCGTAATTGGCTCTCCGCTGTATTGGCACAATATCTGCGGTTCTGTGCGGAATATGCTGGACCGCTTCTATGGTTTGGTTCCGGAAGGCTCCCTCTCCGGGCGGACAATGTATTTCCTCTTCCAGGGCGCAGGCCCTGAAAAGTGGATGCTGGAAGCGGGAGAATATACCATGAAGCGTTTTGCGGGGCTGTATGGAATGGAGTATGCCGGAATGGCAGCGAACCGTTCTGAGGCTGCGAAATTATCAGAAAAACTCAGATGACAATTCAAGCCCGGCAACACTTTCAGAGGGTGTTGGCATGGCAGTAAAACAGAGGATAAGCGGGAAGGTGATCTGTGTGGAGCTGTTTGCCGTGATACGGCGGGAATTTATTTATATCAGTTATTATTTTTATGTGCAGCTGCGCCAGATTGCCTTTTACTGGATTCTGGGCATGGTGATCGGCTCTCTGGTATCGGTTTTTGCAAAGGATGCCATCCATAACTGCTTTGGCAGGATCAGGGACAAAAAGTGGGGGATATTCGGCGTGATCCCGGCAAGCCTTTTGGGGATTGCGTCGCCTCTTTGCATGTATGGCACGATTCCCATAGCGGCTTCTTTTTCCAGACATGGGATGCGTCACGACTGGCTGGCGGCTTTTATGATGAGCAGTGTGCTTCTAAACCCGCAGCTTCTCTTTTACAGCACGGCCCTTGGGGGAACGGCAATGGCGGTCAGGCTGTTTTCCTGCACTTTATGCGGGATTTTCGCGGGGCTGGCGGTGCATTTTGCGTATGGGAAGAAGATGTTCTTTGACTTTGCGGGATTCGAACCCCGTGCAAGCCATGATACAGACCCAAACCTTGTGATACGGTTTTTGAAAAATCTGGGGCGGAATGTCAGGGCGACAGCTCTTTATTTTCTGATTGGCGTACTGCTTTCCGCTTTATTTCAGAGATATGTCCCGGCAGATGGCTTTGCGGAGCTTTTTGGGAAACGCAATGAGGGGTTCGGTGTGCTGATGGCAGCGACCATCGGCGTCCCCCTCTATGCCTGCGGCGGCGGAACAATCCCGCTTTTGCGGCAGTGGCTGGTTTCCGGGATGAGCATGGGAAGCGCGGCAGCTTTTATGATTACCGGCCCGGCTACAAAAATCACAAATCTGGGCGCTTTGAAGATTGTACTGGGAGCCAGGAGGTTTGTATTGTATCTTGTTTTTGTGATGGTATTTTCTCTTGTGACAGGACTGATCACAAACACGATTGTCTGAGCCGGGAGCTTATGGTTTCGTTTCAGATACAGTATAGTACAATTCGTTATCCGGATTGTACTTTTTATATTTTTTAATGAATGCTTTAGCTTTTCAACGGCCTGATATCTGGGGGGGGACGACAATCTACGAACCGAAGTATGCAGAATATGCACAAACTATTGTATGTTTTCCCTTGACCAGGCGTGCCCTGTAACTCAGGCCGTCATTTTAAATTGCCTACGGCAATGGACGGCCTGAATACCAGCTCTTATGTGCATCCTCCCGACCAATCAGCGTGGTGATCGGAAGATCCTCCATTGCAGATACGGATTATGCAAATAAAGTACTTCAGGAGAAAGAAGCGGATATCCGGCCATGCCTTGCCTGCAATCAGGGCTGTATCCTGGGAGGAAACCTGATTCCGGCGGGGACACATGGATTTAAAGAGGAAGTGCAGAGATTAAATCAATGGTATCAGAGAGAACTAAAAAAATATCCGATTGATGTACATATGAATGAAGAGGCCGGCCCGGAAAAGGTCAAAGAAATGGGAGCGGATGCAGTGATTCTGGCAGTCGGTTCCTCTGCGGTTGTTCCGCCCATCAGGGGTGTGGAATCAAAATGCTGTATGTCCTGTACGGAGGCGCTTGACAATGTCAAACCTGTGGGCGATAAAGTTGTGATCGTCGGCGGAGGCCTTGTGGGGTGTGAGATGGCTCTGGAATATCTTCAGGAAGGAAAAAAGGTCACCATTGTTGAGGCGCTGGATCATATCCTTTCCGCCGGAGCGCCGGTTTCGCTTCAAAATGTGCAGATGCTCAAAGAAGCATTCGAATATGACCAGGCGGAGATCCTGGAGGCCTATGAGGTTGCCCATTCTATCTAAATTTCAGGTAGTGTAAAATTTAGTTATACTCACGGCCGATGAAAACCGCCGCTCTCCCGCGCCATAGGATGCGGCGGTTTTCCTTTTTGTTAAAATAGATTTTGAAAAATTTCTTCCAGAGGGATACAGAAGTCGTCATAGAGCGAAACAGGAATTTCTTTTTTACTTTCACTCTTTTCTTTTTCTGTCAGCCCCAGGTTATCTGGAAATAAACCACAAAAGTCTTTCAGGCTGTATTTCCCATCTTCTAAAAGATAGGCTTCGATGGAGCGCATGGCCGGATCAACGATCCAGTATTCTTTTACTCCGGATTGTTCATACAGATCTTTTTTATATCCCCTGTCATTTTTCGCAGTGCTGGGCGAAAGAACTTCTACGATTAGATCGGGCGCGCCATGGATACCGTCCAGTGCGATCATATTTTTATTGCAGATAATCATGGCATCAGGGATGACACGATCATCTTCCGTAAGGTAAACATCTACCCCGTCGTTAAACGCCCTGCAGGTTTTCCCTTTCAGGTATGTTCGAAAGGCATAATAGATATTTGATGCTACGGTGCTATGATTTACTGACGGACTGGCCATCATAAAGATTTTCCCGTTTAGCAGTTCTTCTCGTGGCTCTTCCTGATATGCAAGGTTACCGTTCATAATTTTTACTCCTCTCCAATTTGCGTTGTTTCATTCTCCTATCCCTGCTCACGAAAACCGGCAGCCCCATGACAGATCAACCGAGTCGCGAAATCGACAAAATCCTCCAGCGGAAGCTGCTTTTTATCCGAGACCCATCTGCGGTACATCCCCAGCGCGCTCTCATTCAGATATGCGATCAGCAGGCCCTTCTCATATCGGTTCGACGCGCCTAAGTGGGTGGCATGCTCATGGTTGACCGACGCGATCTTGCGGTTGATGCGCCTGCTGATATAATCAAAGTTCCCATTGCAGATGATCCTCTCATGAAGCTCGTCCTGCTCTGCAAAATACAGGAGGAATGAACGGACAATTTCTTCCAGCTCATAGTGTCCGTGCAGGGCATTGGTTTTCCGGGTATAATTGTCCGCAATCTCATCGATGAGTTCGTTCAGGAGCTCATCCAACGCAGAATAATGCATATAAAAAGTCCTGCGGCTGATCTCAGCCCGTTCGGTCAGTTCCTTGATCTTAATTTCGTCATAATTCATCTCTGACAACATATCACGAAAAACCGTCCGAATTGCATTTTTCGTCTTTTTGGTGCGTAAATCCTCCTTTTTTCTCTCATCCATTGTAGAAATCTCCTTTTCCTTTCGACGGCTGCTTTGCCTATATGCACAAAAGAGGCCGGAAGAATAGTGGTTTTTTACACATTTTTGCTTCTGGTGGGAATTAATTCACAAAAGACAAATCGGTGTTATGGCGATTTTGACGGTATTTATTATAATGGATTTATAATAAATATACAATAAAATTCGTAAAAAAGGATGATATTGTAAAAAACACAAAAGGGAGGAAGAAACATGTTAGACATTAACTGGAGCGACGTGATGAGCGTGCTCGAGCTGATCAGGCCGTACCTGATCGCAATTGCTGTCATACTTGTATTGGCAATTGTTGTGGCCATTGCGGTAAAAAAAGTGAATGAACCGGCGAGATACCTGATACGTTCCCAATCGAGAGTTGCGGCAGTGATCGCAGTCGTGGTGGTGGTAAACCTGATCTGTACAGGGCCGATGTCAACGCTGTTATCACTGGTCAGCGGATCCGGAACCATCACGGAGGAGACGCAGGCGGAAGCACTGGCGCTTGGCGAGCAGATTGCGGGGGAGGGAATCGTCCTTTTAAAGAACGAGGATAACATCCTTCCGATGGAGGATACCAAGAACCTGAACGTATTCGGATGGGCGGCAAGCAATCCGGTATACGGCGGCACCGGTTCCGGCGCGATGTCAGACGCATATGAGATCGTGGATCTGGAGACCGGGCTGAAAAACGCAGGTTTTTCCGTAAATGAGGATATCCTGGATTTCTACCGGGAGTACAAATCGGAAGAATACGATGCGTCAAGACCCAGCGTGGGTATGTGGGAGCAGGACTGGACGCTGCCGGAGCCTCCGATCGAGACCTACCCGGACGGAATGCTGGATGACGCGAAAGAATTTTCGGATACGGCAGTGGTCGTGATCGCGAGATCCGGCGGGGAGCATATCGACCTGCCCTATGACGTATCCCAGGTCGCTTATACGAATAACTCAGAAGATTATGAAGATTTTCCGGCAGGGACACACTGGCTGACATTAAGCCAGACCGAGCGCAACATGCTGGAGACGGTATGCGACAATTTTGAGAATGTCATCGTAGTCAGCAACAGCGCCAACACCATGGAACTTGGCTTCATCAATGAATATGAGCAGATCAAAGGCGCGATCTGGTGCCCGAGCCCGGGACAGAACGGCTTCAACGCATTGGGCCAGATCATGGCAGGGGAAGTGAATCCGTCAGGACGGACCGCGGATACCTTCGTGGCTGATCTGACAGCGACACCAGCGTATAATAACTTTGACGTTTATATCTATGATAATATGGAAGATTTCCAGATAGCGGACACGGATCAGTTTGTACCGGGCGCACTGCCGCATTTTGTCAATTATGTGGAAAACATCTATGTAGGATACCGTTTCTATGAGACGGCGGCGGAAGAAGGCCTGATCGATTATGACGAGGCTGTGGTATACCCATTCGGCTATGGGCTGTCCTACACGGAATTCGAGCAGGAAATGGGAGATATCCAGGAAAACAACGGGACACTGTCTGTGGACGTCACGGTGACAAATACCGGAGACACGGCGGAAAAGAACGTGGTACAGCTCTATTATAATCCACCTTATACGAACGGCGGGATTGAGAAAGCTTCCGTCAACCTGATCGCGTTTGACAAAACAGAGGTTCTGGAGCCAGGAGACTCCGAGACACTGACGTTGACATTCACGGAAGAAGATATGGCTTCCTACGACTATCAGGATGCAAAGAGTTATGTGCTGGAAGCAGGCGATTATGAGATCAGCCTTCGGAACAATTCTCATGACGTGATCGATACAAAGACTTATGAAGTGGGAGATACAATTACATATAACGGGGACAACAAACGTTCCACAGACCTGATCACGGCGGAAAACCAGTTTGATTTCGCTCAGGGCGAAGTAACCTACCTGTCCCGTGCGGACGGATTCGCAAATTATGAAGAAGCGACCGCGGTACCGGAGTCTTTAAGCATGCCGGAAGAGGATAAGGCAGTATTTACGAATAATTCCAACTGGGAAGCAGAAGAAGACCCGGATGCGGAGATGCCGACGACAGGGGCGGACAACGGACTGGAACTGGCAGCGCTTCGGGGGGCGGATTATGATGACGAGCAGTGGGACGTATTGCTTGACGAACTGACCGTAGACGAGATGCGGGAAATGGTGGCAGTGGGCGGTTACCAGACTGCGGCGGCATCCAGTGTCGGAAAAGTACAGACGACGGACTGTGACGGCCCGGCTTCGATCAACAACAACTTTACGGGCGTAGGCTCCATCGGCTATCCCTGCGGCGTGATGATCGCAAATACCTTCAATGAAGACATAGCGAGGGCATTCGGACAGGGCATCGGCCAGATGGCGGATGAGATGAACGTATCCGGATGGTATGCTCCGGCAATGAATATCCATAGGAGCGCTTTTGCGGGACGTAACTTCGAGTATTATTCCGAGGACAGTTTCCTGTCCGGAAAGATTGCGTCTCAGGCAGTACAGGGTGCGGAAGAACACGGCGTATATGCATATATCAAGCATTTTGCATTGAATGACAAGGAAGAAGGGCGCTGGGAGATGCTCACCACATGGTCCAACGAGCAGGCAATGCGTGAAATTTATCTGAAGCCTTTCGAGATTTCCGTAAAAGAAGGCGGCGCAAAAGCAGTGATGTCTTCCTATAACTATATTGGCACCCAGTGGGCAGGCGCATGCTCTGCGCTTTTGGATACGGTGCTCCGCGAGGAATGGGGATATCATGGATTTGTCCTGACCGATTATTTTGCGAACTTTGGATATATGGATGCGGCACGTTCCATCTACAATGGCGGCGATACCTGCCTTGCAAGCTATGACACGGGTTCCAACTATGTGGTGGATACCAGTTCGGCGACAGCTGTTTCCCATATGCGCGACGCGGCGCACAATATCATGTATACAGTCGTAAACAGCCGGGCTTATGAGCCGGAAAATATGCAGACAGGATTATTGATGTACCAGATTCTCCTGATCGTGGCTGATATCGCGATTGCGGCATTGCTGGTACTCTATGAAGTATTCCGGGTACGCAAGGTTTATGCGAAGCGGAAAAGCGCTGCGGTAATCAAAGTAGAGACCGTTATTGAAAAGTAAAAATATGGTCACTGTTCCGTTTATGGCCAGTGTACTGTAACCAAATATGGCCTTCTGTTCTGACAGGAGGCTATATTTATAACACAAACGAGTAGATTGGTGAGGTGAAAAAATGTTAAAACATCAGGATTTGATTTCCCAAATGAATTTGCGGGAAAAATGCTATCTGTTCTCCGGCAAAGACTTCTGGCAGTCCAGGAGTGTCAAACGTTTAGGGATCCCCAACATGGCTTTGTCGGACGGCCCCCATGGCCTTCGGAAACAGGAAGGGGCCAGTGACCAGCTGGGACTCAACGGAAGCGTCCCGGCAACCTGCTATCCCACAGCGGCAACGATGGCCAACAGCTGGGATCCACGGTTAGGAGAGGAGGTTGGAAGATATCTGGGCAATGAGGCGGCGGAGCAGGAGGTGGCCGTCCTCTTAGGCCCCGGGATGAATATTAAGAGAAGCCCTTTGTGCGGGCGGAACTTTGAATATTTCAGCGAAGACCCTTATCTGGCAGGCAAGATGGCGGCAGGGTATATCCGGGGGATTCAGGAGAACGGCGTGGCGGCATGCCCCAAGCATTTTGCGGCCAATTCCCAGGAACTGCGGCGCATGGCAAGCGATTCCATTGTGGATGAGCGGACGCTTCGGGAAATCTATCTGGCCGGGTTTGAGATCGCGGTCAGGGAGGCGCGTCCGAAGTCCATCATGACCTCCTACAATCAGGTAAACGGAGTCTATGCCAATGAAAATAAACATCTCCTGCAGGAGATCCTGCGGGATGAGTGGGGATTTGACGGATTTGCGGTGTCAGACTGGGGGGCAAGCAATGACCATGTGGAAGGCATCCGGGCAGGGTCGCACCTGGAGATGCCGACCACCGGAGGCGATTCGGACGAAGAGCTGATCCGTGCGGTGCAGGAAGGGAGGATTTCGGAGGAACTGTTAGACCAGCAGCTGGATGAACTATTAGACGTGATATTATCCACACATCAAGCACTGGAGGAAGGGAAGAACAAGGGATTCAGCCGGGAGCAGCGGCAGGCTATGGCGCAGAGAGCTTCGGAGGAAAGCATTGTTCTTTTGAAAAATGAGGATGGAATCCTGCCTCTGTTACAAAATACCAGGGTTGCGGTAATCGGTGATTTCGCGAAAAATCCCCGTTATCAGGGAGCCGGTTCCTCTGTCGTGAATCCCACGAAGCTGGAAAACGCCATGGAAGTGATCGGAGAGTTTCCGCTGAAGGTGGAAGGCTATGCAAAAGGATACCACCGTACCGGCCCGGCAGACCAGGCGTTGGAAAGGGAAGCGGTGGAGCTTGCCAAAAAGGCAGAAGTGGTACTTCTGTATATCGGACTGGACGAGATATCCGAATCGGAGGGGTTGGACAGGCCGAATATGAAGATGCCGGCCAGCCAGGCGCAGCTTTTGGAACTGGTCTCTGATGCAAACCCAAATGTGATCGTGGTGATGTCCGCCGGTTCCGCGGTGGAGATGCCGTGGCTGAAAAACTGCAAGGCTCTGATTCATGGTTATCTCTGCGGTCAGGCAGGGGCGAAAGCGATGCTCCGGGCAATTATGGGAGATGTCAATCCGTCCGGAAAGCTGAGTGAGACCTATCCGCTGAAGTATGAAGACGTTCCCTCAGCGCCTTATCTTCCGTCAAAAGAGCGGACGGCGGAATACCGGGAGGGGCTTTATGTAGGCTATCGTTATTTTGAGACTGCCGGGGTTCCAGTGCTGTTCCCATTTGGGTACGGCCTGAGTTACACTACGTTTTCCTACGAAAACCTGAGAATACAGCATGAAAAAGCAGTTTTTGAGATTACCAATACCGGAAGCTGGGACGGGGCAGAAACTGCCCAGATGTATGTCAGCGCGAAATGCAGCGGGGTCTACCGACCAAAGAAGGAACTGAAGGGATTTCAAAAAGTATTCCTGAAAGTGGGGGAGACTAAGACAGTGGAGATCCCCATTGGCCGGGACGCATTCCGTTACTTCAATGTGAATACCAACAAATTTGAAGTGGAGAGTGGTGAATATGAGATCCTGATCGGCTCCAATGTGGCGGATATCCGCCTTTCTGAAACCGTGGACGTGATCGGTACGGACGCGCCGCTTCCCTACAATAACGAGAGGCTCCCCCATTATGCGTCAGGGCAGGTAAAGAATATTCCGGACGCGGAATTTGAAGAACTTTTGGGGCACAGGATCCCCAATGGACACTGGAGCGGTCAGCTTGACAGAAATGACGCCATGTGCCAGATGTATTACGCGAAGAGCGGCCTGGCGAGGCTCATATATAAGATCATGACCTATATGCTGAACAAGAGCATGGCAAAGGGGAAACCGAACCTGAACCTGATGTTTAATTACAATATGCCTTTCCGGGCGATCGGAAAGATGGCAGGCGGCATTGCCAGCCAGGAGATGGTGGACGGGATCGTAACCATTGTAAACGGACATTTCTTCAAAGGGTTCGGGCAGGTGATGGGAGGATTCTTCCGGCAGAGGAAGGTTCAGAAAAAAGCGAAGCAGATGGAGTAGCATAAAGTACTCATACAAGAGACGGAGGTGGAGTTAGTGAAAGAAAACGCATTTACAAAATGGTGGTCGGGCTTTGCCGTAAAACATCCCGGGGCGGCAAAATGGATCCGCGAAGGAGGCCTGTTCTTCCTGTTCAGTAACCTGGTGACTGTGTGGCAGTATATCCTGATCCAGTTCCTGCCGGGGGCATTCTCAGCCTATAAGGATGTGGAATGGATGTGGCCGGGGATTCGGATGAACCTGTTCGGAGCCTCATTTACATTCAATGTATTGGGGTACAGCGTGGCGGACGGCGGCCTTGCCTACTTTATCGGCTATCTGATCGCAACCTTTACAGCCCAGTGCATCAATTTCCCGCTGCAGAGGAACATTACCTTCCGAAGCCATGGGAAGATCCCGCCGCAGATCGTGGGATATTTCTTCGGATGGGTGGGCGTGACACTGGTGGTCAATTCCATCAATAGCATTTGGGTCGGCGTGGCCGGGACGCTGGGGGTGCCGGATTTCATTTACAATATTATCACTACTGTACTGACAGGCGGCGTGTCCATGGTGATCTTCTTTGTGGTCAATAAGGTCATCTTCCCGGAGGGAGAAGCGAAGAAGGACGAAAAGAAGTAAATCAACATTCCGAGGCGGTGCATAGACATCTTCAAAGGGAGATCAGGTCGCGCTGCATTTTCGCAGGGGGGGTTCCCTGGGGAGACTCCATGATTTTGCGCTGCAGGCGACGCTGACTCCATTATCCGGCGATATCAGCGTGGACATCAAGTCCGGCATCGACGGGCGCGTGACCAATACCGGGACACAGCATTTCACGGATGGAGACATGCGGTTTTATGAAGGAAAGTATATCCAGTATGTGCCGAAAACGACTCAGTCCAACATTGCGTTTGTGCTGAATACGACCCATGGTTTCTGGCTGGACGATACAGAATTGGACATTCCGGCGCAGTTGAATATGGATCTGCGCAAAGTATACGGCGGCTACCATGCGGATGTGAAAAAGGGCGAGTCCTTGCGGATAGAAAAATACTGCAACGTATATACAGCCAGAGATTTTGATATGCAGGGAAAGACGGTGGCGGATATTCAGGTTCTGTCGCTGGAACAGGTAAAGGGGGCGTACCATGACTGTAGGTTCTGCCGCAGAGCTTCTCCGATATAAAACTCAGGAACATATTTTATATACCAAAAGGCATCTTCCTTTACAGTCCATACGTTTTTGCGATCGGCAAATGGCTTTATGAAGTCTGTGCAGGTTTGAAGCGGGATGAGGCCTGCCCGGGTTACCGGCATTTTTATATCGAACCGTGTCCGGGAGGAAATCTGCAATATGCGGAAAGTACCCATAGATCCGGATATGGTAATATGGCTGTCCGGTGGGAAAGGCAGGAAGATCAGCTGATTCTATCTGTGGATATTCCTGCAAATACGACAGCAACGATCCTTCTGCCCGGAGCATGGAAAATCCTGGATCGCAGCGGACTGGATTTTGAAGAGGCGGGAAACCAGTTCAAGGCACATACCGGCTCAGGGAGATATAAAATTTTATGCCAGATGGATGAATTTGCATGAAAAAGGCTGTGGAGCAATGAAAGAAAATGACTCATTAGTTGTTTATAAGTATATGAAAAGGATAGGCTGTGCTGGAAAGTACGCCTGTCTTTTTTTTCTGGTTAAGAACATTATGTTAGTTAATATTATATTCGCAAGCAATAGAATGTACTCGCAAGTTTAGATTAGAAATGGTAAAAAGAATCATATATGATGTGATTCTATAAAACTATGGAAAGCCGGATCGCGTATTTTAAGTTTCTCTATCCGGGAATGGAAACAGGATGCATTCTTGCAGCGCTTTTCGCTGTCTGCATCTGCGTCCCCCTGTTCATGTACGGACGGATGGAAAAAAGAAGCCTGACCGCCAGGACGGCGGAAGAATGAGGAGGTGCGGCGGCGCTGCCGATGGATGGCAGCGCCGCACCGGGAGGATATGAGGATGCAGTCATCCTTCCACCGTATGCGCGATATAGGTCAGATGGTCGCCTAACCGTTCCAGATTGGACACCAGGTTGATATAGACGCTGCTGCATTCCGGTTTGCATTCGCCGGAGTGCAGCCGTTCCATGTGCCGGTTCAGAAGCTTTTTCCGGAAGGCGTCGATATCCTGCTCTGCCTGGTCGATCTGCACCAGCAGCCCTTCATCCTTTTCCAGGATCAGCCGTTTGGTCAGCGCGTACATTTCTTCCAGCCGCTGTACCATAGCATCAATCTCTGCCTTGACACTGTCGGAAAAATAAAGGTCATGCCGGATGGATCTCTGCGTATACTTGGTAAAATTATCCGCGATCTCGGCGATCCTCATAACATCCCCCACGTTGTTGTGGAGCGTGGAGATATTTTCCTCATCGGACAGCTTGCTCTGGGCGGACAGCCGGATCAGGTAGTTGACGATGGTATGGTAAATGCCGCCGGCCTGGTTGATCAAAACCTGGCTTGGTTCGATCAGGCTTTTATCCTTCTTGTAAAAGGAGCGGTACGCCGTCCGGAATGCATCCATGGCGGTGTCGGATAAAAGGATCATTTCCTTTTCCAACTGAGAAATGGCGATGGAAGCGGAAGACAGCATCCTCTCGTCCAGGTAAGTCACCGCGGTTTCCTCTTTCTTTTCCGAGATCAAAAGCTCCGATATTTTCACAAATATATTGCAGAATGGCAGAAACAATATGGTGCAGGTTACGTTGAAAAAGGTGTGGAACATGGCGATCTCTGTCGCCGCTGATCCGAACCATGTACGGAAGGTGTCATTCATAAAATCCGGCCAACACATCAGCAGGATGAAAAAGAGGACCGAACCGAAGGTATTGAACATCAGATGGATCAGCCCCGCCCGCTTCGCATTGGCGCTGGATGTGAAGGAAGACATCAGCGCGGTCACGCAGGAGCCGATGTTCGTACCCAGGATGATGAAGAGAACCTCATTGCCGCCTGTGCCGATGGTCAGCCCGGCCACCGACATGGCAATGATCACTGAGGTCGTCGCGGAGCTGGACTGAACCAGGGCCGTGAGAAAAATGCCGATCCCGAATAACAGGAACGGGTTCGTGACCACCTCAAACATATGCTGTATGGCGTCCCGGTTGTACTTCATGGCGTCCGACATCAGGGACAGGCCGATGAAAATGAGGCCCAGGCCGGATAAAATGAATCCGGTCTTCTGCAGGTTGTCGCTTTTGCAGGCCATGCTCATCATCATGCCGATGAATACAAAGATCTGTATGTAGGTCGTCACCGGAAATGCGCTCAGCGCGGCAATCTGCGCGGTGATGGTGGTTCCGATATTGGCCCCCATGATCATGGCCGCGGCCTGGTGCAGGTTCACGATCCCTACGTTGACAAAGCCCACGATGAGCACGGTGGTCACGCCGGAGCTTTGGATCAGGGCGGTGGTGGCGGCGCCGATTCCTACATTGACCAGCCGCCTGTCCGCTGTTTTTTCGAACAGATCCTTGATTTTTCCTGTGGCAAGCTGCTCGATATTGGCGGTGAGAAGGTGCACCCCGACCAAAAACACGCCTGTCCCTGCAAGCAGCCTGACTGTAAACATGATCAACTCTCCAAAAGTCATTTTCGTTCCCTCCATCTGCCTCCCGGAAGCCCTGTGCGTTCGGATTCGCGGGAGCACTCTTTCTTCCTTTGTATACCTGCAGTGTTTTTCCGGCATAGCGCAAAATAAGCGAGACAATGCCGCGATATATACAACAGCAAAGTCTCGCTATTTCATCACAGAGCCGGATTCGAAAATCGTACTGACGGCTAAGTAAACACAGGATGACCTGTGCAAGCTACTCCCTTTGTTGCGTATAGTATATAGGTTTTGGGAGGGGTTGTCAATCCATCTTTTGTTACTATTCACAGCCGCTATTTTACCGGCCGGATGCCTTGCAGCATGGTGCAAGGCACCGTGAACAGTAACGAATAGTAACCATCTTTTTCAATTCCTTCTTCTATAAACTTGACAAAAACAGTATGTTTTTATATAATATAGACGAATTGCTCGGAGGGCATATTACTCGTTGGAAGTAATACGCTGGATAAGGCGCAGATTGAAAAGTCTGTTCTTTATCCAGCTTTTTTTACTTTTTGGGAAGTGAAAAATTAGTGAGGAAGAGAATATGTACCTTCCAGGAGTGCTGTGGTCAGCGGGGTATTGATCTATTTTCTCCCGGTTGTGGCAGGAGCAGATGTGATCTGGTTTGCTATGCCGGTTACGGAACTGCTAGTACAGCATTGTGTAATTAACGGTGAATACTGCACCTGCTATTTCTGCCAGCACTGCGTTGTCGTCAATCAACGATGCCACCGCATCGCCTCTTTCCTCCGCCTTGTCCTGACAAAAATATCAGGCACATTATTCACCATTATATACGCAATGCTGTACTAGTTGCAGTTTATGTAACGGTGAAAATGGTGCAGTACACGAAGGCAGTATCGGACCGTTAGCAGACGAGGTGGGGCATGATTAAGATTGGAATGATGTTTATGATGCAGGAGAGGAGGACGGCATCTTTTATATTGTGATGGAATTGGTAGAAGGGATTACTGTTAAGAATTATATTGGGAGAAAAGGGAGATTGTCTCTGCGCCATCAACCGTATTGCAGAACAGAAAATTATTTCGGCTGACCGCAAAGGGTCTGATATGCCTTTCCGTTCCCCAACATTGCAGGGGCTGTCCCTATAAAGGGCAGTCCCCTTGTGTGGGGTACTGTATCAGAAAGCTGACAGAGAGAAACACCACAAGCTGAAGCCCTAAACACTAACAGGTTTTTATATTATCATACTGTTTTATGAGTAGCTATCATATGGCAGCCTCTTTTTCCTCTTTAGAAGACTTCCCCTCCGGCTTCGCCAAGTTTCTTTCTCAATGTTTCTTCCAAGGCAATCAACGCGGGTATAAAACTGTCGCGGATCAGAAGGAGTATTTCGTCAACGTCGTCTTCATCGTAGATATGTGCGGAGGTATTACGTTTTCTCAGCATGAGAAGCCATACCGCGGAATCATCTAAAAAGCCGTGCTTATAGCCGAGCTGTAAAATCTCTCTGGGTGATCCGGACGCTGCGCTTTCAACCCCGTGCGCCCTTAAAACGGCCTGTACTGCTTTCCAGGCAAGTTCAAAGGTGAGGTGAAACTGTCCGATGATGCCTGTTCTGTAAATCTCGTTCTCGTCCGCGAACGCAAAATCAGCATTTTTCAGCACACCAAGACAGTTTGTAAAATTATCGAGTTTTTTCATATATGACTACCCCGTCCCTTTCAAGTTCTTTTTTTAACTCTTCCGAAACTCCCGAATCGAGATCTATGATATCAAAAATCAGGAGCGAATGCACATTTTCTTTTATGTCCCAATAGAAAGAATTGAAATCTCCGCCGCTTACGGCAATATCAATATCGCTCCTTTCCGTATTCGTACCCCTTGCCCGGGAGCCGAACAGGATCACTTCCTGAATATCATGCTTTCGGGCCGATACAGAAATATCCTTTACAATTCTGTCAGAAATATGACATTTCATAGGCAACCGCTCCTAACCGTTTTTTGTTATTTCACAACCACTCACGCTGCCTAAAGTATACAGCAATTTTTCTATGAAATCAACAGGTGTTTGAGCTAAGAAGTATGCCAGCATGGTGCAAGACACCGTGAACAGTAACGGCAAAGCGTACCAGACGTGACGTGGTTGAATCGGGGCTTTTAAAACGCACCTCTGGTATGCTAAAATGATAGAGAAAACAGAAAAAGACTTTCCAACCAATGGTGGAACCTCACCGATCCAACCGTTGGTTCGTGTGAAAAACGTACAGTCAGGTGTATTGTTCAAGGCAAAAGGAGAAAAATATGAGAATACTCACTATAAATGGCGGACTGCACAAAGGAAATACGTGGCGGTTGACGGAGATCGTAAGAAAGATTTTATATAAATGCGATCAGAACATTGAGTTCCATGAAATACATTTAGCGGATATTGACCTTCCGTTCTGTACGGGATGCAGCAATTGCTTCCGCAAAGGACATGCAGCCAGCCTTCATAATCAAAAAATACAGCCTGTCATGGATCTGATAGAAGAAAGCGATAGTGCTGATTCCGTTTAATCTATTTCAAGCTATGTGTGTTGGCAACAAAGGAGAGAAAGAGTATCCAACGGAAGATAATCATTTTTGGCCAAAATATAAAGGTATGA
>Ga0137306_101946_pt1 | contig 18936 bp, 13 predicted proteins | sample Inofroosms_March_FD_97187 | JGI IMG/M metagenome (GOLD analysis project Ga0137306, IMG submission 97187) | Mouse cecal microbial communities from Vienna, Austria - N-Acetylneuraminic and N-Acetylglucosamine D2O microcosms_March | ecosystem: Host-associated > Mammals > Digestive system > Large...
GCATATGAACAGCTGCTGTCTGAGGGGTACATAGAATCGGTTCCCTGCAGAGGCTATTATGTCTGTGAGATGGAGGAACTGTATCATCTGGAGCAGGGATTGCAGATGTCAGAGGAGAGGACGGAGGAGAAAACAAAGCATTACCTGTATGATTTTACTCCGAACGGAATTGATCTGGAGCATTTTCCCTGTGCAACATGGAGGAAGCTGAGCAGGGAGGTTCTGCAGGACGATCAGAAGGAACTGTTTCACCTGGGAGATCCAAAAGGGGAGTATGCGCTGAGAAAAGCGATCAGCAGCTATCTGCATCAGGCGCGCGGAGTGAATGCGCATCCTTCTCAGATCGTGATCGGAGCAGGCAACGACTATCTGCAGATGCTCCTTTCCAGAATGATCGGAACAGATCTGAAAGTAGCAATGGAAAGCCCTACATACCGGCATGCATATGATATCTTCCGAAGTCTTGGGTATGAGTGCTGTACCGTTCCCATGGATCAGTATGGGATGGATGTGAGAGGATTAAGAGAAAGTCAGGCGGAGATTGCCTATGTGATGCCCTCCCACCAGTATCCTATGGGAACTGTTATGCCCGTAAAAAGGCGACAGCAGCTTTTGCACTGGGCTTCCGAGAGAGAGGAAAGATATATCATTGAAGATGATTACGACAGCGAATTCCGGTACATTGGAAAACCGATCCCATCTCTGCAGGGGAGCGATGTGCATCAGAGCGTGATCTATATAGGAACCTTTTCCAAATCCATCGCGCCGTCCGTTCGGATCAGTTATCTGGTTCTGCCGTCTGTACTGCTTTCAAAGTATGAACAGGTGGGAAGAAAATTTTCCTGTACCGTATCCAGAACCGATCAGAAGATGCTGCAGCTGTTTATGGAACGCGGGTATTTTGAACGTCATCTGAACAAAATGAGAACCATATACAAGAACAAACATGATGTGCTGCTTGCGGAGGTGAAGAAGATGGACAGGATCGGAAAGGTCCTGGGGGAGCGTTCCGGTGTTCATATCCTTCTGCAGATGAATGAAAAATGGTCGGAGCAGGAACTTGTTGTCCGCGCCGGCCGGGCGGGAGTTAAAGTGTACCCGTTGTCAGATTACTGTATTGACGACAGAGTGTATGAGCCGACGATTCTGCTCGGTTACGCAACGATGACAGAAGAGAAGATACAAAAGGCAGTAAAGATTCTGGCAGAAGTATGGAAGTAATTTCCGGTTTGACAACTGCCTGTGGAATCAGTATGATGAAAAGGAACATACAGAAGAGATGAGGGATTCTTTATGAGAAAATTTTGTGTCTGGAAAAGATTGACCGCTATGGCACTGACTGTACTGGTATTTACGACAGACCAGAGTATCGTTTATGCATCGGGGACGGACGGAGTGTCAGGAGCGATCAGTCAGGAGGAAATTCTGCCCCCGGAGGTCCTGAGCGGAGAGCAGAATCCGGAAAGCCCGGTTCGGGATAATCCGGGATCCGGAGGACAGGATCCGGAAAGCCCGGTTTTGGATAATCCGGGATCAGAGGGACAGGATCCGGAAAGCCCGGTTTTGGATAATCCGGGATCAGAGGAACAGGATCCGGTAAATCCGACTTTGAATAATCTGGAGCCGGCAGAGCAGACGGAAGAATGGTATCCGTCAACCGGAAAGAATGCCCTGGATGCGGAAACGTTTCTGTTTGAGCAGGAGCAGATGAAAGAACCGGAAGAAAACGGTCCGTATGAAGCATCTTATGGAGCGCAGCTGTCCGGTACGACGGCCGGTGAACTGTATCGCGCCTTAAAAATCTGCTGGGATGGGGAAGAAGAGCAGACGGTTTCCCTGGGAGAGGTGATTACCGAAGAAGCTTTGCTGGAAGGAGAAGCTTATGATACGTTTCGCCGTACATATGAAAAAGCAGCGCAGAATGCATTTGATGCATTCTGGTACGATGAGACAGACGCACAGGAGCTGGATATCGAAAAAAGCGGGCTGATCATTCACTATACAGGGGAACCGCTGAAAGATGGAACAGTCCGCTGGAAAGCCGGTGCGAAATGGAATCTTTTCCGGGAAGAGGCAGAGGAACCGGCAGAAGAAGAACCGGTACAGGATGCGCTGGAAGAGGAAGCGGCCTGTGTTCAGTATCTGCAGGAAGCGTTCGCCGAAGTATCGGAAATCCGGGAGCAGAATCTGCAGGAAGAGGAGATTTTGGAGAATGCGGACGAGAACTGTGCGAGAATGTTCAAAAAACTGTGCGAGCGGGCGGATATAGACTGTATTCTGATAAAAGGCGTGGTTGATGAAGAAGCCGGTATATGGAATGCGGTCCGTGTGGGGGAAGAGGACTGGTATCTTGTGGATATTCCGCACGGCGTTTTTTTGAAAGGGCTGCGTGATCAGGAAGAAGGGGAGAATGAAGAAACGGAAGGAATACGCAGATTATACGGCGATTTTTCCAACAGCCATATGGGATTTTTCTGTTATCCAAAGATAAGCCTGACTGATTATCCGGGGCTGGAAGAGACAGAGACGGAGGAACCGGCGGTTTATTCGGCGGAAGATCCGGGACTTTCGGCAACGGACGAGATGTCTTTGCAGACAGGGACGGAGGATACGGCGGGCGGCTCGAAACCTGCAGAGGAAGCATCCCGGCCCTCTTCTGCGCCGGAATCTGCAGAAGAGGCCGCTGTGCCGGCGCCGCAGGCGGATGCTTATCAGGTCGCAGAAGCGGCAGAAAGTCAGGCACGGGCGGTGCCAGCTCCCGCTTCGGAAAAGGCGCTGACGCAGGTATCTGTATCCGCTGTGAAACCGCAGACTTATACAGGAAAGGCAATAACGCCCAAAGTGACGGTGAAGGATGCGTCCACGGGAAAAACATTGAAAGTCGGAAAACAGTATACGCTTTCCTATGAAAATAATGTGAACGCCGGAACAGCGACAGCTGTGATCCGGGGTATTGCCGCGAGCGGGTATGACGGAGTGCTGCGGGTCAATTTTACAATCAGGCCGCAGAATATCAGCAAAGTCAGTTCCAAGGTCATAGGAAAGAAATTCGGGTATACCGGACAGCCGGTAACTCCGGGTGTCAACGTGAGTTATAAAAAGACGGCGCTGTATGAAGGAAAAGATTATGTAATCAGCTATGTGAATAATGTGAATAAAGGAAATGCACAGATTCAGCTGACTGGAACCGGGAATTTTACCGGGACGAAAGTCCTGAAGTTCAAAATCGCGGACAACAGTATGAAGGAGACAAAGGTGGTCCTGTCCTCCTATTCGGATGTCTATGCGGGAATGGGCGCGCTGCCGACCGTCACAGTAACATGGAGAGATCAGCTTTGCCGGGAAAATGTAGATTACACGGTGCGTTATCCCAAAAAACTGAAAGTGGGAAAGAACTATATCACGGTAAAAGGAATGGGGAACTTTAAAGGTTCCGTAAAAGTTCCCTATACGATCTCCAGAGCATCCCTTGGGGATGCGGAGATTCATCTGCCGTATGCCTGGCAGTATACGGGGAAGGGAATCAAACCGCTGCCGTCCTCTGTGGTCGTAAACGGAGCAACGCTGCGGGCGGGGAAGGATTATACCATAAAATATCAGACTGCCTCGGGGAAGAAAACCGGAAAAGTCAAAGATGCCGGAAGCTATAAGATCATTCTGACCGGGAAGAAAAATTATCAGGGAACGGTTGTATTTGACATCTGCGTGACGGGCGACCAGAGCGTGCTGAACCAGAATTATAACAGCGCCCAGAGCACGATTAAAGAGAACAATTCCGACGGCGGCAGCGTGCCGCCGGATACGAGTCCGGGTGAGACGGTAGCTGTAGAAAAAGACAGGTACTTCGGATATTATGAAGGATATAAAATCACTTCCAAAAAAGGAATCCAGGGTGTGTCGAACTATACGGAAGATCTCGGGGCGCAGCACGTGCTTTTGAATGTGAATATGGCTGATCTGATCAGCATGACCGCACAACCGGGGTACGTTCCGTATGTATACAAAGGAAAAACATATTATTTTGGAGACCTGATCGCACTGAAAAATACAGTGTATTATCTGCACGGCTGGGGAGGCGCGGAGAATCCGTACGGGGCCAACCATATGCGCAATGTAACTTTCGTGCTTTTGATGGGATGGAAGGAGGAGCTGTCCTGGCTGATTCATCCTTCGGCCAGAAAGCAGGGAAAACCTTATTACACTCTGAACATGCAGGATGCGGCGGCAAGAGATACGTTTGAGGCGCTGTTCCGTTATATGGGAGAGGAATTCGGCGACTATAAGACGCGGGTCAGCAACTGGACGCTTGGAAATGAGGTGAACAGCTGCAAAGAATGGAATTATTCCGGCGGAATGTCGCTGAATGACTGCGTGGCCAATTACGCTCAGGCGTTCCAGCTTCTTTACAGCGGAGTGAAGAGGGCGGCCACCAGTTCCAGAGTCTTTCTCTCTCTGGATCACTGCTGGACGGCTTCGGTGGCAGGACACAGCGGGAAATCGTTCCTGGATCAGTTTGCGAAGTACATGAATCAGACGGCGCCGGGCGTGCAGTGGAATGTGAATTATCATCCGTACTCGCAGCCGCTTAATAAAACCGGTTTCTGGAGCGATCAGTCCAATACAACCGGGTCTGTCAAAACCGGTTATATTTCCATGAAAAATATTCAGGTACTGACGGATTATCTGTCAGCCATAGAAGCGCAGTATGGAAAAGCCGGCGGATCGATTCGAGTGATTCTTGGAGAACTTGGTTATACGGCCAGAAAGGGAAACGCTTCGCAGGAAAGCCTGCAGGCGGCAGCGCTTGGGTACGGTTACTATATTGCCATGTTCAACACCAGGATTGATTCGTATATTATACGTGCATACCTGGATGACCCGGCAGAGACGAAAGACAGTCTGTATCTCGGCCTTATGGACAGCAGCCATGGAAGAAAGGCGTCCTATGAGGTGTATAAGAATCTGGATACGGACAGGTCGCTGCAGTATATGAATCCGTACCTGCAGACAGTTGGTTTAGACAGCTGGGAGAGTGCGATTACAGGATTCCGCGCCGATGCGCTGCCTGCGTCAGACTTCTGATTTACGGCCTGCCTGGCGACAGCGGAAGATACGGAAGTCAAATGCCCCGCGGCAGTCGCCAAATATACATGCAGGCACGTCTGCCTGGCTCGTTGCCTGCGGGAAGAAAGAAAACGGACAGGGGAATGACGTTCCCTCTGTCCGCGCGCAAAGAAAAGGAGTCTGCTTTCTGTGAAGAAGCCGGCTCCTTTTTTGACAGACCGGATTAAATTTCCTTTTCGGGTGTTTTTTCGGCAGTCTCTTTTGAATCTTCTTTTGTGTCCGCGTCTTTTTTTGCGGCGGATGCCTCCGGGGAACTGCCGGTTTCTTCTTCAAAGATCTCTTCCTCATCGTCAAATGCGGTTACATCTTCGGCCCCGTCTTCTTCAAACAGTTCGTCATCATCGAAGTCGTCGTCAAAATCTTCATCGAAGTCCTCCTCTTTGCCGAAGAACTTCTGATAGATAAAGAGACCTCCAACTACGGCGAGCGCAGCTGTGCCGGCGGCTGTAAGCATTTTTAGAACTTTTTTCATAAATATACTCCTTTCATACGAGTTTGTTTTTTTCTATTTTAATATAAACAGCGAGGGATGAAAAGTGAAAAATCATTAAAATTTAAGAAAATATCCATTGTACTTTCGGATGTTTTCTATTATATTGATATAGTATTTACAGAAAAGGAAAAAAGAAAACAATGATTCGATTGATTGTAAGCGATATTGACGGTACGCTTGTGCCGGAAGGCGGAAGCTGTGTAAATCCGGAATATATGACTGTGATTCGGGAGCTGCTGGATGAGGGCGTACAGTTTGCGGCGGCCAGCGGAAGGCAGGCCAGCAGTATTGATGCGGTGTTTCATGAACTGCGGGACCGGATTTATTACCTGGGAGATAATGGAGCCTGTATTTTAAAGGACGGAAAATCCGTCAGGGAAATGCGGATGAACAGTGAAGATCTTCGGGCTCTTTTAAAAGAATTAAAGGGGATTCCGGGACATCACATGCTTCTTTCTGTGAAAGAAGGGTATTATACGGATGACACGGACGAAGCGTTTGTCAGGCTGGTGTTTGAAGAATACAGAGGGGTAGGCGGCATTGTGGAAAAGATGGAGGACTATGCAGATTCCTGTATCAAATTAAGCCTGTATTGTGAGAACGGTGCGCAGGGCCTTTATGATCTTTTTTACAGTCGCTGGAAAGACCGGTTTATTATTAACGTTTCCGGGGCGAAATGGGTGGATATCAACGCGTACGGGGCAACGAAAGGAAGCGCGGTGGAATGGCTTCAGGAGAAATATGGAATTACTTCGGAGGAAACGGTGGTATTTGGCGATAATTATAATGACATATCAATGATGAAAAGGGCAAAAAGGAGTTATGCGTCGGAACTGTCCAATCCGGATATTAAAAAGGCCGCGCGGTACGTGGTGGCTTCGTATGAGAAAGACGGCGTACTCTCCGTGCTGAAAGAGATTCTAAAGGAGATTCGGCATGAAGCATAGAAAAAAGTACAGGGCAGTCTGCCTGCTGTCGGCCTTGTGCCTTCTCCTGTCCGGCTGCGAAAATACAAGGATTGTGCTTACTACAGGACTTGCTTCCGATGAACTGTTTCGGATCGGAGACGTATCCTGCGGACTTTCGGAGGCTCTGGTATATCTGATGAATCAGAAGGGCAGCTATGAGAATGTATATGGAATTGAGATGTGGGAGCATGCGCTGGGCGATATGACAATGGAGGAATATCTGAAAAATCAGGTAATTTCCGAACTGGCGCAGGTAAAAAGCATGGTTCTTCTGGCGGAGGAACAGGAGATTGTGCTGACAGAGCCGGAGCTGGCAGACGTGCAGCAGGCGTCAGAAGAATATTTTGCGTCGTTGAGTCAGAACGAAGTATCGGCGCTGAAAGTGGATCAGGAATCCATCAGAAAGATGTATGAAGACTATTGTCTTGCGTTCAAGACATATCGGCAGATTGTGGACGACGTCAGTATTGAGATCAGTGATGATGAGGCGCGGATTATACAGCTGCAACAGCTGTATGTTCCGGAAGAACATCTGGCGGAGGAACTGAGAGGCCGACTGGAAGAAGGAGAAGATTTCGGAAACCTTGCGGCCAATTATTCCAAAGTGTCTCAGACTACGATTACCGTTGCAAGAGGAGAAAAGAGCAGCGCTTATGAAGAGATTGCTTTTAACCTGGACAACGGGGAAATCAGCGGCGTATTTGCAGAGGACGGAGGATATTATATTCTGAAATGTCTGGACACATATATGGAGGAGGCGTCTGAAGCCAACAAGATTCAGGTGGCACAGAAACAGAAGACGGAACGGTTTCAGGAAATTTATGAGGAGCTGATGAAAGATACACTGTCTGAATTTCAGGAAAAATTATGGGACAGGATCAGCTTTTCCGATTATGAGGAGGTACAGACAAGTTCCTTTTTTGAAATCTATGAAAGATACTGTGAGCAGTCGTGATACAGATACTGCCGCGGTCCGGCGGGCTGCGGCAGTATCTGTGCGTGAACGGATGTCAGCGCAGGATTTCCTGAAGACAGTTAAGAAGTTCCGTGTTCTTTTCCGGCATCATAAAACAAAAGCGGAAAAAAGTCTCATCCTCCAGTCCCGGAAAACTGGAACAGTCCCGAAGCATAAGCCCCTTTCGGATTGCGTGGACAAAGACGTCATAGGAGGTGATTCCTTTTTTCAGAATACGGACCAGGATAAAATTGGCGTAAGGCCTGTACACTTTTATGTTTTTCCAGTTCTGCAGTTCCCGATAGATACGCTCGCGTTCTGAGAAAATCAGATGTCTGGTCCGCCGGATATAATCCGTATCCGTGAACATCAGCCTGCCTGCCACGTCGGCGAGGGTGTTCAGCGTCCAGGGGTTCTGCCGTTCTTTGACTGTTTCAAGCAGTTTCAGATTGCCGGTCAGAGCGTAGCCAAGGCGCAGGCCGGGCGCGGCAAAGAACTTGGAGATGCCGCGGAGAATGATCAGATTATCATAGTCATTTAAAAGACCCACAGAAGAGATGCTGACGTGTTCCGGGGCAAATTCGGCATAGGTTTCATCAATCATAACGAAGATTCTTCTGGACTGGCAGTACGCGAGAATCTGACGCAGTTCTTCCGGTTCTGTGGCGGTGGAGGTCGGATTGTTCGGATTACAGAGAATACAGAGTCTGGTCCTGTCATCCATGGCATTGCAGAAATCCGCCGTGTCCAGCAGAAAACCGGACTCTTCTTTCAGCGCATAATAACGGACGTTTCCGCCTGCCAGACGGACTTCCCGTTCGTATTCGGAATAGGTTGGTGAGACGATCAACGCTTCTTCCGGTTTTAAAATCTGTATAAACAGGGAGATCAGTTCGGTGCATCCGTTTCCAACGATGATCTGTTCCGGCAGGCATCCGGCATAGGCTCCGATCTGGTTTCGAAGTTTTGTGTATTCCGGATCCGGATAGGCGGTGACCGCATCAATGTTTTCAGCCAGCCCTTCTCTCATCTTTGGGGAAATGCCAAGCGGATTCACATTGGCACCGAATCCGGTAATGGATTCTTTGGGAATTCCAAAGTATTTTTCGATTTTTTCCAGATCACTTCCATGAAAATGTTCTTTTCCCTCTATCCTGTTTTCCATTCCTTTACTCCTCATTTCTTCCTGTAGTTGCACGAAATAACGGAAAAGTGCTATAATGTAACCATTATAAACCAATACGGCAAAAAAGCAATGGTGTTCATATGAAAGAGAAAATAATCAATTTTTTCAACGGAATAATTACCTATGAGCGTCCCGGTCTTCGAACAGAACCGGAAGAACTGGTACTGGAACTGGAGCCCGGGGAGACTGCAGAAGGAAGTTTCGTGATCAGTTCCTGTGATGAACGCAGAATAAAAGGACTTTTACATACAAGGATTCCGGGAATGACGCTTCGGGGGGACAGTTTTTTCGCCAGAGCGGCCAGAGTGGAATATGTTTACCGTCCGCAGTGTCTTAGAGAAGGCGAGCAGCTGGAGGGCGCTATCTGGCTGGAAACGAGTGCGGGCGAATATAAACTGCCTGTGAGAGTGGACATCAAAGGAGGCGCGTCGAAGGAGGAAGAGGACAGGCCGCTTCCTGTTGTACTGGCAAAGGAAGAGGAACTGCAGGTATACAGGACCGGAAACGGTCAGAGTGAGGAATGGAAAGAGAAAAGGCGGAGGCAGAAGGCCTGTTTTGATCTGCAGCGGGTGCTGGAACAGGAACGTGCAGGAATCCGTACGGAGCAGGAAGCGCTCGCACAGTATCGCAGTCTGGCGGACAGCCTGACGGCAGCAGAGCCGGAGTCCGATCGGTATCCGCTTCTGGACGCGTGGGTTATGCTTCGGGAAGGGAGAAGGGAAGAGGCCGGATGGATTCTCAGAAAGTATGAAAAGTCCCGTCTTCTTCAGCTGCGGGACGGATCTGTCCGGGCGGTGTTCCTGTATGTGGACAGTCTCTTTTCCGAGGATAAGAAAGTGCGTTCTTTCGCGGTGTCGCAGCTGCAGAAAATGTATCAGAAGCAGCCGGAAAACTGGACGGTCACATCGCTTCTTCTGGAACTGGATCCGAAGCTTGAAAAAAATATGCGTACCCGTTACATGGTACTCGAGAGACAGTTTCATGCCGGCACAAGAAACAGGCTGCTCTATCAGGAAGCGTATGCACTGCTTCGGAAAGATATGGCGCTGTTTACAAGACTGGATGCATTTACCATACAGGTTTTTGGCTGGGCGGCACGCAGAGGGCTTTTGACGGAAGAGGCGGCGCAGGCGGTTGCACTGCAGGCGACAAGAATCAGGAAATGGTCTCCTCTGGCAGCCGGGCTTTTGAGAGACTGTTACCAGATTCATCCCTCCAAAGAGACGGCGGGAGCGGTCTGCCTGATCTATATCAGAGGGCATCGGACGGACGCGGAAGCTTTCTCATGGTATGAACGGGGCGTGGAATGGGATGCGAAAATTACGAACCTGTATGAGTATTTTATCTACGCGCTGCCGGAACGTTATCCGAAACTGCTGCCCAGACAGGTACTGCTGTATTTTCATTACCATAATACGCTGACAAGCAGGCAGAAAACGGAATTTTACTGCAATCTGGTCCGGTATGGTACACCGGGAGACGCGGTCTATGAGGAACACAGACGATCTCTGCAGGAATTTCTTCTGGGACAGCTTCGGGAAAGAAAGATAAATGAATCGCTCGCATGGCTGTACGGGAGATGTCTTCTGGCGGAGACGCTGGAAGAGGATCTTCTGAACGCTCTGGCGGATCTGCTGTTTGTGCAGAAAGTCGCCTGCAGGGAGAAGAGAATCCGCGCGGTGGAGGTCCGTCATGAACAGCTGGAAGAAGCGGTGCTGGTGCCGCTTGTCGGCAAAAGCGCATATATACCGGTATATACCTGGGACGCGGCGGTGACTCTGATTGACGAACAGGGAGGACGTCACCAAAAGAGCGTGCCCTGCGAGCGAAAACGGATCATGATTGAACCGGGATTTCTGCAGCTTTGTACCATGAAACTGAAAAATCATACAGGGCTGAATCTTTATCTGCTGGATGGGGAGAGAAGGCATCGGCTGAAGGAAGACAATCTGTCTCTGGTCAGGACACTTCTTGAAGATGAACGGATTACAGAGTCCTACAGGCAGCAGCTGAAGCTGGAACTTCTGGACTATGAGCGGAAACATAACAGGCTGGATCAGATAAAGAAACAGCTGCTTTTTTCAGACGGGGAAGCAGTGAGGCTTTCAAGGAGCTGTCAGGCTTCCTATATCGAGATTCTGATCTTATTGAAACGCGACGAGGATGCGCTTCGGCTTTTGTGGAAAACCGGGTGCCGGGGAGTGGAGCCCCGTTTTTTACTGCAGCTTCTGCAAAGAGTTCTGGCGGAGGAGAGATTCTCAAGAAATGTGATCCTGCCCCTGGCATGGCAGGTATTTGAGCAGGGAATGTATACGGAACAGATTATCGCCCTCCTGGCGGAAGAAGATATGGGAGATACCGGACAGCTCCTGGCGGTCTGGAAAGCAGGCGAACAGTTCGGGATGGCCCTGCCGGAGCTGGCAGAACGGCTGCTGGTTCAGGCGTTGTTTACGGAACAGAATGTATGTGAAGTATTTCCGGTGTTTTTATCCATGGATGACCGGGGCGGGGAATCGGTTCCCTGCGTGGCCTATCTCAATTATGTGAGCTGGCTGGATTTTGTAAAGGGCAGGGAGATCCCGGAGGGACTGTTTGACAGTCTGGAGCATCATCTTCTGTGGGAAGATCATCTTTCCGAGACAGCCGTTCTTGCATACTTAAGACAGCTTTCCGTTCTTCTGCTTCTGACAGATACGCAGAAAAAACTGGCGGGAAAGCTCCTTCGGAAGCTGCCGGCAAAAAGCAGGAAGTTCGCGTTCATGCAGAATCTGTTTCCCTATATGGATAAAAAAGGACGCCCGTTCGATTATCGAGTCGTGGAATACCGCTGCAATCCCGAACATAAAGTGGTTCTGCACTATGTGCTGGAATACCATGGAAAACGAAATTTCGAATATGTGACGGAGCGGATCTATCCGGTGTGCGGAGGTGTTTTTTCGAGAGCGTTTATATTATTTTACGGGGAACGTCTGACGTGGTTTTTTACGGAGACTGCGGATGATGGAACAGAGGTTTCCACGGAGTGCCGGTCGCTTGAGAACAAAGAGGAGCATCCGGAAGGGAACAGCCGTTACAGCCGCTTATGTCAGATGCAGAAGGCGCTGGATTATAAACAGGAGCGTACGCTGAAGCGGATGATGGCAGAGTATGAGGAATTGACGGAAATAACAGAGACATGTTTCGGCGTCAGGTAAGGGGAGAGAAAAACAGTCATGAAAATTGGAAACGAAAAAGAGCGGCTGCTGGCGGGGATTGACTGTTCCGGAGAGATTCCAGGCGTCTGCTACCAGACAGAACAGATGAAAGAACCGCAGAGACTCCCTCTGGATTTTGAAAGACAGGCGGGACATGCGGCCTGGTTTCGCAGGATCCTTTCTGCATTGAAACGATATGGCAGGAAGGAAAGCATCCGCGCGGCAGTCATTCTGCCGGATATGTCGGAAGAAGGCATTCATCAGTATATAAAGGATGCGTGCGAAGCAGGATTTCGGGAAGAACAGCTGCAGGTTATGAGCAGACAGGAGAGCGTGTCTCATTTTATCATGCATCAGACCAATGATATCTGGCAGCATCAGGTCTGGCTTCTGGAGTTTGGTACGGAAGAGATTCAGGCAACCTGTGTTCAGGTGAACAAAAGGACGACGCCGATGGTCGTGCAGGTAGAAGAGCCGGAATGCTGGTGCGTAGGAAAGCTTTCGGAAGGCGGCCGTGACGAGCGGTTACTGCGGTTTATAAAAGAAGAGTTTAGTAAAAAAAAGATATCCGCGGTTTTTCTGACAGGAACGGATCTGAATGTCAAGGATTACGAAAAAAGCAGGGAAATGCTGTGCCATCGCCGCAGAGTGTTTGTCGGAGAGCAGATTCCCGCGAGGGGAGCCTGCATGGCGGCAGGTGATCAGGAAGAAAAAAGACCGTACCTGTTTCTGGGAGAACAGACGCTGTTGTTTAATGTGGGAATTCGAAGCAGTCAGGGAGAGAAGGAGTGCGTTCATACGCTGATTGATGCAGGCTGCAGCTGGTATGAGGCGAAGGGATCGTGTGAGGTGATTCTTCTTACGGAACCGCTTCTGGAATTCTGCTTTCAGTCCATGCTGGGGAAGGAACCGATTCAGGCGGGAATGTATCTGACAGACCTGCCGAAAAGGCCGGAACGTACCAGCCGTGTTCTGGTAAAGGCATATTTTTCGGCTCCCATGCAATGCGAAGTGGAGGTTGCGGATCTGGGATTCGGAGAGATGTATCCGTCGTCCGATCTTTGCTGGCGGGAATCATTTAAACTGGAAGAGCAGAAGGAGGAAAAAGATGGGGTTGGTTTCCATCTGCAGGTATAAGCGGACAAAAACGCCGTTTTTTGCGGAACAGGCGGGAATAAATCTTTACAGTCTGGAAGAACTGGCATATTTTCTGTATCACAACATCTGCCTTACGGACCGGTCGTTTTTTGATGAGCGCCTGTTCCGCTGGCTACAGGAGGAGGCGGGATGTACGGAACTTGCCGCGCGCCTTCGAAGCGGGATCTCATCCGGAACGAATGTACAGAATCTGGTGATTGGTGTCGTCGGCGCTTCCGGACTTTTTTCAAACAGAGAACTCTCGGATCTGAGCGAGCGTCTGAAGAGCCTTGTGACACTGCAGGAACAGGAACGTCTGAAACTGCGCGCGGACGAGCTTTTGAACAATGGAAACGAATGGGCTGCCATAGAGGAATATCGGCATATTCTTAAGATGCATCAGAACAGCCGGCTGGGACTGAAGTTCTATGGGGCGGTGTGGAATAATCTGGGTGTGTGTTATGCGAGACAGTTTCTGTTTGCGGAGGCGGCAGAATGTTTCGAGACGTCATATGGGTATGACGCGGATGAAGAGATTCAGAGACAGGCGGAGCTTTCGCGGCAGCTGGCAGAGGGAATTCTTCCGGGGGCCGGAAAAAAGAGGAAGGATATTGCAGATCCGCAGAAGCAGCTCCTGCAGTGGGAGAGGGAATACAGAGTCAGACAGAAACAGTAAATAAAAATCTTGACAACGAACGGTATTCCTGCTATGATTTCAGTGTTGCAAAGTTACTTTATTATGGTAAAGTAGTAGCATATGGAAATTAGAGGAGGAAATGAAGATGAAGAAGTTAATTGCGGTAATGCTGGCGGGCGCCATGACGGCAGCTATGGTAACCGGATGCGGTGGAAATGATGCGGCTCAGACACAGACGGATGCGCCGGCTGAGACGGAGGCTCCCGCAGAGGAAGCGGACGCCGCTGCAGATACGGATGCAGAGACGGAGGATACGCAGGAGACTTCCGCGGACGGAAGCGATATGGCGTATGTACAGGAGAAGGGTACTCTGGTTGTCGGTATCACAGATTTTGAACCGATGGATTATAAAGATGAAAGCGGCGAATGGATCGGCTTTGACGCGGATATGGCCAAAGCATTTGCAGCAAGCCTGGGCGTAGAGGTTGAATTCGTAGAGATTGACTGGGACAACAAGATTCTGGAGCTGGACGGCAAGACAATCGACTGCGTATGGAACGGTATGACATTAACGGACGAAGTAAAGAGCGCCATGGAATGCTCCAATGCATACTGCAATAATGCGCAGATTGTAATCGTTCCGGCTGACAAAGCGGAGCAGTACCAGGATGTGGACAGCCTTTCCGATCTGAACTTCGCGGTAGAAGCCGGAAGTGCGGGCGAGGAACAGGTAGAAGCTCTGGGGCTGGCATGTACGCCGGTGAAAGCACAGTCCGACGCATTGATGGAAGTAAAGTCCGGTACTTCAGATGCAGCGGTAATTGATTCTCTGATGGCGGCGGCAATGGTAGGAGAGGGAACCGGTTATGCGGATCTGACCTATACGGTCGGTCTGAATGATGAGGAATACGGCGTCGGCTTCCGTAAGGGTTCCGACCTTGCAGCAGCTCTGAACGAGTTCTTTAAAACCAGTTATGAAGACGGCAGCATGCTTGCAACAGCGGAGACTTACAGTGTGCAGGCGGCAGTGATCGAACAGTAGGAAGTACTGGAAGAGGAAGAAGCAGGACAGAGGGAGAGCAGGGGAGAACATCGTTCCCCTGCTCGATTTTTTGATATCATGGGAAAATCCGAAGAACCTTCCCATGATACAAAAAGCCCTCCGGGCAAAATCGCCCTGCGGCGGGAAGGAAAAATGCCGCCGGGGCGACCCGCCGCAGGCGGAGAATCCCGCAGCGAGGGAATCTTATTTATAGAAAGCAGGGAAAGTACATGAAACTGATGCTGGAACAGATGCCAATCGTTATTCAGTCATTGAATGTCGGTTTTTTACAGACATTGAAGCTTTTTGCGGTGACGCTTCTGGGTGCGGTTCCCCTGGGGCTGGTCATTGCGTTCGGCTCCATGTCGCGTTTTCGGCCGCTTGGTTATGTTACAAAGATTATTGTGTGGATCATACGCGGGACGCCGCTGATGATTCAGCTTTTGATTATCTATTATTTTCCGGGTCTGGTGCTTGGAAAGCCCATTTGGGGCGGCGGAGAGACCGGGCGGTTTCTGGCAGCATCTTTTTCGTTTATTTTTAATTATGCCTGTTATTTTTCCGAGATTTACCGGGGCGGTATCCAGAGCGTTCCCGTAGGGCAGGAGGAGGCCGGCCTGGTGCTGGGGATGACAAGAAGCCAGATCTTTTTTAAAGTTACGCTGCTTCAGATGATCAAAAGGATCGTGCCGCCCATGTCCAATGAGATTATTACACTGGTAAAGGATACTTCTCTGGCGCGTATTATTGCTCTCCAGGAGATTATATGGGCCGGCCAGGCATTTATGAAAGGCTCTCAGGGAATTTCAGGCGCGATCTGGCCCATGTTTTTTACGGCAGTCTATTATCTGATCTTCAGCGGGATTCTGACCGTACTGTTGGGACGGCTGGAGAAAAAACTGGATTATTTCAGATAAAGGAGGAGTTGGCATATGGCAATACTGGAAGTGGAACATATCTGCAAATCGTTTGAGCGTACGGAAGTACTGAAAGATATCAGCTTTTCACTGGAGGAGGGGCAGGTGCTTTCCATTATCGGTTCCTCCGGAAGCGGCAAGACGACGCTTCTGCGCTGCCTGAATTTTCTGGAACGTCCGGACAGCGGCGTCATCCGCGTGTGTCAGGAAACGCTGTTTGACAGTAATAATCCGGCATCCATGCAGGAATCTGAGATTCGGAAAAAAAGGCTGCATTTTGGTCTTGTATTCCAGTCCTTTAATCTGTTTCCGCAGTATACGGCGCTGGAAAATGTGATGCTGGCGAAAGAGCTTCTGGCAAAAGAGCAGGCGGATTACAAGTCCAGAAAAAAGGAGATTCATGAAGAAATACGAATACTGGCGGAAGAACTCTTAAGCCAGATGGGGCTTGCGGACCGGATGAACAATTATCCGCATCAGCTTTCCGGTGGACAATGCCAGCGGGTGGCGATTGCCCGTGCTCTGGCGCTGAAACCGGATATTCTCTGTTTTGACGAGCCGACTTCCGCGCTGGATCCGGAGCTGACCGGAGAGGTGCTGAGGGTCATGAAGGAACTGGCGGAACAGAAGACGACCATGATTATTGTAACGCATGAGATGGCATTTGCGAGAGATGTGGCGAGCCATGTAATCTTTATGGACGACGGATACATTCTGGAACAGGGGACGCCGAAACAGGTGTTTGAGCATTCTCATGAAGAGAGAACAAAGCAGTTTCTGTCAAGGTTTACACAGGGATGATACTATTTTATTTAATTTTTTCTGACCGGAACGGTTGAAATTCGGAAGCTGTCAGGGTATACTGATGGCAAAGCCTGGTACCGGAAGCCCGGAAGGCGGGTCGGCCGGCAGGCGCAGATGCCGTATCAATGCGACAAATGATTGAGAAAAGGATGGGGAAAGCAGTATGGAAAAGAAAGAGCTTCTGTATGAAGGAAAAGCGAAAAAAGTCTACACGACCGAAGATCCGGATGTGTTGATTGTATCCTATAAAGATGATGCAACCGCCTTTAACGGGCAGAAAAAGGGAACCATTGTGGGCAAGGGAGCCATCAATAACCGCATGAGCAACCATGTATTCAAACTGGTGGAAAAAGCGGGCGTTCCGACACATCTGATCGAAGAACTGAACGACAGGGAAACGGCGGTTAAGAAAGTGGAGATTGTCCCGCTGGAGGTGATTGTCCGCAATGTGGCGGCAGGCAGTTTTTCCAAGAGACTCGGCGTGCCGGAGGGAACAGAATTCACTGCTCCGACTCTTGAATTCAGCTACAAAAATGACGAACTGGGAGATCCGCTGATCAACGATTATTTTGCAATTGCGCTGGATCTTGCGACCAGAGAGGAGATTGACAAAATTACAGAGTACGCATTTAAAGTAAATGAAGTGTATAAGGCGTACTTTGCACAGCTTGGAATTGACCTGATTGATTTTAAGATTGAATTTGGACGTTATAAAGGGGAGATTATCCTGGCGGATGAGACTTCCCCGGATACCTGCAGACTGTGGGATTCCAAAACACATGAAAAACTGGATAAAGACCGCTTCCGCAGAGATCTTGGAAATGTGGAAGAGGCATATCAGGAAGTATTTAAAAGACTGGGTCTGGCATAAAAGCGCAGGACCGGGAATGATGTCCGGGGGATGTCATTCCCGGTTTACGGCGCTTTCTTTATGCGTACGGACGGTCAAAGGAAGGACGTCAGCAGAGCCGGCGTCCGCCCTGTGCCGGACAGGGAGCAGAAGATTCCCTGCGACCGCTGCCCGGGTTCATGCACAAGGTATATACGGAAATTATACAGGAAAGGTCGTAAATTACAGAAAGTGGAACAGTTGAGAGAGGCAGATGCCGCGGAGGGGCTGCATGAAGAATGCGGTGTATTTGGCATCTATGATTTTGACGGGGGAGATGTGGCGTCGTCGGTGTATTACGGACTTCTGGCCCTTCAGCACAGAGGGCAGGAGAGCTGCGGGATTGCCGTAGGGGATACGGACGGGCCGAGGAAAGTTGTGACCCACAAGGGGATGGGTCTGGTAAACGAAGTATTTACTTCGGAGATTCTGGAAGGAATGCACGGGGATATCGGAATAGGACATACCCGCTATTCCACCGCGGGAAGCAGCACGCGTGAAAATGCGCAGCCGCTGGTGCTAAACTATATTAAAGGGACGCTGGCGGTGGCGCACAACGGAAATCTGATCAACGCGCCAAAACTCCGCCGGGAGCTGGAATATACGGGCGCGATCTTTCAGACCACCATCGATTCTGAAGTGATTGCCTACCATATTGCACGGGAAAGGGTCAATTCCAAAACAGTGGAGGAGGCGGTTTCCAGAGCGATGCAAAAGCTGGAAGGGGCGTATTCGCTTGTCGTCATGTCTCCGAGAAAACTGATCGGTGCAAGGGACCCGTTTGGTTTCCGGCCGCTCTGTATCGGCAAACGGGATAATACCTATATTCTTGCTTCCGAGACCTGCGCGCTGCATACAATCGGGGCGGAATTTGTCCGGGACGTGGAGCCGGGAGAGATCGTCAGTATTTCGCCGAAAAAGGGAATCGAATCGGATAAAAGCCACTGTCTTTCCAGAGAAAAAGAGGCAAGATGTATCTTTGAATATATTTATTTCGCAAGGCCGGACAGCCATATTGACGGAGTCAGCGTCTATACTTCGAGACTTCAGGCGGGCAGGTATCTTGCCATGGACAGTCCGGTAGAGGCGGATCTGGTGGTAGGCGTTCCGGAGTCCGGCAATGCTGCCGCGCTTGGTTATGCCATGCAGTCCCGGATACCGTACGGAACCGCGTTTGTAAAAAACAGCTATATCGGGAGAACGTTTATCAAGCCCGGGCAGAGCAGCCGGGAATCCAGCGTCAATGTAAAACTGAGTGTTTTAAGGGAGGCGGTAAACGGAAAGCGTGTTATTATGATTGACGATTCGATTGTCCGGGGGACTACCAGCGACCGTATTGTCCGTATGCTCCGTGAGGCGGGGGCGAAAGAGGTTCATATGCGCGTCAGTTCTCCTCCTTTTTTATATCCCTGCTATTTCGGCACGGATGTACCGGCGCGGGAGCAGCTGATAGCTTTTAACAGGACCATAGAAGAGATCCGCCGGATGATCGGCGCGGATACGCTGGCTTATCTGAAACTGGAACGCCTAGGCGGCATGGTGAATGATCTGCCGTATTGCAGAGGCTGCTTTACCGGAAAATACCCGATG
>Ga0137306_101947_pt1 | contig 18926 bp, 12 predicted proteins | sample Inofroosms_March_FD_97187 | JGI IMG/M metagenome (GOLD analysis project Ga0137306, IMG submission 97187) | Mouse cecal microbial communities from Vienna, Austria - N-Acetylneuraminic and N-Acetylglucosamine D2O microcosms_March | ecosystem: Host-associated > Mammals > Digestive system > Large...
GAATATTCTATCTATGGCTTTGCTATGACCGATACCCAGGTCAATAACTTGTGCCACGGCAGGGATTTGGACGATGATTCCTTTATCTCCACCGAAACCATGCAGCGTTATTACGACCGGCTTTCCCTGGGAAATGCCGTCCCGGACGGCGCTGTTATGTCAGAGGCCAAGCTTAACCTCCCCGCAGAGCTTGACGGGGCAAGCATTGCCTGGACGTCCAGCCAGCCAGAAATCCTTGGGGCAGACGGAACGGTACACCTTCCACAGACGGAGACAGAAGTTACCTTGACAGCGAGGATTTCGCTGGATGGTGCGACGGCCACCAAGAAATTTATTGTGCCGGTAATCCCTGTATCCGGACAAAAGGCCTATTTTGAACAAAATTTCCTCATCCCTTCCACCATTGCCAGGGAACTGACGCTGCCTACTTCTTTTGGACAGGGACATATCACATGGTCTGGCAGCGCTGTATCCGCAGATGGGAAAATTACCGCTGACGGGCAGGCGCAGGATGCCAGCCTTACCGCCGCCTGGCAATGCGATGGCGCAAGCGCCTCCAAAACGTTCTCTGTCAAGATCCTGGCGCAGGATGCCATTGCGATGGAGGCCTATACCCGTACACCGCTGGCCAAAGACGTCTACAGCGGGAAGCTTTCCTACAGCCTCCACCTGGCACACCGGACAGCAAGCGGCGCTTATGAAAGCCTCTACTCCAACCATGGCATCCTCTACGCGAAGGCAGATATCTCCGAGCGCGGCACGCTAATGCCCAAGAACCTGAAAAACCCCTATGTCTTTGCAATGGCAGGGGGCGGGTATGGCATCGTGGCCGTGCGGACGGATTCCGCCAATGAGGAGATGGCCAACGCCGCGGACGAGGCCAGCAAGGGCAAGGCGCTCCTGTTTACCACCGAAGATTTCATCCACTATCAGGAAGCAGGGCTGATTGACCTGCAGAAAAATGTCATAGTTGCGGACATTTCCTGTGAATACGACAGCAGCGCTGGGCAATATGTGTTCCGCTGGTGCGACGTGGATGGAAATTATTATAAAAGTACCGCCACGGATATCCGCAGCCTGTCCGCCGAGACACAAAAGGGAGGCATCTTCGGCTTCCCCTCCCAGCAGCTGCCTGCTGAGGGAGCCTGCGGGCGCAACCAGTTCTATGTGCCTGGGGAGATCGCAAAAGCTGCCATCCAGAAATTCAGCACCCTGCAGAACACCGCCGTCCAGGTGCCAGACAGCATAACCGCTTCCAGCCAAGAGGACGTAGACCAGGTTTTTGCCACCCTCCGCTACAGCGATGGCTCTACCGCCGCCAAAAAGGTAGACTGGAATACAAGCAGAGTGGATTTTGCCAAGCCTGGGACATACCGCATAAGCGGAACGGTACAGCGCGCGCCGTCCATGAAGGCCTCTAACAGCACCTCCCTTGGCGTAAACCGCGCAGATCCCTGCGCCTATTACAACCCGGACGATGGATATTATTACTTTATTGCCACCAATGACCAGAATCAGAACCGCACCTTTTCCATTAAAAAAGCACAGACCCTGGAAGCCCTTAAGGACGCCCCGGAAACAGAGATCCTAAACCTGGATATGTACCCGGATATCAACGGTATGCTGTGGGCGCCAGAAATCCATAAAGTGGAAGGCGAACTCTATATTTTCTTTAGCGCCAACCCAGGGGACAGCTGGAACGTCCAGTCCCACGTAATGCATTTCAAAGGCGGAGAACTGACGGACAAGAACAATTGGGAAAAGCCCATCCTCTTCCAGAACCAGAAAGGCGGCCCCTTGAACGAGGCAATGGCTGATTTTGGCGGAATTACCTTAGATATGACCACCTTCCAGGTAAATGGAACCCAATACGTGGCCTGGGCGCAACGGGATTACGGGCGGTCAACGGGATCCGTCCTCTGTATCGGAACTGTTGATCCCAAAGAGCCCTGGAAACTGACCAGCAGCCCCGTCATTATTTCCCGCCCAGACTACGGCTGGGACAACAATGACAACACGCCGGTCGACGAAGGGCCATACGCGATTATCCGTGAAGGCAAAGTGTTCCTGACCTTCTCTGGCTCATCGGTAGGGGCGACTTACTGTGTTGGGCTCCTAAGCGCAGATTCAGATGCAGACTTGCTGGATGCAGGCAGCTGGCACAAGAGCAATTTCCCCATTCTCTATGCCCGCGCGGTAGAAGGCGAAGCTGGCCCTGGCCACAATTCCTACACCACGGACGCCGCAGGCAACCTGGTATTTGTCTACCATGCAAGGCCTGTAAATGCTGACGGAAGCGTTGGCAGCCGGAACAGCGGGCTGCGCACTGTCCACTTTGGCGCTGACGGAGAGCCTGTGCTGTACATGTCGGGCGAGCTGGAACTGGCCAAGGCAAATGAAACAGTGGAAATGGACGTAATTGTCAAAGATGCCGGCGATCCAGATAAGCCCGAGCCTGATAAGCCAGGCCCTGATAAGCCCGAGCCTGACAAACCGGATTCGGAAAGGCCTGGCCAACGGCAACCGCCTCTTCCATAAAGCTTAGCTGGAAATCAGCCGCAGGCGCAGACGGCTATCAGGTTTACCGAAAGAAAGGCGGCACAGGCAGCTATACCCTGATTGCAGAAACCCGCACGGCAGCTACATCATACCAGGACAAGAGCCTCCCCTCCGCCACTGCCTATTGTTACCGTATTTACGCTTACAAGAACCATTACGGCGAAAAAAGGATTGGCAAGGCTTCTGCCACCGTAAAGGCGCTCACCCTTCCTGGCAAGGTACAAAAAGCCGCCCTTAAGCAGCAGGGAAAAGTGAGTACAAAGTCCAAGGCTGTCCTCCGCTTCCAGCAGGCAGCACGGGCAAATGTTTACTATATCTACAAGTACAACACCAGCCAAAAGAAGTACCTGCCCGCCTTCCAGATCAAAGACAAGAAGATCTATGCCTACCAGGGGAAAAAGTATGTCAAGACAGGCACGGCAGCATTGAAAAACGGCATCTATACCGCCACGCTGACCGGCCTCAACCTCAAGAAAGAAAAGACACAGACTTATATCATCAAGGCCGCAAGAAGCCTGAAAGGCTATCCCACCGCCATTGGCGCTGCCAGCAAAAGCATCAAACTCACCGCCGTCCCTGAGACAACACTAAAAACCAAAAGCCTCACGGTGAAACGGGGCAAGAAGAAACCGATTACGATTGCCAACAAAAAGAAAGGCGCATCCTACACCTTCCGCGCAGATAAAAAGGCCATTATTTCCGTGAGCAAAAAAGGCATCGTCACCGGCAGGAAAACCGGCACAGCCAAGATTACTGTCCGGGAGAAATACAACGGCAAGACACGGACGCTGGGAACCGTGAAGGTGAAAGTGAAGAAATGATAAAAAAATGTATTTCAAAAGCGAAAAATCTCATCCAGGTTATGGGATGAAAGATTTTGCATCTATCGGGCGCTTAGCATTATAACGCTAAGCGCCCGATTTTCTCCAAATGGGCTGCTTCCCCTATCAGGACGTTATGAAAGCGTTAAAAAGCGGCGCTTGGATAAGAACGTTGCTTTTTCATGTTATCAAAAAGTGGATTTACAATAATAAGGGTATTTGAAGAGTCTGAACATCTATCGTAAACGGTTAATACATCTCCGTTTAATAAATATTTAGTATATGCAACCAGTTTATCACCAGTATCAATTGACAAAAGTTTTCGGATGCTAACGGGCAAAGAAATCTGACCTTTGGAAGAAACCGTTAATATTTGTGTACTCATTTGCAGATGCTTCCTTCTTGTAAGAATTTCTTACTTTATATTATGCCACAAACTGAACCACTACCGGCTAAAGCCGGTAGGTTCGGTGTGCTGCTGAAGCAGCCTAAAGCTGTTTCCCCCGTAAAGTTTTCATTTACCCCGATACGTTTATCCTATCTCAAAGTTATCGGATTTTGTTTTCTCCTGCAAATCCTGATTTTTGATATACTCCTTGATAATTTCATCCGTCACATTCCCGCTGCTTGCCACAAAGTATCCCCTTGCCCATAAATGCTGTCCCCAAAACTGTTTATTTAATTCCTTATATTCCATCTGCAGTTTCCGGGATGTGTTTCCTTTTATATATTGCACCAGCTTACTTGCTGAAAGATGTGGCGGAACAGAAACCAACAGATGTATATGGTCACTTCCCACATGTCCTGCCAGTATCTCCACTTCATTACTCTGGCATACCATGCGGATCAGCTCCCTTGTCCTTATAGCTATCTTCCCAACTATTACGGGTTTGCGGTATTTCGTGATCCATACCAGATGGTATTTAATATCATACGTGCAATGTGACGATTTCCTGTAATTTTCCATATCTTCACCTCAGGTTTAGTATTCCTATTTTTGCTTTATCTAAACCTGAAGCTATGGGGTTTACCTAAAGGTTTCGCCTAAAGGCGAGGGTTTTAACCCCATTATACAGACAATAAAAATATATACTAGGAAAACGGACTGTTAATGCATAAATTTAATTTGGCTTCATAAAACCAGCCTGCCTTCCATACATGGCAATCTTTGTTTCCTCCAACTAAATAGCAGAATAAGTTTATAAATGCTCTTTTAAAGCATTGCGTATCACGGATTCGTGTTAAAGTTTCTACTTTTCACAAGCCCTGCCAGCAGCAGAATTTCTGCCAGCAGCCCGCAGCCTGCCGCTTTTAGGAAACCATAGGCCCATCTATTGTCCAACTCTGTTTTTTCCATCCCCACCAGGAACTTTACCGCATCTGCTTTTTCCTGCCACAGGCTTGACCAGAAGGAAAAGTCTGACCAACGGGAGGGAATATAATCCTCTGAAATCCGTATCTGGCCTTTAAGGAAAAGAAAAGTAACGGCTGCCAGCAGTATCAACGCGCCTGCCATCCATGCTTTGCCTGGCCGGGTTTTCTGTTTCTTATACTGCCGACAAATAAGCGCGGCGAAAAAAACACATATCGTAACAGGAGCAAACAGCATACAGGCTCCGCTGATTCCTCCCAGCAATTCAATATCCAAAAGCTGCACGGAAAGACCATACTGCATGCCAAGCGTTCCTTCAAGGGTGCGTTTTGAAATCCCTTCCTCGCTTTTTAGCGTAATCCTGTCCAGCTGTTCCTCCGCCCATACCTGGCTCCCTTGCCCGGATGAGCCGCCGGAATATACCTGGTTTCCTTGCCCGAATGAACTGCCGGATTGCCTGGATGGGCTGCCGGACGGATCGCCTTGCCGCTCTCCAGCTGCTGCGCTACGCTGCCCCAATTGAAACGCTATCATATTTCCCTGGATTGGAAGTACCTGACGAACTACATAGGAGGTTCCCCTACAGGAAACCTCCTTTCCTACCACCTGGCTGCTGCCAAATAATTCCCAGGCGGTATCTTCGCTTATAATACATCCTTGCCCGTCCCCCCATATGGGAAGCTGGCAGCCCTCAAACACCAGACCCGGCTCGCCGCACAGGAGAATGGCATCTGCTGTAGACGTGCGGGACAGATTTTTATTTTCTACAGCAATCCCTTCCTTCTGCCCCCAGATACAGAAGGCGGGCAGGAGCTGTCTGCCTTCTTCTGCATCTTCGCTATCCTCCTCTGCCTGATCCATCACTTCCACCCCCTCTGAAATTGAGATAGGGCTTTCCAAATGGAACATCACTTTCCCCAACGCCAGGCTTCCCCAGGCTGCCGCCGACAGATAAAGCAGTACCATAGCAAGAACCAAGAACCCAACTGCCGCCAAATGTTTCGCATATTTTCCCATTACTTATTGCACCCTCCTTACCTTGCCACACAAGATGCCACACATATTTCCGATGCTTATTCTGCCCTCCTTACCCTGCTCCCATCGCCAATGGAACGGCTGGATGCACGGATAATCTCCTGCTCCGCGGTTAGAAGCCCCTCTTGAATCGCAGCATTTGTGCTGTTTTTATCCAATACCTGCACTTCTATGCGCTCTGCCACCAGTTCCTTCCCCATTACCCCTTGCTGCTCCCGCAAAAGCAGCACATAATAGCCTGACTGCTCCTCATAGAGCGCCTGCACGGGAATCACAGCAGAATATTGGCTGGATTTCTGGACAATCTCAATCTGCGCCGATGTGCCCGGCTCTAAAACGCCTTTGGGCAAATCAACGGAAATATCAATCAGGGTATTATCTTCTTTATTTACAGATACATTGGAAATGGTAAAATCCTGTATTTTTTCCTTGCTTCCTGCAGGGGAAATCGTCACCTGGCCGCCTTTCTGGACATAGGTTTCGTTGCTTTTATCCACGGTAGCCACCAGCCGGTTTCCCTGAGAAGTATCCGCCAGGCGGACGGCTGTCCCTTCTGTGGTAAAATCCCCTGTGGTAACTGCAATCTGCGTAACCATGCCGCCAACTGGAGCCATTACCTTGCCTCCTGCCTTCTGTAAGTCCTGCAGCTTGCCCAAAGCCAGTTGCTGCTGTTTCTGGGAAATCTTATTCTGCGCCGTGGTACTGTCCGCAGGGGCAGCCGCCGCCGCGTCCTCAATCGCGCGGGCAGCTGTCCTTATGCTTTCTGTACGTGCAGAAACAGCCGCCTCATAAGCGGATTTTGCCTCTGCCACGGCTGACTCCAGCTGGGATTTTTGGGCATCCCATTCCGCCGCGCTGTCCCCCTGGCCTTCCTGACCTGCGCCGCCTGGATTGCCCTGGCTCTGATCCTCTTGGTTATCCTGACCTGCGCCGCCTGGATTGTCCTGATTTATTATGCCTGGATCGTCCTGGCCTGTGCCATTCTGACTTCCCTGCTCTGATCCGCTCTGATTATCTTGGTCTGCTTCGCTTGGATTGTCCTGATTTGCGTTGCCTAAATCTTCTAGTTTTTGGCTCTCCTGCCCTTGGCCATTCTGGCTTTCCGGATTCCCTTGGCTCTGGCTTTTCTGGCTCGCAGCTTTGAAATCCTGATTTTGTGCTCCCCGAATTTGATTTTCAAACTTCTGGGCATTCCCTTCTGGGTACGCCGCCCCCACTTGTTCCGCAGGACGTGGATGATCGCGCAGGAATTCCTGCAGCGCCCTTTCCGCCGCATCCCAATCTGCCTTGGCCTTAGCTACGTCTGCGTCTCCTTTGGAAATTGCCTGGCTATAATCCTCCTGTGCGCGTCTTTGGGCAAGGGCGCGCGCTTCCTGCTGTGTCTGCTGGCTGCTTCTGGCATCCTCATTCTGAAGCTTGATTTTTTCCAATTCCTGCTGCGCCGCCAGCACCTGTTCTTCCAGCTCCTCCAGATCCAGCAAGAACAGCGTGTCCCCCTCTTCCACCGACTGGCCCTCCTGCACACAGATTTCCTTCACACGCTGCCCGCCTTCCGTAAATACTGCAACCTCTTTTCCTGCCTCCACCTTGCCGCTGCCGCTTACCTTATGGTCAATTGTCCCCGTGGAGATTTTTACAGTTTCCACCCTGGCCATGGACGCCCCGCTCACTGCCCTGGATATCATTGTAAATACCAGCATGACTGCCAGAAATCCTCCCAATATCCCAAATGCCTTTTTTCGAACCATCGCTCCATTCCCTTTCCTTGCTATTTTCCATTGGCTTTCCTGCCAGCCACAAAGCGCCATACTTCGTTACACAGCTGCGTACACCCGCTTTTTTTAGCTCCGCTCCTTAAGGATTGTTCCTTCGCCTCTCATTCCTTCACCGCTCCAGCCATAATCCCCTGCTCCAGATATTCCTGCCCGCCGAGAAATACCAGCAGCGCCGGGAAAAATGTAATGACGGACGCCACAAAGGCAATGCCGGATTTGCTGATAGCTGTAATGTCTGGCAGGAAAATCGACAGCGGAAACAAACTTTTATCCTTTAAAAATGTCAGCGGCTGCTCAATCAGGCTCCAGTATTCCAAAAACCCCAGCACCATCGCCGAAATAATCCCTGAAGATCCCATGGGCAGCGCAATATGGCAAAACAGCTGCCAGTCCCTGGCTCCGTCCAGCTTGGCGGACTCGATCAGGCTATCCGAAATTTCCGTAAAAAAACGGTACATAATAAACACCGGAAACGTAGAAAATACCCCTGGCAAAATGATCCCCCACAAATGATCCGTCAGCTTCATCCAGTCCAGCACCAGGTAATCCGATAGCATCAGCACCTGAAAAGGCATCAGCATCAAAATCATATAAATCAGAAAAAAACCCTTTTTCCCAGGAAATTTATACTTCGCGAATCCCCACGCCGCCATCGTCCCTACCAAAAACTGCCCCAACAGCACGCCAAACGTAATCTTGACAGAATTCCAGAACATCACAAAAAATTCCGGCGTATCCAGAAAAATTTCCACATAATGGCGCAACGTAGGGAACAACGGCAGCAAAGGAAAATCTGCATGCCCCCCTGTGCCGGAAATGACAGGCCCCAGATAGAGCTTCAGCTCATCATCCCCCATCAAAGAACCTGCCAGCAGAAAAAACACTGGATATAAAGCAATGACCGCAAACGCCCCCAGAACCAGCCAGCAAGCAATCCGCCCGGGACGGAACCTCCTCTTTGCCTTTCTCGCTGCATTAATCCTCATTCGATCACCCCTCTTTGCTGTCCCATGCCCTCTGAAGCAGCAGGATCAGCAGCAGCAATACGGCGCTTTCCACCACCGCTGCCGCTGCCATTTTGTCAAAGGAAAATCCCCGGAACCAATTGTTGAACAAATGCTGCATCATATAAATACTCTCATGCGGATAGTCCCCCGCCACCAGATAAGCCTCCCGGAACACCTTAAAAGAATTTAGGAAAGACAGGACTGTAATCGTATAAAGCGATGACTTTAAATTGGGCAAAGTAATTTTAAAAAAACACTGCCATTCCCCCGCGCCGTCTACCCTTGCCGCCTCATAGATATTTTCTGAAATCCCCGCCAACCCAGCCATCCACAGCACAATGTCGTATCCAAGGTTTTTCCAGATATAGCTGAATACCAGCACCCAGAACGCCTGCCCGCCATTCATCCAGTCGCTGCCCGCAATGCCCAGCTGAGCCAGCCATTGGTTCAGAATCCCCTGCGCGTGGAACAGCAGCCGCCACATCAAGGCCACGGATACTGCGGGCAGCGCCATTGGCATTAGGAACGCGCTCTTAATCACGCCGCCATACTTGCTGCGGAACAAGATTACCGCGCACACCAATGCCAGCAAGATCAGCGCCGGAATACACACCACGGTAAAACACAGGGTATTTTTCACTGCCAGTTGGAAGGCCGTATTGCTAAATATGCTCTTGTAATTCTCAAGTCCCACAAAGCGCCCATCCACTGCCCCCAGGAAAGAGCGCCGCAGCACATCCCCATAGGGCAGCAGATAGAATACCATAACTCCCAGGAAACTCGGCAGAATCCACAAAAACCCGCGCAACTGCTTCCTCCGCTTCCCGTTTTTTTTCTGCGTCTGTCCCACCCTCCCTCTTGCTGTACGCACTTCCCTCTTTCTATGATAAAATTTCCGAAAGCCTTTCGCCCTTCTCTCCATTTTTCCCTTTTTCCTTGCCCTCTTACTCTGCCAGATAAATATTCACCTTCTGCATAATCGCATCCGCTGCCGCCTGCGGCTCCAGTTCCCCTTTCAGCACTTTCTCTCCCTGCTCTACCACAGCTTCCTTAATCACATCATCCATAAGCGCCGGCGTTTCCAGGGATTCCGCCAAATCCGTCAGCTTCTTAATTTCCTCTTCCGTAGACGGAACCATCTCATAACTGATGGCCTCACTGACATCTTCACTGTTCCCTGCCACGCTCATCATCACTCCGGCCGTTTCTTGGCCCTCCTTCGGCTCATATTCATGCCCGTCAATCACACTGCGGAAAGCATCCCGGTCAACTGGGAACCCACTGTTCATCGACAGCTTCTGCGCATCCGCAGAAAGCAGATAACCCACAAACGCCTCCGCCACCTCTGGCTGCATACTCTTGCTGCTGACACCCAGCACCATAGAAGGCACAAAAACATTCTGGGCCTGCCCTGGCATCATCCCAAAATCTCCCCCTTCCAGCTTCTTGGATACGGCGCGGATTAATCCATAGTCGCCGCCGCCATAGAGGCCGATATTGGCGTTGATTTTTTTGCCTGCCAAATCAAACTCCCCATAATCCAGGCTTATCTTATGCAACGGGCTAACCCCGCCCTCCATGGCCAGCACTATTTCCGCACTCTCATCCTCGCCGCCGTCAAACTCCCCATAGGCATTTTTCAGCCTCGCCAGGAAATCCGCCACCTTCTGTCCATCCAAAGTGCCGTCCTCTTTTTTCCAGGCAGCCCCGCAGCTGTACCAGAACTTCTCCACCACGCTGTCCGGCTCCATATGCGCCAGCACGTCTTTACGCTCTGTAAAGGATTCAAATCCTTCCCCAGGCGTGTAATATTCACTCCCCGCATGAGCCATCGGCATCATAAACCTGGCCGGTATGGCGCACATCTGCCCCTGCCCATCTTGATAGGCATGTAAAATATTTTCAAAATAATTCCCATCGGCATTCGCAGCAATTGCCGCCAGATCCCGCAAAATCCCTTTCTCGGCATACGTCTCTACCGGCATTCCATCTAAAATCAGCACATCCGGCCCTTTTCCTGCCATCACCTCCGTAGTCAGCGTCTTTAACGCATCGGAAACTGTCATGCCATTTTCCTCCGCCAGCGCCACTTCATAATTGATATATATATCCGTATGTTCCTTCTGGTAATGGCTGATAGCCTGACGCATCTCCCGGCTATCGTTGAGGGAATATACCTTCAGCTCCTTTTCCGGCCTGGCAGGCGTATCCGCCGAATACGTAAACTTCACCAGCACAACCCCCGTCGGGGAAGACGAACTGGAGTCATTTGCCGCCACCAGCAGATTCTGCTCATCCAGCATCAGCAGCCGATTCACATAAAAAGAAGGGTTTGCCAGCGAATTTAAGCTCCCATCCATCAGCTGCTCCATCACGCTGCCGCCAAACATATAATGAAATAGCCCCTTACTGCTCAGCCAATACATCCCCTTCCCGTCATCCAAGGAATCCACAGCCAGGAAATACCCGCTCTCTGTAATGCTTTTCTGCAGCGTATCCTCTTTGGACTGCTGCTCCCCGGTCGCCGTATCATACACCAACACCTCTGCGTCCGTCTGGCACACCAGCTTATCCCCTACCAGGAAACTCTCACGCAATTCTGAGCTTTCGCCAAATTCATACGTCTGTTTGATGCTGCCATCGGAAATGCTTACCTGATAGATCCTTCCGCTGACATCCTTCACCAACACCTGATCCTCTCCCAGGCATGAGAGCCCCATAATCAGGTTATTGCTGCCATACGATTCAGAGGCGTCGTCTGCATTCCCTTCGTCCTCGGAACCTTCTCCCTCAGAATTTTCTCCTTCAGAGCCTTCTCCTGGGCTTCCTTCCTCAGGGTTTTCTCCCTCAGAGCCTTCTTCTGGGCTTCCTCCCTCAGGGTTTTCACCCTCAGAGCCTTCTTCTGGGCTTCCTCCTCCAGGATTCTCTTCCTTGGAGTTTTCTCCTTCTGTGGGCTGATTTTCTGCATTCTCACCACCAGCCGAATCATATACCGTGCTGCTGCTATAGACAGATGCATCAAATGTCCCGTTTGCCGAAATATCCTTCTTGTCTGGCATCTCAAAGGGAATCTTGCTGGCATTCCCTTCCCTATCTGTAAGATATAGGATGGGTATAATTCCTTTGCCCTTCACAATCTGGTTATAGGCCGCAATTGACTGTCCTCCATTGGATAAGGCGGCATAGTCAACATAACCATCTCCGTTTTCCTGCAGCTCATCCGACAGGGCAAATGCCTTTTCCCAGCTCTGCCCTGCATCTTTGGAATCCCATACACACAGCTTCCCTTGATCCGCATCGTTGCCAATCAGGCGAATCGTCCCATCATCCATTCTCTTCATATCAAAAATATTGGCAAACAGTATGGCGCTCTCTATTTCCTCCTCCAGGAAACGCCCCATCGCCGCCTCTGTGCCGTTGGCACTCCCATCGGAAGCGCCGCCGGCAGAATCCCCGCCGCTCCCCTCCGTGCCTCCCGCACTGTTGCCCACGCTATCACTGCTCCCTCCATTGCCTTTCCCGCTGCACCCAACCAGGCCGGAGCAAAGCAATGCAATACTCACCAAAATCCCTACCATCCGTTTCCATTTCTTATTCTTCATCCTTTTTCCTCCTACTGCTTTCTGCATTTCCACAATTCGAAATCCCCCTCACCTGCAACTAAGATACCACAGGAACCTCTAATCTTTCTCTAAAACGCCTGCAAATTTTTAGAGATTATTTAGAGATTTCTGTGGTATACTGAATAAAATAGTTAAAAAATGCGCGCAATAGAAACTGCCGCGTCCAAGGCCTGCCCAAATCAGCGGCCATATTGCCAACATAATTAAGCCTCCCGAATCACAAAGAAAGGTACACACCTATGCGTATTTTAATTATAGAAGACGACAAATCACTTGCAGAAACCCTTCGCTTCCAATTAGAGCGGAACCACTTCGAAACAGACGTCTGCCACGATGGCGAAGAAGGGCTGCACTTTATCGAACAGCAGTCACACGACCTGATCCTCCTTGACCGTATGCTCCCTACCCTAGACGGCATTTCCGTCCTCAAAATTACGCGGGAGAAAAATATCCCCACGCCGATTATTTTCGTCACTGCGCTCGGCGCCCTGAACGACAAAATCACCGGCCTAGACTGCGGCGCAGACGACTATCTGGTCAAGCCCTTTGATTTTGAAGAGCTGATGGCCCGCATCCGCTGCATCCTGCGCCGCCCCGCCAAATGGGAAGGCACCAAGCCCTTGGAGCTTGGCGATATCTCCTTCGACACGCAGCAGAAAAAACTCTGCTGCAACAACGCCTCCTGCTCCCTTTCCGCACGGGAAGGGGACTTACTGGAATTTTTCCTGCGCAACCCCGGGCAGACCATCCCACGGACCTCCATCCTGGCCAAAGTCTGGGGGCCTGACGCCGAAGTAGAAGACGGCAACCTGGACAACTATATTTATTTTCTGCGCCGCAGGCTGAAAAGCGTTGGCAGCGCCCTGCTCTTAAAAACCGTGCGCGGCATTGGCTACCAATTGGAGGTACCGCTATGAACCATAAATTCAGGCATTCCCATCCCGCGGAATTGCCCTACGGCTCCAAAAACAGACAGCCTCATTTCAAAGGCCTGCCCTACCGCCGGCGCATCTTCCAGAGGCTCCACATACGCCTGACGGCGTTCTGCACCCTGGTCTGCGGGGCAATTTTAGCGCTGATGTCCCTGGCTTGCCTGGCCTTTTCTGAGACAGAAGCCCACGAAAGCCATTTTGCTGATTTCCAGATTAATGTCAATATGCTGATCAGCCATCTGGAAAACCAGTCTGTCATTTCCCATAACTGGCTCTCCCAATTCCAGGCCGATACCCAGTTCCAGATGGATATCCTTGACAATGGCAATAAGCTTGCCTATGAGCGCTTAAACCCCCTGCACCTCAAGGAAAGCGTCTTTGCATCTGCCCGCCAGGCCGCCCGCGAGGACTACCTCATCCTGGAAGAATCCATTTCCAGGAATTCCGTGCTTTCCATGCATGCAGAATTTGAATTTCCCCTTCAGGAGGAACGCTATTACGCATCTGTCATCCTAATCCCCAAAAAAAGCGGCGTGCTTAACATCGCCATCCTCCATCCCCAGGCGCGCCTGTACGAAAGCCTCCGCCTTCAGCGCCTCCAATTTGCCATAGCCAATCTGATCGGTATCCTGCTGTTAGGGATTTTCTTCTGGATATTTACCTGGCGGATGATCCGTCCCCTGATTGCCAGCCAGCAGAAACAGGCGGAATTTATTGCCTCTGCCTCCCATGAGCTGCGCTCCCCCTTAACTGTCATGCTGTCCTGCCTTTCAGCCATGAAGCATGCTTCTTCTGAGGAAGCCGAGCAATTTTCCCAGACCATTGCGCGCGAAGGCAAACGTATGAGCCGCCTGATTGAGGACATGCTCACCTTATCCAGCACAGACAGCCTACGTATTACGCTCCGCAGGCAGCCCGTAGAGCTGGACACGCTTCTGCTGTCCGCCTATGAGAAATTCCTTCCCCTGACAAGGGAGAAAGGCATTTCCCTGGAAATCGTCCTGCCAGACCAGTGGGTGCAGCCCTGCCCCTGCGACAAAGAAAGGATGGAACAAGTGCTGTCCATCCTCTTAGATAACGCCTTAAGCTATACGCCTCCTGGCGGCAGTATCCGCTTATCCCTGCAGGCTGCTTCCGACAAAGTTACCCTCCGGATAGCAGACAATGGCCCCGGCATCCCCGATTCCGAAAAAAAAGCCATCTTCGGCCGCTTCTACCGCTGTGATAAAGCCCACGAGGACAAGTCCCATTTTGGCCTCGGCCTATGCATCGCGTGGGAGATCATCCAGCTGCATAAAGGAAAGCTATGGGCAGAAGACACGCCGGGGGGCGGAGCTACGTTTGTGGTGGTAATAGGGGTATAAAATCATCCCTCCGGCGGCATATCTGCAAATCCCTTATCTATTGCCGTGCTAGTATCGGCCTATGTTAGCCACGCAATTTATACGTTTAGCAGTTTTTCCCACTCCTCTGGCCGAAAGCCTGCCGCAATTCCCTGTTCTGTCACCAGGATGGGACGTTTCACCAGCATGCCATCCGTAGACAGCAGGCTGTATTTTTCCTCCAGGGACATGGCAGGGAGCCTGTCCTTGAGCTTCATTTCCCTGTAAATCATCCCGCTGGTGTTAAAGAAACGCTTGATGTCCAGGCCGCTTTTCTGATGCCATTCTTTCAGTTCCTCTTTGGTGGGGTTCTGCTCTTTTATATGCCTGGATGTAAAGGATACTCCCTGTTCCTGCAGCCACTTTTTGGCCTTCTGGCAAGTGCTGCACTTTGGGTATTCCACAAATAATATTTCCATATGTTATTATCCTCGCTTTCTGTCCCTATCCTGACCTTTTCCGCCCTGTGCCGCTTCTAGCGCGGGCGGCTCTGCCTTATGTGCCTGCAAGCAGCCTCAGCATATCTTCTTTGGTAATTTTTACCGCTTCAAACCCATCATTCCCCAGCAGCTGTTCCGCCAGTTCCTTTTTCTTCTCCTGAAGCCTGAGGATGTTCTCCTCAATGCTTCCCTTCGCAATCAGCTTATATACCGTCACTGCATTTCTCTGGCCAATGCGGTGCGCACGGTCCGTTGCCTGGTTCTGCACGGCCACATTCCACCAGGGATCATAGTGGATAACAATATCCGCCGCCGTCAGGTTCAGCCCCGTGCCCCCTGCTTTTAGTGAAATGCAAAAGACTGGGGTGTCCCCCTCCTGGAACCTCTGTACCAGTTCTGCCCGCCGTTCCTTGCTGGTAGCGCCCGTCAGGCAGAAATATGAAATCCCTTCTCTGTGCAGCCTGTCCTCAATCCGCTCCAGCATCGTGGTAAACTGGGAAAACAGCAATACCTTGTGGCCGCCGTCAATGGCGTTTTTGATGAGATCCACGCACATCAGAAGCTTTGCCGACTCCCCGTTAAAGTCCTCATAGATTAACCCTGGGTCACAGCACAGCTGGCGCAGCCTAGTCAGCTCCGCCAGAATCTGCAGCTTCTGGGTCGCAAACTCCGCCTCCGTCTGCCCCTCCAGCATCAATTTTATACGCTGCACATGCGCCGCATACAGTTTCTCCTGTTCCCCTTCCATCTGTGCCACGACTGGCTCTTCCATCTTGGCCGGCAGCTCCTTGAGGACGTCCTTTTTTAAGCGCCGCAGCACAAAGGGACGGATCATGTTCCGCAGGCGCTCGGAGGCTTCTTCCTCCTGGTTGGAGACAATCGGTATTTCCAATTCTTCCCGGAAACGGCTGTAGGGATACAAAAAACCCTGCATCAGGTAATCAAAAATGCTCCACAGTTCACTCAAACGATTTTCTATCGGTGTCCCCGTCAGCGCCATCCGGAAGCCTGCACGGATCCTCTTTACGGCTTTGGATACCTTTGTATTGTGGTTCTTGATATACTGCGCCTCATCAATCACTTCATACTGATAATTCATTTCCTCATACGCTTCTTCATCCCGCTTCAGCAGGTCATAGGAAGTAATCAGGATGTCCCACCTTCCTGCTTCCTGCAGGGCTTTCTTCCGGTCAGCCGCATTCCCCGCCACAGCTACTGCCTGCATGGACGGCGCAAAACGCTCAATTTCGCTCTTCCAGTTATAGACCAGGGAGGCTGGGCAGACAATTAATGCAAAATGGGAAAACTTAACGTCCTCTTCCCTTTTCAGCGCTGCCTTCCGCACCTTTTCCAGCAATCCGGCGCTTTGGCTCTTCTCCAGCATTTCCAATTCCTCGGCACATATTTGAGGCTGCCCTTCCTGCGGCCTGCCGCCCTGGATTGCCCCTGCCGGGCTGCTTTCTGCCAATTCTTCCTGCGGCTGGCTGGCTTGCCCTGTCTCATCCTGTTCCGTATTCTGTGCCGTTTCCCTATGCTCCCATTCGGATAAGAGGAAGGCAATCACCTGCAGGGTCTTTCCCAGCCCCATGTCATCTGCCAATATCCCGCCAAATCCATTGGCATTTAAGGTCTTCAGCCACAGGAAGCCCTGCTTCTGGTATTCGCGCAGCACCTTTTCTAGAGACGCCGGAATCTCAAAATCATTGTCCTCTACCGTCTTCATATTCCGCACCAAGGCACGGAAGCTTCTGTTTTTCGATGTGTGAAAACCATTTTTGTCCTTCAGCTCATTGTCTAGGTACAGCGCCCGATACTTGGGGAGCTGGATGCTGCCTTGCGCCCATTGCTGGGGGGAGATGTCCATACTGTCCTGGAGCTTGGAGAGGACGCCTAGGCCATCCTCGTCCATGTTTAAAAATTCCCCGCTTTTCAATCGGAAAAATTTACGTTTCCGCTGATAGGAAGATAGGATTTCCGCCAACTCTGCAAGGGACATATCCTCACATTCCAGGGAGAGCTCCAGCATATCCCCTTTTAGGGATACCCCGACAGAAACCGAGGGCGACGGCCTGACCTGGATGGCCTTTAGGGCATCGCTGACAAATATCGTCCCCATGGCGGCCAGTTCCTCCATTCCTTCTGCGAGGAATTCATACATCTTCTCCTCATCCGCGAGCAAAAGCATCCGCTTTTTGACCATGTCTTTCTGCGGGAACCAGCGCCCCACCAGTTCCTTCTTCTTTAGCTCTTCCAGCTCATTCCGGTTCTCCATGGCGCGGGGCCTACTGAGGATACTGTATTTTTTCCTGCCATATAGCACATACACCTCGCAGGAGATGGAATGCGGATCCGGCGCGTCCAGGTAAATTTCATATTCCGGCTCCGGCGGCAGGTACGCCTGCTCCTGGAACTGCCGCTTCTTGACCCCATAGTGCCGCTCCAGAACCGGCAGCAGCTCCTGGCAGAAAGCAGGCAGCTCCGCCTTGGCGACAAAGAGCGTATCCTTTTTGGTCTTGCTGATATATTCCCATACCGGACGGATTTCATAGGCCTCCTCCATGGGAATCCTATAAATAATCCCCCCATCCCACACATAGGCATAATCGCGCCCATAGTCGCAGGAAATTTCTTTTGTCTCCAGCAAAATGCCGTCCCCCTGCCCGTCAATCGTTAACAAGGGACGGTAAGTCTCATTAGAGATCTGCCAGGATTCCATGCCCCAGTCCCTTTTCACAATTAGGGGCCGCTGCCCAAGCGCCTTGTAAAATGCGTCCATATTCCCGCTCGTAATATTCAGGTAACGGTTCCCCCTGTCGTAATACCAATAACGCCCCTGGCGGGTAGGGTTATTGATCTCCGTAATCAGAAATTCTACCATCGGCCTGCTCTCTGGAGAAAATGCCTCCAGGGTATGGTAAAACTCCAACTCTTTGCCATAGTACTCATACCGTTCCTGCTCCATTGCCTCCACAAACGTGCGGATATTTTTCAGTATATACTTTTTTTTCTCAAAGCCAATTTTAAATTCCACATACTTCTCTGCATAAGAAAAGTTCATTTGGGGGTACAGATTTATGGTTCCGTTTAACCCTGCCTGCTGGTAGGTACGGCGCTCTTTGGCCTTATAATGGTCAATCAGCTCCTCTATCCCCTGGCTGCTGAGCCGGACAACAGCCGGGCGCCTGGCAACGGCGCGGCCCTTCGGTGTCTTGTCCCTGCGGTTAGCCATATACTGCAGCAGCGTCCCCACGCAATGCTTACAGATGCCGTCAAAGCTGTAAAAGGCTGGGCAGGTGCAGGTGATCTGATCCACCGCGGAACGGTCTTCTACAATTTCCGCAACCACCTGGTACATATGGATCCCGCTGCCCTGTACCTTAGCCGTAAGTTTAATGCGTTCCAGGCCTTCCTGATCCGTCCGCTCATAACGGATGTTTTTAACCATCCCATCTAAATATACGCTCCTGCCGCGGTTAAATACAGAACTGTCAACGCACAACGCCTGTATGTCTCTTTCCTCTATCATTCGATCCACCTCAAATTTTCAATAACCTAATGTTTGTAATAAAATAATATTTTTATCATATAGCAAATCTTGCCATATGTCAAAAGCTATTGGCCTTTTTTGTCAAAAAATTTATGGCAGTCGAAAGAAAGCGCACGGTATACGGCAATCTTTCTGGAAAGAGTCAAAAATGCAGATCCTCCATGTAGGCAAGCATCTCTTCCTCACAGTACAGATAGCCGACCTGCTGCAGACAGTTACAAAATCGAAAAAATCAGCTGTGTTTATATAGAACAAATCCGGCAAGGTTTAAAATATACTTGCAAAACTACACGTATAATGTTATAATACGCAAAAGAAGAATATAAGATGTCAGAAGGGATTGGAACGTTCTTTTGTGCATACGGACGGAAGCTTCCGAAAATCAAGGCTGTCCTGCCCATCAGCCTGCCAACGGTCTCCGCGAATGAACTGC
>Ga0137306_101948_pt1 | contig 18921 bp, 19 predicted proteins | sample Inofroosms_March_FD_97187 | JGI IMG/M metagenome (GOLD analysis project Ga0137306, IMG submission 97187) | Mouse cecal microbial communities from Vienna, Austria - N-Acetylneuraminic and N-Acetylglucosamine D2O microcosms_March | ecosystem: Host-associated > Mammals > Digestive system > Large...
CCGGACAGCGGCAAGGAAAGTACCGGAGTTAGATGGTTTCCACTTCCACACATTACGGCACACCTACACAACGAACCTGTTATCAAACGGGGCACAGCCAAAAGATGTGCAGGAACTTTTAGGACATTCGGACGTAAGCACTACCATGAATGTCTACGCACATGCTACAAGGGAGGCAAAGAGGGAATCTGCAAAACTCTTGGATAAGGTTGTGAGAATGAATTAAAACTGGTTAAGAAAAACTTTCCCTTGTAACCTGCCCATAAGGGCAAAAACAAGGGAAAAGGATACATATTTTAAGGTTAGGCATACTGCAAAGCCTTGAAAATTAAGGAAAGTTAAGACAGTTAGTAGATAAACTGGAAGTTATAACTGTAATTCTTTTATGAATCTCTGCATCCGTTCAGTTACCAATTCACTCCTTGTCATTGCGACAAGCTCGTCTTTACTAACCCATTTGTAATCGGAAGTTTCTCCGTTCTAAAGAATGATGCTATCTTTTGAACAATCCGTTACATATAAGAACTCCACATACAAGGAGTGGTTTTGCTCATTGACTACACGACCAACTTCAGCAAGTTTTTTCGCAGCAATTCCCGTCTCTTCATATAACTCTCTGATTGCACAATCAAGTGGAGCTTCTCCTTGAAGTGCCGCTCCGCCTGCGGTAGCTTCCCACATACCTCCGAAATGTTTGCGGCTGTCGCGCTGCATCAGCAGATAGTCTCCGTCTGTGTGTTTTACAATAATATCACATACAAGATGGAAAAGCCCATCCGGGATTGACTCACCACGAATCAGCGTAGCACTACTAATGTAATGAAAATTCTTACCGTAAGCATCTCATAGTTCCATGTGTTTTTCCTCCACAAAATCCGATTTGTTAACGTTATTATAACCTATTTTTTTACAGGTACACAATTCCGAAAAGGGAGAAATATAATTGTTTTGTGCCTGTGTCATTTTAATTGCTACTTTATCAAAAGACTGCTCCCTATGCCTAATCCTGCGGCTGCATACTGCTGTAATATTTCCTCCCGTTTTGCTTCTGTAAGCTGCGGCTCGTCAGACCACAACTGCTCATAAATTGATAACGCTTTTTTCAGATGTTCCCTTGCCTTGTCCAGTCTGCCGCAGGCGAGGTTAATGTTTCCCATCGCTTCCTGTATGGTGGCATAGTCACTCGATAATTCAGAGTTATGCTCTTTCACAGTCTTTGCACATCTGCGGAGGGCGGAAAGCCCGCGCTCTGACTCACCCATGTCATGCAGCAGGACGGCATAGTTGCATATCTGCGCTATGCTTTGGTTCATGTAGATAAGCCCATATTTCTCTACTATTGAAATGCCCTGTTCCATATGATACGCCGCGAGGTCATTTTTATTAGCTTTATGGTACAGTGCACCCATATTTGCGTTGAGGTTAGACGCTAACAGGGCATTATCAGCGTTTATCTCCGTCAGAAGTTCAAGAGCCTGCTGTTCAAGTTTTATGGCTTTTGAAGTCTGGTCTGCCATAGCCGCCTTATAATCCAACAACAGAGCCTTGTCGCTGGCTGTTCCGATAATGCTGTTGTTCAACAGGTTTTCAATTTCAGCCACCACTTTTTTCATGCCCTCCTCATAATGATACTTGTCCATATATGCAAAGGCATCTTCCAGAAAGCGCAGATAAAAATCTTTATCGTCAACTTCAATCAAATCTTTGCCACATTGTCAAGTGATGAATTCAATTTTTCTTGCATATATTTTTGTATTATGGCATAATATAAGTAAGAAATTCTTACTTGAAAGGGGCGTAAGCAAATGAGTACACAAATATTAACAGTTTCTTCCAAAGGACAGATTTCTTTGCCAGTCAGCATCCGAAAACTCCTGTCGATTGATACTGGTGATAAACTGGTGGCATATACTTCAGGAGATGTTATCATGCTCAAAACTTTAAAACTTCCTTCTGCTGAAGAATTTGAAGCCTCACTCGACGAAGCGCAAAAATGGGCAAAGTCTGTTGGGTATAATGAAAATGATGTTAATGATATAATTAAATCGGTTAGAAAGAAGAAACGAATATGAGAATTGTAATAGATACAAATGTTTTGATTTCTGGTGTGTTTTTTGGCGGATTTCCGAGAGAAATTCTTCGTGCTGTTGTTGAACAGAAGATAACAGCCTGTGCTACAACAGAAATTATTAACGAATACGAGGAAATCGTGCAGGAAATGATTGACAGAAAACAAGGGCATATTAATAGAACAATTTTAAGCCCGCTAATTAAAGCTATGGAAATTATCGAACCTGTTACTCGTGTTGAGATATGCCGTGACCCCGACGATAACAAATTTCTGGAATGTGCAAAAGATTCTCATTCCTTATATATTGTCAGCGGAGATAAGGATCTCCTCGTAATAGAACAGTTTGGAAATATTCAAATCGTAACCGCAAAGGATTTTTATGAGAAATATTTATAAATTGAGATATATTAACAGTTTACAAAATTTTCAAACAGCATAAATATACTTATTGCTGTGAATCCACTTTATAACAACATCAAAAAGCGATGCCCTCTTTCCACGCACCGCTTTTTAACGCTTTACAGTTACTTACATCTTAGTGTTTTGCCGCTTTATGATCAGCTAACGTTTTACCTGCTTTGCTTTTTGCACTTTTGCTTGTCGTTTTAGACGCTAATGTCTTACCAGCCTTACCAACTTTTCCACCATGATGAACTGCCATGTTTTCACCCCCTTAAACTCTTGGCAATCTAAGTAAATTGTCCCTTGATGTATCATTTGGCTCGGAACGAACATACTTTTCGCCTGTAGAACTTACTGCGGGAATCAAATCCGGATATGGAGAAATATAAACTTTAATACTTCCAGGATTCTTCTTTAAATAGTCATGAAGATCAGCTTTTTTGAAAAAGCCGGGATTATTACATCCATCCACATAAATCTCCGCAATTTCCTGTACGTTATTGGAATTGCTACATCCATACTGCATCTTGATTTTTTTTGCGTACATCATAAATGTACCTCCTTGTAAAAATATTTTTATCTATATTTTCACAGGAAAGAAAAACAAATTTCATTGTGCATTGGCATTACACATATTAATATGTAGAACATATTTGTGAAATTTGATGAAAATCAAAAATCAATCTTGTTTTTTTTGTAACTCTATGCTAAAATCGTCTTGGCAAGCGAAAAGAAATAGAGTTAGTGATTTTTCTTTTCATGGCACTGGGTGTGGCAACTCAGTGTCTTTTTCTATCCTATGTTATATTAAAAAAACTTTCTGGATTACATCCCAACGCTCCTTCCAGTATTTTGTTGGTTAAATTAACTTTTGTTCTGGAAAAACTTTCGTTACTCAATCTTTGTAAAATACTTTTTCCAAACTTATCCTTACTTAAAATCCAAACTTGGTCTCTTTTAACATTTTCACTAATCAATAATGGTTGATGAGTTGTACAAATCAACTGAGCATGAAAAGGGTTACTTTCATCATTAGTAAAAAGGGAAATCATTTCCTTAACCAATGAGGGATGTAATCCATTCTCGATTTCGTCTAAAAATAATATTCCTCCCTCTTCCAATACATCAAATAGGTGCGGCAATGTTGTAAATAGTTTTATTGTTCCTAGTGATTCGTCTCTAAAAAAATCTATCTGTTCAGTTCCTGTTTCAATTTCTATTCCATCGTTGTATAAAGCATGTTTTGACTTAACGCCAACAGTCGTTTTTGTTTGTATTATCTCCCTATTCTCAAAATCATCTGAATCTACCTTTTGTCTGGCAATTTCCTCTTCTTCGTATTCAACTTGTATATTTCGTATAGTTGGATCTGCTTTTTGTAAAATTTTTACATACTTTTGAATCCGCTCATCCGAAAACGATGCCGATTCACCTGGATTCAACCTCGGCGAAGTCATATTAAAGATATTAATACTTTTTATAGCATCTACTATCATATTTGCAAATTCATTATTTAGCATTGCAGCCATTGCCAGACATAAAGCATCTTCTTTTACAACTTTTTTGGTATCTTCAAAAGCTTTTAGCTCTGACCTTAACAGTATATCTTGAAAATTAGGCGATGTCCTTTCTAAGACTTTTTCAGTACGTCTATATTTTTTTGTTAATAATTCGTGAACAACCTTCTGATCCAACATAGAAAACTCATAATGATAAGTTATATTGTCAACAATCAAATCAATGCCTAATGTTGTAGGCTTATCCCTATACTTTACGTCAAAAGCAAAGCCCGGTACTTGTTTGGTTAAGCCTTCATTCTGAAGCATTGTCTTTATCTGAGAATTTTTCATCATAGATAACGGAGATAATGCTATCATTTTTTGAATTTCCCGTAATATCTTACAAAAATAAGTTTTACCAGAACCGTTTGCCCCATAAACATAAGAAACCTTATTGATTGTTTCGTCTCCTGCTTTAAAGGTATTCAGCTGATGCTCTTTTTTGCTTTCATCTGCTATACAAGTAAACCTTATTCTTTCTGCAAATGATGCAAAATTTTCAGCTATGATGCTTTTAAAAACTGTTGTTCCCATTTCCTTGCCTCCATTTTGGTATTATACACTAATCCTTCCAATATTGCAATAGTTATTTTTGTTTTTTATACATTTACGCTTATTTTATTAGAATAACTAATTTTTTACGCACACTTGTATATATTTGGCATTTAACTCATATGCATTCAAAAGATTCCATGTGAGTTAATTATACTGTTCAAATACGAAATTATATGGATATCTCGCCAACAAAGTTATAGACTATCTTCACTTCCTGACATTTCTGCCCATCCACCTTCTTAACTTCACCCACCAAAATTTTACTAATCAGTCGATTTAGTACAGCTTCATCCAACTCCTGGATAGCAGCATATTTGCGGATTTCCTGCATAAATGTCCGGACATCGCATTCCTGTTCGTCTGTATGGCGCATCACCAGCATCAAGTCCTGAATCCGCTTCCTGTTGGCTTCCTGTTCCTGCTCCAGTGTGTCAGTCAGCTTCAGAAAACGCTGTTCTGTCAGGATGCCTTTCGCCTTATCTGTATAAAGGCTCATAAACATGCTGTCTATCTCCTGGTTCCTTGCTTCCAGCCGGTCACATTCCTTCTGCATTTCGGAAGCATCCGCCATATACCGCCGTTCCATGCGGCTGGACAGCCGCTGGTAGAACACGTCCGCATCTTTCAAAGCCATAGCTGCCAGATCCTGTATATCCTTCAGCACAAGGTTATACAAATCCCTTGCTTCGATCTTGTGGCTGGTGCAGGCGTTCTTCCCCAGCCGGTTATAAGTCTGGCAGATATAGTATGCCTTGTCTATCGGTTCCCGTTCTTTCCCGGTAAACCGGTTCTTCCCGGTTCTCCCGACCTTCTCATAACGCACCTGCATGGATTTCCCGCAGGTGGCACAGTAGATAATGCCATGAAAAAGATTGTAAAATGGGCAGGCATTCCCTTTCATGATCGCCGGCCTGCGGTCAATGATTTCCTGCACCTGTTCCCATTCCGCCGGTGTGACGATTGCTTCATGGCAGTTTTCAATCACTTCCCAGTCCTCACGGGGAATAATGTCATATGTATTGGAGCGGATGCCCTTCTGATGTGTCCGGCAGACCAGATGTGCGCCTTTGTAAAAAGGATTCCGCAGGATATGGCTGATCCTTGCGCTGCCCCAGGAATAGTAATTCACATCACATTCCGTATTGGCTTTTACCCTTGTAATCGGCACTTTGTCATCCATCAGCTGCTTTGCAATCCGCATACAGCCCCAGCCGTCCAGCGCAAGCTCAAAGATCCGGCGGATCACCGGCGCAGTTTCCGGGTCTATGATAAGATGACCTTTTTCATCCGGGTCACGCATCAGCCCCAGCGGCGGCTGCCCTCCGCAGAACTTCCCCTGTCTGGAACGGGTCATGCGCCCTGCCAGTACCTTTTTGGAAATGTCACGGCTGTACATGTCGTTCAGAATATTTTTGAACGGCGTAATGTCCATTTCCTGCCTTGTCAGGCTGTCCACCCCGTCCGTGACTGCGATATACCTTACATTGTGCTTTGGGAAAAAAATTTCGATATAACTGCCTGCTTCGATATAGTTCCTCCCCAGCCTGGATAAATCCTTGGTGATCACGCAGCCGACCTTCCCCGCTTCAATGTCAGCGATCATGCGCTGGAAAGAAGGGCGGTTGAAATTGCGCCCGGTATAACCGTCGTCCACATAGTATTCATACTGGAACATGCCGTTTTTTTCGGCATAATCCTTGAGCATAAGCTTCTGGTTGCTGATGCTCATGCTTTCATTCTCCCGGCCGTCTTCAAGGGAAAGCCTGCAATAAAGGGCAGTTATCTTCTGATTGGTCTGATTTTTCCTGTTCATAGTCATTCTCCTTCTCTATGAACAGGGACACGATACCAGTATAATACCATGCCCCCGCCCATTTATCAACGGATTCCTCCAAATTTCCCGTTTTTCCGTATCCCCTGTGCCTTACCCTGCTTTCCGTTCCAGCCATTCCTCGAACTGCCCGCAGGCCTGCCGCTCAATCAGCTGCTCAAAGGCCTCCTGCATGGTCTGGCTACCGGAGAATTCCCGTGTCACGATAAACTGCACCTTTTTACGGCCATCCTGTTTCTCTTTCTTCTTTTCTGTGTTATTCTGCATAAGCATCCGCCTCCATAAATGAAATAAGCCGGGCAAAGGATATGGCAACGAAGTCCGGCAACGGACAGCGTAAAACCTATGATCTAATGTCTGGCCTGTTATTTTTTCTTTTTAAATTTTCTTTGAATTCCTTGTTGCTTTCGTTGTCATGAAAATATAAACGATAATAAAATTCCTTTAAATAAGCGGTTTCCCGGACAGCAGGGCAGCGCATACGCCGACAACGAACCCGGCAACAGCACAGCAACCTGTCCGGCAACCAGAATACCAAATCACGCCAGCCACTCCTTCGGGATCTCCAGCTGCCGGGCTTCTTCCTCCGTCAGCTTCAAAAAACCGGCTTCGTTGCCGCCTGGTTCGTTGCCGGAATCCGGTATGCGCTCCCAGCCTTTCTGCCTGCCGTACCCGGGAAATGCCCTGGGATTGGAAAAATACCGCCAGCCGGTGACAACGGAATTCATGATCTCGTTGATGTCATGGATCTGCCAGCGTTTCGGCTCGTCGTATTCATGGTGCAGGGCTTCCCGGTAAAGCTGTTTGGAGCATACCTGGTTCCCCTGATAGGTTTCCAGAAAGCCGACGATCATCCCGGCTTCGGTGTCCTCTGGCATAAAGTCCTTTTGAACCTCCGCCAATTTCTTCTGTATGGACTTGCCAAACTTCATGGAATAACCCCCGCCCCGGTAAATCTCCATGGCCTCCGCCCACACCTGCAAAAGGTAGGCTCTGGAGCCGTCCTCGTCCTCCAGAATGTGTACCTCCGCATCCTCCGGGCAGACCATCACCGGCAGGAACCGCCGGTTCCCGGCACGGTCAAGGGGCAAAAAGTCCAGCTGGTTCGACGTGCCGCCGAACACGCACTGCCGGAGCCGGTCTTTCGGCTGGGATTCATAGGGCGTCCGGTAGGTTTCCTTCTGCCTGCTGATAAAAGAGCGGATCTCCTCAATGCTCTTTGCGCTGCTGGTGGCAAGCATCTCCGACATTTCAATGATCCAGTGCCCCTGCAGTTTCGTAAATACCCTGTCATCATCCAGCTTTTTCAGGTCATCGCTGAACCATTCGTCTTTTATTGCCAGCAGGCGGAAGAAAGTGGATTTCCCTGCCCCCTGCCCGCCTACCAGGCAAAGCATTTCCTCATATTTTGAGCCGGGCAGGAACACACGCCGGATCGCCCCTAACAGGAAATGCTTCAGCATCTCCTCCACATAATCATCCGCATCCGCCCCCAGGAAATGACGCAGGCAGGAGCGGATGCGTGGCGTCCCATCCCAGACAAGCCCCTCCAGACAGTCCTTTATCGGGTGGTAGCAGTTCTCGTTTGCCACGATTGCCAGGGCAGCCTGGATTTTCTTTTCACTGGTCAGCCCATAGTTTTCCTCAAAATAAAGGAGCAGGTATTTGATGTCCGTATCCGTGAGTGCGCTGGTATTCCTGCGCCATCCCACATCCCGTACAATGTCCACCCGCTCTGTCAGTAAGTTCAGCCGGATTGCCCCTTTTAAAAGCGGGTCACGCTGGAATACCGTCTTGCAGTTCCCAATTGTGTTCGCTGTCTGTCCTTTTTGCGTCATGGAAAGGCTCTCCTTTACCTCACCGACCGTCAGTGCCGGTAGGAGCAAGTCCGCTGCGTTCATGACGGCCTGCCTTGCGGCTGGCGGCAAGTCGTGAAATCCGTTCCCCAATCCGCATCACTTCCTTTCCATGCTCTTTTATTACGGCGGCTTTTTCCTCTGCCGTGCCGCCCAGCAGGGTATCCAGCAGGTATTCGGTATAGGCCTGCTTCTGCAAAGCCTCCACAAACAGGGGATGCCATTCTTCCCCCGGTGTTTCCGGTGCATACTCTGTTCTCCACTTTTCCAATAAATGGTTATAATCCGATAAGATCCGGCAGCACTGCAATTCCGCCTGCTTTAGCTTAAGTTCCTCAGATATTTTTTTCTTCACCGGGCGGGGAGAAGCACGTCCTTTGTTGTCGTAGCTGATCCCAAAATCGGAAGCCAGCTTCACAGCCGCCCCAAGGTTATTCAGTCCATACAGCCTTGCGGCAAGGTCAATCACGTCACCGTCCGCCTGACAGCCAAAACAGTGGAAACGCTTATCCACTTTCATGCTCGGATGCCTGTCATCGTGGAACGGGCAGCACGCCATGCCATTCCGGTTCACCCGGATGCCGTACATTTCCACCGCCTGCCTTGCTGTTACATTTTCCTTTACTGCTTTAAATACATTCATACTTTTCCTTCCTGAAATAAAAAAGCATCTGCTGTTCCCGTGAAGAAAAGCAAATGCTTTAGATTTCCATATCTTTTTTTGTTGCCGGTTTTATCCCGTTCCTGCGCTCCATGCGTTCCCAGTTCGCCCGGTCTGCTTCTATTTTCCCCCTTGCAAGCCTGTCCTTAATAGATTCCCTTGCTTTCTCCTTGATCTGCTCCTTATTTGCACGGCTTACCTCCGGCTTTTGGAGCGCTGACTGGACTCTTCCCAGCACTTTCTGCGCCGCATTTTTAATCCGTTCCTGGATCGTGCCCAGACACTTCACGGCAAAATCCCTTTTCTCCTTCGGGGCTTTCCTCTCCGGCGCAGCCAGCCACTTTTTGTAATCCTCGACTGCCCGGATATCCTCTTTCTGTGTCTCCGCCCTGACAGTATCCGTTACGACCTCGCAGGCTTTCTCATAAGCCGTGTCCGCCACTTCCTCCACCAGAGATTCTATGTCTGCAATCTTCATAGTGACCGTGGCAAGAGCAGCCTGCTTTTCAGAGAGTTCCTGCTCCTTTTCTTCAATCAGCCCTTCCTGTTTTTCCAGTTCCTTTTCTTTCTCGGAAACAGCTTTAACCGCTTTATCAAATTTCTTCTCCTGCTCCGCTATGGCTCTGGTATTCTGTGTGAACGTTTCCCTCTGTGCGGAGATTGTTTCTTTCTGCTTTTCAATGATAAAGTCCTGCTTTTCCAGATATCCCCTTCCGCCGTAACTCGGCTCTGTCTGCAAATGTAAACTGTGCTTCGCACAAATGCGGAAAAGCATCTTCCGGCACTCCGCATCAAACGTCTGCTTGCGGTTATTGTTCCTGCCTTTTTTCTTATCCGGATCAGGAAGCGGAACTCCCAGTTCTTCCAGCGCCTTTTCCTGCTGCGGGCATAACTCCCCGTACCGGTTTTCACAGTCAAAAACGTGCCGCTCATGGATATGCGGAGTGCCTTCGTCAAGGTGCAGCGCCCAGTTTAATATGTGGACGTGGGAGCCGAACTTTTCCTCCATCTCCGCAAAAAATTCCGCTGCGATCTCCGCCAGCAGTTCCCCCGGAACAGATTCCTCCACCGTGCCGATCTGGTAAATGCTTTCTTCCGGGCAGGTCTTGTTGTTGGTGAGCAGGTCATCCACCGTCCGGTTGCGTTCGGTATGCCTGTTTTTTTCGTTCCGCCCGTTCTGTGCCTGCACATGGTCAGCATAATGCTCATAGTAATAAATCCGCTCAATCTTCTCAAAAGAATAATCGTTTTCGCCGCCCCTCTCCCTTGTCCGGGCGGAGGATAAGCCGGTGTAGCAGTCCCAGTAAATATTCTGCCCTGTCCGTTCCATGTCGATATGTTCACTGTTTGCCACATCGAACCTGCGGTCATTGTGCTTTGGATTGTAAGTGCCGTTTTTTCCGGCTCTGCCGTTGTGTCTGGTCAGCTTCATTTTCTCTCCTTTCTTCTGGGCTTCTCTCTGTGGGAAGGGCAGCTTTGCTGCCGGATCTGCCGGTTTTTGCGTCAGATAATACCCAGTACGAATTGGCGCAGGCGCCAACTCTAGCTGGGCAAGGCGTTTCACCCTTGACCCGATAAGGGCTGCCGCCCTTAACCCGCCAAAGGGCTTTGCCCCTTGACCCCAACAGGGCGCTTCGCCCCTGTACCCAGAGCAGAGGGATTGCATCCTCTGCACTCCTGCACAAAGGGCTGCGCCCTCTGTACGCCTGCCCACTTTTCCTATATTGGGCAAAACAAAAGCGACCAACTTTTTCACGGTTGATCGCCTTTGGCTTGGCCAATATTTTGTTATCCTACTGGAAATGTTTATCCAAAGTATTCCTCCACCAGATGTTCCAGCGTATTTTCTTTTGCTGCTTTTGCCGCATCAGCCTGGACAAAATTCGTTGCTTCAGATTTCAGCTGTTCATCAAATCCCAATATATAATTCGTTGCGATTAAATAGATAATACGGGTTGGGGCCATGCCATACACCTGGTGCCGCAGGATATGCCGGATGCGGCTTCTGTCATCCGGGAACTTTATTTTCATTTTCTCTGAACGGAACAGACGCTTCACAATTTCCGTAATATAAAGTCCGGACTTCATATACAGGTCTGCAAATGTCTTTGTCGGGTCATCAAAACATCCCGGATTGTTTTCTTCCAACTCATCCACCATCTTTTCTACCACCCAGCGTGGCGTAAAAATCTGGTTCGTTTTCTGTGGTGGGATATAATCAAAAATGTCCTCTGTATATGTTTCATCAAAATAATCTGCCAGCTCCTGCTTCTTTTTCCAGAATTCCTCAATGGAATCATTGAATACTGTTTCATCAAACAGATGCCCGGAAAAATATTCCTTTTCCCCGGTTTCCGGGTTCGTGTATTCACCGCCATCCCGGAGAAAACGGAAGTCATCTTCTGTAATTCCTGTCACTTCTTCAAACACGTCCGCTTCTGTATATTCGTCAAAATTTTGGAGCGTCAGATGTCCATCTCCATATGCCATGATGAAACTGGGGATTGTCCTTGCAAACCCACGCAGATGCGCACGGATAGAATCTTCAACGGATTTCTTTTCTTCCTCTGCTTTATGCTTTTCCATGCGTTCAACCAGCTCAACCGGCTTCTCCTGGACAGTATCCTGCACAGCCGCCTGCGCCGCATCTGTCAATGCACGCAGCGCATCATCCATGCTGGATTCATATTCTTTTTCCGCTTCCGTAACCTCTGCTTTTGTTTCCGCCGCCTGCCGTTTCTGTTCAAATTGGGCTTTGGCAATATTGGCCTGCTGGACATAATCCCCATGGATCTGCTCAAACTTCCGGTCAATCTCATTTTCCACCTGCCGCTCCATGCGGTTCTGGATGCCTTTTTTCACTTCATATGCTTCTGCCGCTGGGGCAACAACCTCCTGCCGGATCTTCTCCTTGACCTTATCCGCCAGCTTCTTTACAGACTGTTCCACTGCCGCAAAACTGCTGCTTTCCGCAAGGTGGGATAGTTGAGGTTCAAACCCCTCGTTCATCTCCTCATAATATTTTTTCCCGAACAGCCCCTGGGCTTTGCCAATGATAATCTCTTCCGGTATGTCAATTTCCCCGTCCTCATCCACAGGTACTTCCGAAATATGCTGTAAATTTTCCTGATCCCGCTTTTTCGGGTCTTCATGTGCCGGAGTAAGTTTCTCTACAATCTCCTTCACAATGCCCGGAGCGCCAAACACGTTGCTGATATTCTGGAACAGGAAATTTGACATAAACCCATGCCGGACAACTTCCTGGCTTTTCAGCCTCCTTGGAATGGACAAGACCTGTGCCGCATCCAGTTCCACCATATGCCCTTGGTCATCTTCCCCCAGCACTGGGAAAAAGTTCAGCAGCCTCCGGATATTATCCTTCCTGGCATCGCTCGTTCCCCTGCCGTCCACAGTCTCAGGCGAAAGGTTGTTTGCAAATTCATCAAAAATAATCAGTGTCCGGGCAGGGTCAAAGTCAAACACATATGCTGTTTCCTTCCTCAGCCTTTGCCCATTTTTCGTGACAATACACGGGTTCTGCGCGCGGAATGCCGCCTGCATATAAGAGGAAGGGCTTTGCAGGTTGCACAGCATAAGAACTCCGCTCCATTCCGGTATAGTAACCCCCACTGTCAGCTGGCCGACACTTAGCGTGATTGTCTTATCATGGGCAGCAATCGCATTTTTCACCCTTCCAAAAGCCTCTTCCTCCACCCCTTCATCATCCAGCAGTCCATCCCCTGCCGCTAGTACAATTTCATAATCGCAGAATACCGGGTCTTTCTTTAACAGTTTTGCCAACGCCTTTGCACTTGCAACCCGGTTTAACAGCCACAGAGTGTGCGGCAGTTCATCCCGCAGTTCCGGCGTCGAATAAGGGTATTTTTCATTAGCAGATAATGCTTGCAGGAATTTTCTTATTTCTTCCTCATGAATAAAATTTCCCCGATCATTTGTCGAAAAAAATTCATTCAGGTCAAAAGCATAATCCACGCTGTCATCCTCTCCGGACAGGTCAACCCCCTTCTGAACCTGCTCATAGATCATATTCGAGAGCTGATATGTATACATGGCAAGACGGGGCAGCGGCTCATATGGGTTATACTCGTCCTTATCCCACAACTCCCTGGCTTCCTGTTCGTCTGCATAAGACCAGTTAAAAATCTGCTCACTTGAAAAACGCTCGCTTGCCAGCGCCTTAAATGGCGTACCGGAAAGGTACAACGTGTATTTCCGGCTGATGTTCCGGAATGCCCTGTCAGTACGCATGGTATCTACGCCTTCCTGCGCCTCGTCCACAATCAGCAGGTCAAAATCAATGCCTTGCTTTTTCTTCCCATCTTCATCGATGTATTCCTTTGCTATCCATCCTAATTTTCGTACAGCATTATTGCTACTGCTAAAATATACAGAACTTTTTAGCCCTTGCAAGGACTCAAACGCTACCATGCCAAGCTCTGAGTTTTCATTTGCCTGCAATGTTTTCAAATAATCTTCCCTACTTAAAACACCCGGTTTTCCTTTGAGTGCATCGGTATCTGACACAAAGGCAAGCTCACCACGCCAGCCAATGAACTTACGAAAATCATCTGCCCATGAATTTGCAATACTTGGGCGGTTGGTAACAATAAGTACCTTGGAAAAGCCCATTTGCCGAATCAGGTCATAGGAAGTCAGTGTCTTCCCAAACCGTGGTTTTGCGTTCCACAGAAATTCTGAACCGCCATTTCGGAAATACTCCGCCGTCATCCTTACCGCATCCTGCTGTTCCTTCCGCAGATCATAGGTACATCTTTCTTCTGATTTTGTCAGTGTCCTACCAGCAAATGTATTGAAATAACTCAACAACCGCTTGCCATCTGCATGAAACCATTCCGTTCCCGGTTCCCTCTTCACCTGCTCCGCTTCCAGATAATCATGGAATTCATGATCTGTAAAGTATTCGCCAGAACCGTCCTTGAACATGGCATTGTCTTTCCATGCCAGTACCCAACGGACATCTGCTGTATGCGTCTGTTGACGGATTCTCTGCTGTACCGATTGCCTCTCTGTATAGCCTACTTTTGTCCAGCCGTCATGATAGGAGATGCCAGGTGTATTGTAAGCATAGATCATTGGAACAACTCGTTTGAACGATTTTATCTCCACTGCCATATCACTCCATCTCCTTTACATGGGATTCAATAAATACCACTTCCTTATCATCCAGACCATATTTTACATAAAGTTGGCGGTCAATATCTGCAATGGATTTCGACCAGTTTATATCAGAAGTAGAAGTAAAATTCTGAAGCGGCACCATGCGCCAAGTTTCTCTATTATTGTCCTGAGTTATTTTCAAAATTCCAAGCATCGTTCTACAAAACTTCGATTTTAAATATTTTAATACATTTTCTGCCTCCCATTTTAAATTAAATCCTCCAATCCCGATGAATGTCTGAGTATATCCCTCATTTGGCGCAGCTACTATCGGTGAGCTTAATACTTCACCAAAAGAACCAGAACCATTAACTCTTGCTACCAAAGCCTTCCACTTTTTCAAATTTTCATGTCTATGTTCTACATATTTTGAAGATATATACATCCATATTCTCTTATTCTTGCTAACACCGATTACCTTGATATCTGTTTCTGCCATTCTATTCAAAACAAAAATGGGAATTTTATCAAAAATGTTATTTCTAAAACGCTTATCTTTGCCATCACTTCCTATAACACTTTGATATTCTGGATAATCTCTATAAAGAGCATCTAAATTGAATCTATTTTGTAAATAAATGATACTCATAAGACTATCATTTTCACTCTTTGGTGCTGCTTTTTTCATTATACTATTTAGTTCTTCATACGGGGTAAATATTTTTATTGCTCCAAAATCTTGACCTATATCATGATATGTAATAACAACACCGCCTTTAATATCTGTATTCGGAAATATTTTGCTTGCATCAGATTCATAATGTAACACTTTGAAATGTGCATCATTTAGCATTTTAGCATTCCATGTCTTCGGCGTGCTTCCCGCATTAAATAAAAATCTTGCTGGATGAATCATCTCTACAGCGTCTGAAACTTTATAAGCCTCATCCAAAAACTTATGATAAATAGGTGGTGCAAACCCTTTGTTATCACCTATTGTTTCATCCTGATATGGCGGATTCCCTATCACAAAATTAAATCTCATATTTCTCCCCTCTTTATTCACATTTGTATATTCCAAGCTGTTTCCCCGTCGCCAATCATAAATACGACAATGAGGTTGTTTATTTACTTTTTCCTGATATTCTTCATTTTCAATCCATTCAAATAAACTAAATTGATGAAATTCCTCTTCGGCTCTACAATATGGGATTGTTCCGCTCAAACCATCCATCTGCCATATATTCCATGCTATGATTTTCACAATTTCCCGATATTCAGTTGCAGAAGGCTTCCGTTTCCATCGTGCATACAAATATTCCTCAAAAGTCATTAATAGATTAACCCGTGCAATCAACACGTTATCGCCTTGAAATTCATATCCATAGGTAGACTGAAAAGCTCGGATTACCCATCTCATCCATTCTTTTTCATCATAAACATTTTCATTTACGGCCTGTAACTTCCTATCCAGAATACCTTCTCGATTTTCCAACAGAATACTTTCCCCAGTAGACACATCATATCGGTTCACAAGATATGGAGCTTCACCACAGGTAATCTCCAGTCGCCTCGCATCTACATAATGCTGCCACTTGTTTTTTGATGAAAATGAAATACATTCCGTTGACTGCTCATCACTATTGAAAAAAGCCTTTCTTTTTCCAAACCATATATCATCCGCATATCTGACCATCTTCTGGCAAATCCAGAGCGGTGTAAATACCTCTGCATGTTTTCGTGTCCGATCTGATTGCAGCTCCATCGCTTTTCTGGCTCGTGTTTTGATTACATCTGAATTTTGTCCAGTAATCAGTGACTCCTTAATTTCCTTATCTCGCTGATATTCCGCTCCCTGTTCCTGATAGGCATCCGTAGCCCAAATAATATTTGTCCTTGTAGTTTTATCTACAAGGAGCTGTTTGAGTAATCCCATTGAGTGGAGCCTTAAAATTTCATCCTGTATCCCGACAAGCACATTAGCTCCTCCTTTATCACGCCAAGAAACGATTTACAAAATTGTGTACGTTTTGATAAAGGTAAAATAGGTACTCAAAAATACGGATTTTCAGTGGAAAAACGGGAAATTTTATAGTATTATAAAAGAGATAAAAATTAAGCGGGTACTTACAGGAACGTACACATTTCTGTAAAAATACCCGCTTACAATAACTTGGCTTTTTGGTAAACTTCTGCCCGGTAGCGGAATGTAGACAGCGGCATACCGCATAGTTCCGCCGCTGCCATTCCAGTAACTTTTCCGGATTTCCATAGCTGGTAGACTTCATGAAAGTTCTCCGGCGGGGGGCTTGGAGGTCTTCCGAAGCGCACACCTCTGGCTTTCGCCGCTGCAATCCCTTCCGCCTGCCGCTGCCGGATGTTTGTCCGTTCATTCTCCGCCACAAAAGACAGCACCTGTAATACAATGTCGCTTAAGAACGTTCCCATCAGGTCTTTGCCCCGCCGGGTATCCAGAAGTGGCATATCCAGCACCACAATGTCAATCCCATTCTCCTTAGTAAGAATCCGCCACTGTTCCAGTATCTCCGCATAGTTGCGTCCCAGCCGGTCTATGCTTTTAATATAAAGCAGGTCATCCTTTTTCATCCGCCGTACCATTCTCTTATAAGCCGGACGGTCAAAATCCTTGCCGGACTGCTTATCTATAAAAACATTCTTTGCCGGGATAGCCAGTTCCTGGAATGCCAGCCTCTGCCTGTCCTCATTCTGGTCACGGCTGCTGACCCGGATATATCCATATATGTTCGCCATAGTTCCCTCCTTCCTGCCGTACCGGAAGAGCAGTTCCGGGATCTGGCAATATTTCTTTTCAACATTTCCATGATACTTTATGCCCCTGCCATACCAAACAGCTAAAACAGTGGCTCTGCACCCGATAGTTTGGACACAGGCCACCCGATATTCAACACCATTTTGTGGCAGCATATAGCACTGGTAACAGAGTGGTGGCAGACAAAATGTCCGCCACCACTTTACAGGGATTATCAGATACAAAATCTGGACTGCCATTTTTTCAACGTGAACGACAAAATGTCGCTCACGTTCTCTGCCTATAATAATGAAACAGGCCTTTCTACATTTGTCCTCATGCAATATCCTGTATGGCCTTAACCGGCTGGAACCCATGCTCTTTTGCATAAGCCCTTGCCGCTGCCCGGCGTTCTTCGCTGTAGGGCGGCACAAGCCGGATAGACAGCCGGGATTTATCCAATACATAGGTCACGCTGCCTTCCGGCGTGGTTCTCTCCAATCGGCACAATAGCGGATACTTACGGCTGAACTCCGCCAGCCTGCGCTTCAAATCCGCATTAAACGTATAAACACTAGCCCCGGATTCCCCCTCATTAAAGTTCACGATTGTTTCTCTCTCATATTTAGACAGCTTCTTCATACATATCCTCCTCATGATTTGTGCTTGACTCTACAGCCTTCATAAATTTCTTTGCCCTGAAATATCCTCCCATCTCCATGCGGAGATGATGATAGAAGCAGGAATGCCAATCTTTGGAGCCTTCCGTTTCCATTTTCCGGGCAAGTACCAGCAGCCAGCGTTTCGCTTCCTGATCCACGGTCAATGAAACTAGCCACTTCAGCCTTGTGACCGTATTGTTGTAATCCGGGCATCCATATACATACAGCACTTTCTTTTCTCTTATATCTAGCTTCATAAATACCTCTGTTTCTGCCGTCCCTGCGGCATTTTCTATTCTTTTACTCATTTACTGCTCCTGCACGTTCCCAGCGCCTTTTGCCATCCAGTCAAAAAATGCTTTCTTACTGACTTTAATCAGCCTGCCGCTTCTGAATGCCGGGAATCCCGGCGTGTGAACCAGCTCATAGGCGCTTGCTCTTGAAATTCCCATAATGCGCCGGATGTCCGATACATCCAGAACCAGAGGGAGATCATCATAATTTTTTAATTTTTTGTTGTCACTCATTTCCTTGCTCCTCCTTATATTTGAATTGATAAAATCCTGTTCTTTATTTGAATGTTTCCTGTTGCCGTTCTGCCTGCCAGCCGTTATCCTCAAAGCCCCATTCCTGCGGCGTATCCCGTATTGGCACGCTCCCCGGTTTCCCGGCTCCCGGCGCTGCTTCCCCTCACGGTCATATCACTGTCAGACGGTCATTCACTTGTCAATGTACTGAATGGTACGAAATTACCATTTGCAAGTATCATATCGGTTTTCCCTTGACAAACGCAATACTTATGCAGTACTATGAGTGTAACGTATATTACCAAATTATAAAATTACCATAAACATTAGGGGATTAGAAAAATGGAAATGGAATTCGTGCGGCATGAACCGTGCTATGACCGTATCCTGCTTGTCCTTTCACTGGACAGGCAGAAAAAGAAAGAGCGTGTCCTGATCGGCGAGGAACTGCAGATCCGCTTCCGCCTGCGTGGAAACACGGATACCGATGTCCTGTGCGATGCGACACGCCCTCTGGGGACTTTCCTTGCGGAGTTTGAGCATGACCCGGACGGGGAATGGAGCCGTCTGGGGCTGATACCGCTCCGGGAAGCCCTGCACTCCAACCGCTGGAAGCAGCCTGCACTGGAACAATCCGCCGGGGAGTTTCTGTCAAAAAAATATCTCACCGGCGATCCGGTGAGGATGTATGCGGCATTCCGTATCTGGAATGATTATCTGCTTGCGAGAGAACCGAGGGAAAGGGTGAAGGCCTGTGACCGGTTTATGGATAAAATGAGCCATTTCACGCAAATGTTCCAGGAAAGGAGTCCGCTCCGGTTTGACCCTGACACCGGGAAACCGGAACGCTTTCACATCTCCAGCCGGGTGTTCGGCACTGTACCTGCG
>Ga0137306_101955_pt1 | contig 18837 bp, 10 predicted proteins | sample Inofroosms_March_FD_97187 | JGI IMG/M metagenome (GOLD analysis project Ga0137306, IMG submission 97187) | Mouse cecal microbial communities from Vienna, Austria - N-Acetylneuraminic and N-Acetylglucosamine D2O microcosms_March | ecosystem: Host-associated > Mammals > Digestive system > Large...
GCGTGTTGCGACGAATATGTCATATCCGCCGAGCGATTCACCGTTGTCTGACGCGAAATAGAGAGTCACGCCGTCAGACATCATGAAGGGATAGATCGCGTTGCCGCCGTTGTTGAGTACATCGGGAGTCTCGGAGGGTTCGTGCCATGAGCCGTCTGTGAGTCTGATCGATTCCACGATTCTGTACGTTCCCGTCGAGTCCGGCTGCGCCCACATCTTGAAATCATTCCCTTCGTTTGTGAAAACATAATCCGCATCCGTATTCTCGAAAGGAACCGCATCCGAATTGCCGAGATTACCGGCAGAAAACGGCAGCTTGTAAGCTTTGAAGAAGTCGGTTTTGGGCACGGTGATACTGTCGAGAATCACCAGTTTTTCCACTCGTTCAAGGAAATTCTCCGCCTTCATCAGTTCCCTTTCCTGCTCTTCCAGCTCGGCGGGGATTTTCTTTCTCGCTTTTTTTCGGGCGGTGGCATAATGACGCGCCGCACCTTTGAAGTCATAGCTCATGAAAGCCGCGCGCCCCTCGGCAAGCGATTCCTCCACTGTCTGAGCCGGAGCGGTTGACACACCGGCGGCAAACAACAAGGCGACCGGTAAATATTTAAAACAATTCATTGATGTCGCAGTTTGGGTGAATTATACAGCTGTTCCGCTGCACCAGCAGCCGTTTCCGAGTCTGCGGCAAGGCGGTATAGCCAATGGCAAAATTAATCAAATTATTTCATACAGACAACAGCAATATAAATAAGAACGGGTGCACAACTGAAATAAAAATGAGCATTTTTAAGAATTTTTTATTAACTTTGTCGCCAAATGTGGAATTTCGAGAACTTAGAATAATCAACAGACAAAATATATACAAATTATGAGTTTGAACATCATTGTATTGGCCAAGCAGGTGCCCGACACCCGCAATGTCGGCAAGGATGCGATGAAGGAAGACGGCACAATCAACCGTGCGGTGCTTCCAGCGATCTTCAATCCCGAGGATCTCAACGCTCTTGAGCAGGCCCTTAAGTTGAAAGAGATGTATCCCGGCACTACGGTGACATTGCTCACCATGGGTCCGGCGCGTGCCGCGGAGGTGATCCGTGAAGGTCTTTATCGCGGTGCTGACCGTGGCATAGTGCTTTCAGACCGTGCTTTCGCCGGTGCCGACACACTCGCGACATCATATGCTTTGAATGCAGCAGTGCGCAAAATAGGGAATTATGACCTCATCATCGGCGGACGTCAGGCAATCGACGGCGATACAGCCCAGGTGGGACCGCAGATCGCGGAGAAACTGAAACTTCCTCAGGTGACATACGCCGAGGAGATCATCGAGGTCAAAGACGGCAAGGTTGTAGTGAAGCGTCGCCTTGAAGGTGGGGTGGAGACAGTCAAGGCACCTCTCCCTCTCGTGATTACCGTCAACGGTTCTGCCGACGAATGCCGCCCTCGCAATGCGCGCAATGTTCAGAAGTATAAATATGCCGCAGTGCCTTCAGAAATAGCAAATGATGAAGAGAGGAAGGCGTTCGTTGCAGCGCGTCCTTATCTTGAGATAGGGGAATGGACAGCAGCTACTGTCGAGGCTGATCTCGCACAGTGCGGTCTTGCCGGTTCTCCGACAAAGGTGAAAGGTATAGAGAACGTTGTTTTCACCGCTAAGGATGCACGTCGCATCGAGAACAATGACGAGGAACTTGAGGGCCTCATCAAAGAATTAATCGCTAACCACACTATCGGCTAAACATTATGGCAACAGACAAGAATAATTTGATCGTATATTGCGAATATGAGGATGGTAAGGTTGCTGATGTCAGCCTTGAACTCCTCACCAAAGGTCGCACGCTTGCCGATAAGCTCGGCATCAAACTTGAGGCTGTAGTGGCAGGCGACAAACTGAAAGATATCGAGAAACAGGTCTTCCCTTATGGCGTTGACCGCATATATAAAGTGGAGGATCATCGTCTTTATCCTTATACATCGCTTCCTCATAGTTCGATCCTTATAAACTTATTTAAGGAGATTGAGCCTCGTATCGCCTTTATGGGTGCTACGGCAATAGGGCGTGACCTCGGTCCCCGCGTGTCGTCAGCTCTTCACAGCGGTCTGACCGCGGACTGCACCGCGCTTGAGATCGGAGACCACAAGGATGCCAAGACAGGAACCGAGTACAAGGATCTTCTCCTTCAGATTCGTCCCGCTTTCGGAGGCAACATTGTGGCGACTATCGTCAATCCCGACTGCCGTCCGCAGATGGCGACAGTGCGCGAGGGTGTGATGAAGAAAGAAGTCAAGGATTCCAACTATACAGGCGAGGTCATAGATCTTGACGTGAACAAATATACTTCACCCGAAGATTATGTGGTTGAGGTGATTGACCGTCATATCGAGAAATCCAAAGTCAACCTCAAGGGTGCTCCCGTTGTGGTTGCCGGCGGTTACGGTGTGGGCAGCAAGGAGAATTTCGACCTGCTTGCCAAACTCGCCGATGTACTGGGCGGAGAAGTCGGCGCCAGCCGTGCTGCTGTTGATGCCGGATGGGTTGACCATGACCGTCAGATCGGACAGACCGGTGTGACAGTTCGTCCCAAACTTTATATCGCCTGCGGAATCTCCGGTCAGATCCAGCATATCGCCGGAATGCAGGACAGCTCGATCATCATTTCCATCAACTCCGATCCCGAGGCTCCGATCAATACGATCGCCGATTACGTGATCACAGGCAAGATGGAGGATGTCGTTCCCAAATTAATCAAATATTACAAAAAGAATTCCAAGTAAACAAGATGGCTAATTTCTATACAGATAACGAGGCTCTGAAACTTCACCTCAATCATCCGATGATGAAGAAGATTGTGGAGCTCAAGGAGAGAAACTTCGCCGATGCGGACAAATTCGACTACGCACCACAGAATTTCGAGGACGCTATGGACAGCTATGACCGCGTGCTCGATATCGTGGGTGAGATCTGCGGCGACATCATCGCCGAGAACGCAGAGGATGTGGATCACAACGGTCCCCGCGTGGAGAATAGCCGCGTGATATATGCCGAGGGCACGAAGAAGAATCTTGACGCTTGCCGCAAGGCAGGTCTGATGGGCATGTCGATGCCCCGCCGTCTCGGTGGTCTTAACTTCCCGATCACTCCCTATATCATGGCTGCCGACATGGTGAGCCGTGCCGATGCCGGTTTCGAGAACCTCTGGGGACTTCAGGACTGTGCCGAGACAATCTATGAGTTTGCCGATGAAGCACAGAAGGAGAAATATATTCCCCGTGTATGTGCCGGAGAGACAATGTCGATGGACCTTACCGAGCCGGATGCCGGATCCGACCTTCAGTCCGTAATGCTCAAGGCTTCGCAGAAGGAAGACGGCTCTTGGGTGCTCAACGGCGTGAAGCGTTTCATCACCAACGGAGACAGTGACATTCACCTTGTACTTGCCCGCAGCGAGGAGGGTACGAAAGACGGTCGCGGTCTCTCAATGTTTATCTATGACAAGAGAAACGGAGGCGTTAACGTTCGCCGCATCGAGAACAAGATGGGTATCAAGGGCAGTCCGACATGCGAACTTGTCTACAAGGACGCGCCTGCTGAACTCGTAGGCAGCCGCAAGCTCGGTCTCATCAAATATGTGATGGCTCTCATGAACGGCGCCCGTCTCGGCATCGCCGCCCAAAGTGTGGGTATCAGCGAGCATGCGTATCGCGAGGCTCTTGATTATGCCAAAGAGCGCAAGCAGTTCGGCAAGGCAATCATAGAGTTCCCGGCGGTGGCAGAGATTCTTTCTCTGATGAAGGCAAAACTTGATGCGAGCCGCACGTTGCTTTATGCCTGCTCTCGTTTCGTAGACATGTATAAGATCTACGATGATATCGCCAAAGAGCGCAAACTTGAAGTAGAAGAGAAGAAAGAGGCTAAATTCTACAGCCGTCTTGCAGATGCCTTCACCCCGCTTGCAAAGGGTATGACATCGGAATTCTGCAACCAGAACGCATATGACTGCATCCAGATACACGGCGGTTCCGGTTTCATGAAAGATTATGCATGCGAGCAGATTTATCGCGATGCACGTATCACCTCGATTTATGAGGGAACCACTCAGCTTCAGGTTGTAGCGGCTATCCGCCACGTCACCACCGGCACATATCTCGACTGGATCAAGGGAGAGGCTGAGAAACAGGTTGCCGCTGAGGACGAGGCAGTAAAGGCTACGCTGAATTTCATGACCCAGCAGTATATCGATGCCGTAGAGGCTGTTACCGGTGTCAACGATCCGAAATTCCTGGATTTCATGGCTCGCCGCCTTGTTGAGATGGCAGGGTATATCGTGATGGGTTATCTGATGCTCGACGATACGCAGCGTGATTCTTCCTTCCGCAAGTCGCTCCATGTGTTTGTGAACTACGGCAAAGCTGAAGTTGCAAAGCATGCGGACTTCATCGGCAACTTCCGCCCCGAAGAAATCAGTGATTATCTCTACGCAGAGTAAATTATCCGTATTATACTTTGAGACTATGTCATAATATAGTGTTTTGAAATAGTCGATATTATAAATTGCAGAAAGCAGGCATAATTTTTATGCCTGCTTTCTGCAATTTATATGTTTTAATCAGCATAACATATGTTATATAGCATATGTTTGGGATATTTTGATTTGCAGTGTTATTTTTTGTTGAAAAATATATAAATTAATTTGCATATTTAAGAAATATTTGGTAATTTTGATGCGTTACTTAAATATAAGTATAATTATATTTAGAGCGGTATTTAGGGATTAATAATAACTCTGATTATGGTTATGATGGAGAATGTATCGCCTGTTGAGGCTATTCGTACCTTGGGCGCCCGTTTTAAGGATTACCGCATGCGCCTTAATTTGACTCAAAGGCAAGTGTCGGAATTAACGGCAATCAGTGTCCCGACGATTTATAAATTCGAATCGGGGAGGATTACTGATTTGTCATTTGTCACCATGCTCAAGCTCCTCAAGGCTTTGGATCTTGAACACAACTGGCAGCAGCTGATTCCGGATCTTCCCGAATCTCCTTACCTGTATAAAGAGAATAAGAAAAGACAACGCATAAGACATCCGAAAAAATGAACGTACTGACAGTAAAGCTATGGGGAGAAGAGTTGGGGCGTCTTGTTTGGGATCAAGTAAGAAAAACTACATATTTTGTTTTTAATCCGAAAAATAGTAATCGTGCAGATGTGTCGCCATTGATGCATCCCGCGGATAAATGGAATGTAAATAATCCCATCTTCGGGGATACGCGACGAATTTATCAGAATTTACCACCCTTTATCGCAGATTCTCTTCCGGATTCGTGGGGTAACAAAGTGTTTGATAAATGGATTAAACGGAATAGAATTCCAAAACATAAAGTCACCCCACTTTATAAACTCATGTTTATAGGTAAACGGAGCATGGGTGCTCTGGAGTTTGAACCTGCGGCTGAGGAATTGATACATCCGAAAGAAGTTGATGTCAAGTCATTATATGACCTCTCTCTTGAAATTCAGGAGCAACGTGAAAGCACCATAATGGATTATTCGGATGAGTTGAAACTGCACACTATCCTTGCAGTAGGCACATCCGCGGGAGGCAGACAAATGAAGGCAATTCTGGCAATAAACCCTACTACGGGAGAGATCCGTTCAGGTCAGATTGAGACAGTTGATGGTTTCGATTATTTCATCCTTAAGTTCGAAGACAAAGTCCTTCCTTCTTCCGAAATAGAGATGGCATATTACGATATGGCAACAACATCCGGCATCGAGATGGAGGATTGCAGACTCATGAGCGTTGAGGGAGTAAAACATTTCATGACGAAACGTTTCGATAGAAAAAATGGAGAAAAAATTCATATGCAGACTTTGGCGGCAATAAATCCTGATGTCGACTCTTATGAGGATTTATTTGCAACCTGTCGTAGCCTCAAACTCACTGAAACCGAGATTTCCCAATTATTCCGTCGACTTGTGTTCAACGTAATGGCAAACAATACGGATGACCACAATAAAAATTTCTCGTTTCTGCTTGACAGAACAGGTAGATGGAGATTATCGCCGGCATACGATCTGACATTCATATTCAACAGGTATGGTACGGATGCGGAAACAACACACTGCCTGTCGCTCTATGGTAAGACGGATGATATTACGAAAGAAGATCTGATTTATATAGCCAAAGAAAACAGCATCCGCAATGCCGAGGAAATAATTTCGCAAGTAGCCGATTCAGTTGCTAAGTTTCAAGATTTTGCTTCCAAGTATGACATACCGTCGAATTGGAGTCATATCATAAATAAGACATTGCATAGAAATTTAGTCAACTTCGGATACGTAACGCCGCAGATCTGTAGTGTTGAATTTGTAGACAGTAAAGGGAGGATGTTCAAGGACATCTCTGTCTCTACAAGCAGTAAAGGCATTTATCAGCTTTCAACGTCGATTGACGGTAAGACTCGCAGACGATTCATAAAACCCTCGGATCCTACGTTTGAAGAAATCCGGCAATATGAGATTGGCAGTCTTTCACTATCATCTGTGAAAGAGCTTCTAATTCGCCTCTTCCCTGAATAATCTAAGAGCTTGTTTAAAAATAAAAGTGAAATTTGGGGCGGCTCACTTTTATTTTTAAACAAGCTCTTAATTTCTGAATTCCGGAATTTAGGGCGTAAAAATTGACCGATGTTATGCCATGTTATCGAAATGAGAGATTTTTACAAATCTTAAATTCTTAAACAGTTGATAATTATGGATATATGATGTGCTAAAAAGTAGCAATGAAAGATTTTTATTTTGGATGTTATAATTCAATTCGCTATCTTTGCAGGATGTATATTCGGTTTTGGCAAGAGAGATGCTGAAGTTCATAAGTTTAATTGCACGGTGCGCAGTTTATAAGTTTGACTGATGGATGTGAAATGGAAACGCCGATGGCGGAAAGCCGGGAAGTGGGCGGAGAACGTGTTGTTCGTCGCCAGCATCGGCTTTTTTCTGTTTGTCATCTGGCATCTGTTTCTTTTCGCATCTTTCAACATCCCTTCCGAGTCGATGCTGCCAACACTTCAGCCCGGCGACAAGATATTGGTTGACAAGGTGACCACAGGTGCGCGTCTGTTCGACATCTTCGAGGCTGCGTCGGGGAAGGATGTAAAGATTCGCCGTATGCCGCGTTTCAGGAAATTCAAGCGAGGCGACATACTGGTATTCAATTTTCCCTTTCGCGAAGGATGGCGCAAAATAGACATGGATTACAGGGTGTATTACGCCAAAAGATGCGTGGGAGCACCGGGTGACACGCTTGAAATCAAAGATTTCGACTATTACATAAACGGTATTCCTTCGGACGGGGGCGGAGACCGCCGTCTGGCAAGGGCTGTGTATGCCCCTGATTCCGTCAGTCGAGATTCATTGCCGGGATTCAGGGCTTTCCGGAAAGATTCCGTGACGCATTGGACAATCCGCGATCTCGGACCGCTTTACATTCCCCGCAAGGGGGAGGAGATAAGTCTGACTCCTGCCAACTATCTCCCTTACAGGAAGGCGGTGGAGTGGGAAACAAAAAATAAGCTTAAGGACAATGACGGGGTGCTGACACTTGGCGGGAAACCGGTGAGTAGCTACCGCTTTAAGGAAAACTATTATTTCATGGCGGGAGACAATTCGGGAGATTCCCAGGATTCACGTTACTGGGGTTTTGTGCCCGAACCCTTCATTGTCGGACGAGCACTGTTGGTATGGTGGTCAGAGCGTGATGAAGTCGTAAACAAGGAAAGGGTGATGAAATGGCTCAACTGACGATTGTTTTCGGATTGGTGGAATGTGTGTTCGGGTGGCTGCAGCTTCTGGGATTTGCGGCTTCCGGCAATTCCATGTATCCTGCGACAGGCACATTCTACAACCCCGGTCCCTACTGCGGCTTCCTTGCCGTCATAACCCCTGTCGCGCTTCATGCGGTGCTGCGCGACAGGCACAGAGCGGCGGTCTGGTTGTCGGGAACCTACCTGTTTCTTGCCATCGGACTGATGCCGGCGTTGATGGGCAGGACAGGATGGATTGCAGCTCTGCTCGGTTGCGCGGTGGTGGCTGCCGGACGTTACGTCTCTGCCGGCAGGTCGTTTGAAAAAGGAAGACTCCGGGTGTATGCCGTTTCTGTGATTGTGCTGACAACAGCGTTTCTTGCGTTGCTATATTTTCTCAAGCCCGACTCCGCGCAGGGACGCGTGCTGATGTGGATGGTGGCATTCAAGGCTATGTTCGCCCACCCGTTGGGTGTCGGCTGGGACAGGGTTGCCGGCGCTTTCGGACAGGCTCAGGAAGATTATTTCGCCCAGCATCCTGATTCCGGGTTCATCTCTGTTGCCGGCGCGCCGGAATATGTTTTCAACGAATTTCTGCAGGTCGGTATCGCATTCGGCATCGCGGGCTTCATAGCATTTGTCGCTGTTGTCACAGCCGGAGCAGTGGCGGCGTGGAGATCACGCTGTCATGGTCTTTGCGGAGCAGCGGTGGCTTTCGCCGCAGTGTGTTTCTCCTCGTATCCCCTCCAGTTTGCCGAGTTCTATCTGCTGGTTTTTCTTCTCGGAGGAGCGATAATATTTCATCGGCGTAATTATCCACTGTGGCTCAGAGCCGGAGCGTGTGTTGTGGCTGGTTGTATTTTGTCGGTTCCCGCATATGGAATAATGGAACGGAAAAGACAGATACGTGAATGGGACAGGATTGGCAACACAATACGCTACCGCCTGTCTGACAGCATGAAGGAAGAATGCGATTCATTGGTGCGGGAGATGGAATGGAGTGCCCGCTGTCTTTTCGACTATGGGAAAGCATTGCGTGGAAACGGAGATTATGAAAAGTCAAACGAGGTGCTGGGGATGGGGGTTAAGGTCAGCAGCGATCCGATGTTTCTCAACCTTATAGGACGCAATCATGAGGACATGGGTGAGACAGCCAGGGCTGAGGAGCATTATACACGATCGAAGCATAGATTGCCTAACCGCCTTTATCCCTATTATCTCCTTGCCATGCTCTACGCCAAAGAGCACGATGTCTCATCCGGCAAGTTCCGGAAGGCATACGAGGAGGCGATGGGGCTTCCTGTGAAAGTGGAATCACCCGCGACAAGGGAGATGAGGGAAGAACTTAAAAAGGTGAGAGGTGAGAAGTAATGATTGATATGAACGGAATAATCATAAAGACAATAACAACGGCGGCTGTTGTCTTGACAATGGTCGGGGGAGGGTGTTCTTCCGATAAAAGCAAGGGAGAAGACACTGTGTCTGCTAAAAAGACGGCAAAGCTTTCTTCTTCTTCTTCTTCTTCGGAGGGAGGCATGCCGGTTGTGAAGACAATGAAGCTCACGGAGCGAGAGATAACCCATGATATGGTGAGCAACGGCAAGATAACGGCGAGGGAAACGGCAGACTTGTATTTCCGCTCATCCGAGCCTGTGAGCGAGTTGTGGGTGCGGGAGGGTCAGCGGGTGAAGCGGGGTCAGAAGCTTGCCCGTCTTGATCTTTTCAAACTCGAGTCGGAACGTGCCAGACTTTTGTCGGAGCGGGAGAAATCCATTCTCGACATGCAGGATGTGCTTATAGGCCAGGGTTACGATCCGGCAGACAAGGCTTCCGTGCCGGAAGAGGTGTTGCGGCTGGCGCGTGTCAGAAGCGGTCTCGACGGCATAGAGACATCGATAGCCCTGAATAAGAAAGAAATTGAACAATCCACATTGACCGCTCCCTTTGACGGCGTTGTTGCTGATCTCAAAGTCAAACGCTTCTGCATAGCCCCGACCTCAGAACCCGCCTGTCGAATTATAAACGACGGCGGCATGCAGGTGGAGTTCACGGTGTTGGAAAGTGAATTGCCGCTCTTGCATATCGGTGACGGTGTTGAAGTCTCACCCTTCGCGGGTGGTAATTCCTGTCGCGGGAAGGTTACAGAAATAAACCCCAAGGTCGATGAGAAAGGTCTTGTGAAGGCAAGGGCTTCGCTGGGTTCCTGCGGAGGAATGATCGACGGCATGAATGCCCGGGTGCGCGTCAGCAAGAACCTTGGCAAGCGGTTGGTTGTGCCAAAGAGCGCTGTGGTGCTCCGTTCCGGCAGGGAAGTTGTCTTCACACTGGAAGAGGGCAAAGCGATGTGGAACTATGTCACCACGGGCATTGAGAATCTCGACAGCCGAGAGATTCTCGAAGGGTTGACAGCCGGTCATACAGTGATTACCGACGGCAACGAAAACCTCGCCCACCAAACTCCGGTAATCCAACATTAAACGCTGCCATTGATTTGATACGGTTTCTGTTACAGCGGCGCATTGCCGTGCTGATGAGTTTTCTGGCACTCGTGATCTTAGGGTGTGTTACGTTCGTGACGCTTCCGGTGTCGCTCTTGCCTGATGTCGATGTTCCCCGGATCGCGGTCAGGGCGGACGGCGCATCTCTGGATGCCCGCGAACTTGAGAACATGGTTGTCGCTCCACTCCGGCGCGAACTGATGCAGGTCGGGGGATTGTCGGATATCCGGAGCGAAACGCGCGACGGATATGGCATCATCCGACTCACGATGGATTATGGCGTTGACACGGATCTCGCCTTTATCGAGGTTAACGAGAAAATAGACGCTGCCATGAATTCGCTTCCACGGGATATCAGCCGTCCGAAGGCTGTTAAAGCATCCGTGGCGGATATTCCCGTGACTTATCTCCAGCTTACCGCCGCCTCCGGACCCACTCCCGGATTCTATGATGTCGCCGACAATATCGTCAGACGCCGTCTCGAACAACTGCCCGAAGTGGCGCTGGTGGATATATCCGGAGTGCCGGGGAAAGAATTGCGCGTAACTCCCGATTATGACCGCATGCACTCTGCCGGAATAACCTTGGCAGACGTTGAGAAAGCCCTTAAGGACAACAATGCCGAGCCGGGAAGCATGACGGTCCGCGATGGTTATTATGAATACAGTATCCACATATCCGGAAAACTGCGCACATCGGAAGATGTGGAGAATGTGCCTCTGATGAAGAACGGGCGAATGCACCGCCTGGGTGATTTCTGTGAAGTGGAGCTCGCTGAATGTCAGGCGCAGGGGTATTCTCTTTTCAACGGTCACCGCGCCGTGACGATGGCGGTGATCAAGAATGAGGCGTCGGGCATGGCAGACCTTGACAAAGCGATTTACAACACCATAGAATATTTCTCCTCCCAATATCCCGACATCTCGATAACCAAGACCCGCAGCCAGACGGAACTTCTCGATTTCACGATAAGCAACTTGCGTCAGAACCTGATCTTGGGTCTTGTGCTTGTCTTTCTTGTGTGCGCTCTTTTCATGCGCAACTGGAGGATGCCGGTGGTTATCGGATTCACTGTCGTGGTTGCCGTGATCATAACATTCCTTCTTTTCTATCTCTTCCATATTTCGATCAATATAATATCATTGGCAGGACTCATACTTGCCGTGGGTATGATGATCGACAATTCCGTCATCGTGGCGGAGAATATCATGCAGTATCGCAAGCGGGGCTATTCGCTTGAAGACAGCTGTGTTGCGGGCACGACGGAGATGATCACGCCGATGCTGAGTTCATCGCTCACCACTGTTGCCGTCTTTCTGCCTCTCGTGTTCATGAGCGGCATTGCCGGAGCAATATTTGCAGATCAGGCATTCTCGATCACCGCCGGGCTGTTCTCTTCCTATGCAACGGGCATCACATTGCTGCCAGTGCTTGTCTCTATCGTGGAGAAAGGGAGAAAAAAAGACATTTCGCAAACAGAGGCAGACTTCGTGGAGGAGAGAGGATCCGGATGGTATGACAAAGGGATTGATTTTATATTTTCCCACAAATCGGCTACGATATTGTTTGTCATTCTCGTCATAGCGTCTTTGTTTCCGCTTGCAAAAGCTCTCGACGTGGAGCGTCTGCCCCGCATTGACAGTACGGAAACAATACTCTCGGTAAACTGGAATGAGAACATAAACGTAGACGAAAACCGCGTGCGCTCCGAGAAGGTTGCCGGGGCGATTGACAATGAGGAGTGGGCGGCATTTGTGGGGCGACAGGATTTCATGCTCGGCGACAATTCTGAAAAGGGGGCGTCGGAAACCGAGTTTTATTTCCGGGTGTCGGACTCCGACAAATTGCAGGCATTCAAGGATTCCCTGACATCTTTCCTGCGGCGAGAATATCCGGCAGCCGTGTGTGGGTTCAGTGTACCGTCGAATCCGTTCGAGCAGGTGTTTTCTTCCGGGGAAGCGCCGTTGGAGGCACGTTTTATGACCGGATATGCGGGGGGATCGGTGGAAAAGGCGGCACGCCTGTGCAGAGCGGTGGAAGGCGCCACGGGATTGCATGTGAAGGATATTCCGCGACAAGAGGTGACAGATATCCGCATGGATCCTGAACGTATGCTTCTCTATGGAGTCAGCGCTTCTGATGTGCGCAACACAATAGACGTGGCTTTTAAAGGTTCGCAGACCACTATACTCCGGTCATATCAGGATTATATACCGGTAAGAATTTCCGACAGAGGGATAACTCCCGATGAATTGCTTGCAACGGAGCTGGTGTCTTCGTCTGCAGGAAAGGATGGCAGCCGGTCCGGCATTCCACTGTCCGCCCTTGCCCACGCGGTTAAGCGGGATGTGCCGGGGGTTATCAACGCCTCCGGCGCGGGTGAGTATCTCCCTGTGGAACTTAATGTGGAAGCCGGAGAAACTGATGCTGTGATCGAGAAGTTGAAAGAGGTCGCGATGGCAGAGGAGATGGCGGATGTGGCGTTCACCGGTTCGATCTTCTCCAACCGGAAGATGATGAAAGAGCTGACAGTAATCCTGCTTGTGTCGCTGCTGATGATGTATTTCATTCTTTGTGCCCAGTTCGAAAGTTTTGTGCAGCCTCTCATAGTGCTTCTGGAGATTCCGGTCGATGTGTCGTTTGCATTGCTGACCCTTCTTGTCTGCGGAGAGACACTGAATCTGATGTCGGCGATCGGAATAATCGTAACATGTGGAATCGTGGTCAATGATTCAATTCTTAAACTCGATTCCATCAATGAATTGCGCAGGCAGGGAATGCCGCTTGCCGAGGCTGTCCATACGGCGGGCAAGCGACGCCTCAAACCGATATTGATGACTTCGCTGACCACAATCTTTGCGATGCTCCCTGTGCTTTTCACATCTGACATGGGATCTGAGCTGCAGCGTCCTCTCGCCGTTGCCATGATCGGCTCGATGGCGGTGGGAACGCTGGTCAGCATTTTTGTGATACCGCTTGTCTATTATCTTATTTACAACCCGCGCCATTTGAAAAAAGGGGGGAACAAAGAGTAATAATTGAAAACATGAACATAGAAAGACTGATAATCGCGATAGCGTTGTTTGCAGGAAGTGTGGCTGCCTCGGGAGCAGGGAGGATGGTTCTCTCGCTCGGAGACGCCGTGCGTCTTGCCAACGACAGCTCCCTTAATGCATTCCGCAATCGTAATCTTTATGCCTCCGGCTATTGGGAATGGCGCACGTTCAAGGCAAACCGGCTTCCCGGCATGTCGCTCGAACTGACCCCTGCCCAATATTACCGCTACATCACAACGCGCTATGATTCGCAGCAGGATGTCGATGTGTTCCGCAGTCAGCAGATGTACACAGCCTCAGCCGGGCTGACTGTTACGCAGAATGTGGATTTCCTCGGCGGCTCCCTCTATCTTGAAAGCGATCTTGAATATATGCGCAATTTCGGGGCGATGAAGGGTAATCAGTTTTCATCAGTGCCTGTCAGACTCGGTTATCGCCAGAATCTTATCGGATACAATGCGTTCCGCTGGGAGAAGCGTATAGAACCGATGAAATATGAGAAAGTGAAAAGGGAATTTGTCTACAACATGGAGACAGTGTCGGAGGAGACTGTAAGTCATTTCTTCGCTCTCGCCTTGGCGCAGACGGAATTCCGGCTGGCAAAAGAGAATCTTGCCGCCAGCGACACGCTGCTGATAATCGGGGAACGTCGTTTCAGCATTGCTGCCATATCCCAGACCGATCTTCTGACGCTGCGACTCGACAAAGTGAATGCCGAGAACGCTCTGGAGAATGCCAGAATCGAAATAGAGAGGGCGCGCCTTTCTCTTGCCACTTATCTCGGACTTGATTCAGACACCGAGATAGAGGTGGTGCTGCCCGGCAAACCTGCGGCAATAAATATTCAGGAAGAGCGTGCTCTGGTGTATGCCAGGGAGAATAGCCCGGCAATAATGTCTAAACGGCAGACCGTGCTTGAAGCGCAGAGAGATGTGAACAAAACCAGGGTTGAATCGATGTTTAATCTCAGCCTCAACGCCTCTGTGGGTTTCAATCAGGTTGCGCGCACCTTCGGCGAGGCTTACAGTCACCCTCTTCGGCAGGATCTGGTGTCGCTGTCGTTATCGATCCCTTTGGTCGACTGGGGAGTGAGAAAAGGGAAATACAACATCGCCAGGAATAATCTGAATGTCGCGCAGATCGCCGCCCGACAAGAGGAGCTTTCGATGGAGCAGGATGTGGTCATAACCATACGCGATTTCAACAGCCGGCAGCGTCTCGTGGGCAGTGCCGCCGAGGCTCTTGACCTTGCCGACAGGGCGTATGCCCAGACGCTTCAGCGGTTTATCATCGGGAAAGCCGACATCAACACCCTTACGCTTTCCCACAGCCGCCAGCAGGAGGCAAGCAAGAATTATATCACTTCCCTGCAGAATTACTGGCTGAGCTATTATAAGATACGTAAGCTGACATTGTTTGATTTTGAACTCGGAGTGCCTATACCGACGGATTTTGACCGGACGCTGGGAGTGAAATGACGAGACATTGGAAATGAGAAAAAAAAGAGGGATATCATCGTTTTCAGTCATTGTCGTGTTTCTGGCGATGGCTATGCTGGGGTGCGTGCTGATGCCGTTGCTTCCGGTAAAGCTTGTGCCCTCGGAAACCCTTCCCTCAGTAAATGTGAGTTATTCTTTCCCCGGTGCGTCCGCACGCACTGTGGAGGCAGAGCTCACGGCTCCCTTGGAGGCAATGCTTGCCAGAGTGTCGGGCGTGAAGCATATCGCTTCACGGTCAAAAAAGAACGGAGGACGGGTCACGCTTGAGTTTGACCGACACGCGGATATGGAGAAAGCTCGCTTCGAGACGGCAGTGATTGTAAGGGAAGCGCGCACTTCATTGCCCCCGGGGGTGAGCTACCCCCGTGTTGCCGTGAAGCAACTTGACGCCGAGGCTGCGCGTCCTTTCATGAGTTATACTGTCAACGCCCCCCTTTCTCCACACCGGATCATGAATTTTGCCGAGGAGAGCATTCGTCCTGTCCTGATAGCGCTTAAGGGTGTTGACAACGTGGAACTTTCCGGGGCAATGCCTATGGAGTGGCGGGTGGATTATTCACCCGAAAAACTTTCGACGCTCGGCTTGTCGCCTGATGATCTGTCGAATGCCATATCCGAAAGGGAGAATGCGGGTTGCGATACGCTTGATGCGGCAAAAGTGTTTCTGACCGCACGCGACGGGCACATCGTCGCGTTGTCGGACGTGGCGCGTGTGTCTCGTCGGGAAGCCGAACCGACAGGATATTTCCGCATTAACGGTCTTAATTCAATCTATCTCAACATAACGGCTGCAGAAGATGCCAACCAGATAGAACTGAGCAAGAGGGTCAGGGGAGTTCTGGACGGGATCACACTCCCTGATGGTTTTATGATGGATCTGAGCCATGACGCATCGGAATCAATAGCCGAGGAGATGGACAAGATATATTTCCGCACCGCCCTGACGATATTGTTGTTGTTGGTTTTCGTGGCTGTGATAACGGCGAATCTCCGTTATCTGCTCATCATCGCCATCAGTCTTGCGGTCAATATGGCTATCGCCTTTCTTGCCTATTATTTCCTGCGGGTGGAGATACAGCTTTATTCGCTTGCCGGAATAACGATATCGCTGAACCTCGTGATCGACAATCTTATAGTGATGACAGAGCATGTGTCGAGACATCGCACGCTGCGGGCGTTCTCAGCTGTGCTCGCCGCAACGCTTACCACAGTCGGTGCTCTGACTGTTGTGTTCTTCCTCGATGAGAAGACACTCCTTTCGTTGAAAGACTTTACGGTTGTGGTTATTGTCAATCTCGGGGTGTCTCTTGCCGTTGCGCTGTTTCTCGTGCCCGCTCTTGTGGAGAGGATGGGACTGGTGCTCAGGAAATCAAATAAGCGGAAACGACGTCTGGTTGTCAGGATTTATAGGATATATGGCAGGATACTGACCGTTCTCTGCCGCTTCAGGTGGATCGTGTTCATTATCTTTGCCGCGGCATTCGGATGGTCGGTCCATGTGTTTGTCACCAAAGTGTATGAAGGAGGATATTTTGACAATAATGACCGCGAGCCTGTTCTTGAGATCGCGGCAAGTCTACCCAATGGAGCCACATTGTCGCAGATGAATGTCCTGATTTCGAAGATGGAGGCATTCCTGAGCGGTCAGGAGGGGATACGCCAGTTCCAGACATATGTGTCGGGACCGCGCAGGGCATCGGTTTCCATATATTTCAAACCGGAATATCAGCGGGAATATCCTTACAGACTCAAGTCTGATGTGGTGTCGAAAGCCTTGACTCTGGGAGGCGGAAGCTGGAGCGTATACGGTCTTGAAGACCAGGGGTTCAATAATGATGTCAGGGAGGGAGCCGGAAGTTACAGGATTAAGATGCGGGGATATAATTATGATGAGCTGTCGGCAAGGGCACGCGAACTTGCCGACACATTGCTGAATCTCAGACGCATCAAGGAAGTGACGATAAACTCTGAATTCTCTTATTATAAAGAGGATTATACGGAATTTTATCTTGACATAGACCGCGTGAGACTTGCAAAAGACAGTCTGACGGTGTCGGATCTGTTTCGCGCCGTCAGACATGAGACAGGACGAAACCTCGGCGCCGGATTCGTTGCAGGACATAACGGCGCGGAATACATACGTCTAAACTCTATGGAAAATGACCGCGATGTGTGGGGATTCATGAACCATCCCATGCGTGCGGGCGGCAGGGAAATAAAACTTTCCGATTATGCCACCATTGAGAAGAGACAGGCGCCCCCTGATGTGGTGAAGAAAGATCAGGAATACATTCTGTGTCTGCAATATGAATATATCGGCTCAAGCAAAGCCGGGGAAAGGGTTCTTGACAAAATACTTGCCGCTTATGTGCCCACACTGCCCTTAGGATATCATGCCGAAAAGGAAGAATACAAATGGAATCATGAGATAAGCGGGGAGAAGTATTGGCTTCTGGCTCTGGTAGCGGTAATCATATTCTTTATATCATCAATCCTGTTTAATTCATTGCGACAGCCACTTGCCGTGATTCTCATCATCCCCGTGTCATTCATAGGGGTGTTCCTCACCTTCTATCTGTTTTCACTTAAATTTGACAAGGGTGGTTTCGCGGCAATGATTCTTCTTTGCGGCATTACAGTCAACGCCGCCATCTACATCATCAACGAATATAACTCGATGCGGAAACGTCTTCCGGCAGGTGTAAGACCGGTAATACTATATATTCGTGCGTTCCGGCGCAAGATCACTGCAGTGTTGCTGACCGTGCTCTCCACGGTCTTGGGATTTATCCCCTTCCTCATAGGCGACACCATGGAAGGTTTCTGGTTTCCTCTTGCCGCCGGCACCATGGGCGGTCTCATCATGTCGCTCTCGGCAATCTTCCTCCTTCTCCCCCTGCTTCTCCTCCCGCGCTTTAAATTCCGATAGGTTTTTGATTTCGCGTTTACTAAAGATTTCGCGGATATAATGCTCTGCAGCTTCGGGATTGTCGGCTTTCAGACGTTTTTTAAGTCTGCTCTTGAGATTGTAAACAGCATCCAATGTGTTACGTTTCATCAACATGGCTATCATCTGAGGTGAGATATTCAGGTGTAGATATTTCGCCAGTTGATACTGATATGGATCTAAAGAAGGGAAAGCCTTATTGAACTTAGTTAACCACTCACTACATATAGAGTCCATGCATTTATTTAAAATGTCGATGTTCTCATCGTTTCTTATGGCTTCAAGAACCTCTCGCACATCGGTAGGCAACTTATTTATAATTTGTTTTGAGGTGAGATACTTGAAACCATTTTCATAGATGGCATCAAGGCTGAGGATGTAATTGATTGTGTTATCCTTGCTCTCGGAGCGGTTATTTCTGATTGTTTCCAATTCCCTTCCTAATTCTTTTAGGTTTGCCCTCAGGGATTCTGCCTCAGATTTATCCCGCTGATTCTTCAGGCGAAGGGTAATAATCAGCCCAATGGCAATTATGATTATCAATGCCAGTATTATAATAGAAGCAGTAGCTCTGAATTTTAGAGTCGTAGCCCTTTCCTGCGCATTCTCTGCATCTTTTGTAAGATATTCCTCAAGCAGACTTATAGCCTCGCTGTTGATTTGGTTGTCAATTTCGTTTTCAAGTTTTTCTCCATATTCAATCGCTTTGGATGCTGCCACCCTGTAGTTACCATGTTGTGCCAGTAATAGTGACTCCATGTATTTACAATACAAATTTTCCTGATGAGTAGATATTATTCTTTTTGCGGAATCCAAAGCTGCCTGTGATTTCGTTATCTCGCCATTTCTATAATAATTGTCAGAGAGTTTACACCAATTCAAAGACTTAAATTTATATCCATCGTTATATAATTCCATTTAGTAGATGACAAAAATTAAATTTATGCTGTTAAACACTTAATTTTCAGTCGATTAAATTTGCAAAAGTCCCTGAAAATTAGTAATTTAAAGGAAAAGTTTGGACGCTTTTT
>Ga0137306_101958_pt1 | contig 18825 bp, 16 predicted proteins | sample Inofroosms_March_FD_97187 | JGI IMG/M metagenome (GOLD analysis project Ga0137306, IMG submission 97187) | Mouse cecal microbial communities from Vienna, Austria - N-Acetylneuraminic and N-Acetylglucosamine D2O microcosms_March | ecosystem: Host-associated > Mammals > Digestive system > Large...
GCCAGAAGCGGGGTAAGCAGAATATAATTCGGAGAGCCAAAGAAGAAAAGAAGCCAAGGAAATGTAGTGGCTTCCGCAGCCGTTCGTATGGCCATTGTATCTTTTGCCAGGCCGAATATCAGGCGGCATGGTCTTTGCTCCCATGGAACAGGTCTGCTACCGGCGTAATTGCAATAATTGCATAGACAGAAAAAACGATGCCTTGCTTTTGGAGGCCGTAGAGCAGCAGTGGGATATTTAACAGGATTAAGAAGAAGGACAAGGAGAGATAGCTGGTTGTAACCTGCGAAAGCAGGATAGAAGTATTGGATGTCCCGCTGTCATATAATTGCACTGGGGCAATGAAGATGGTAACGCCAATGACATTGACAATACCCGCGGATAGCAGGCATAGGCAATTCAGCGGCGGATTCCATGAATTTGAGTGCATGAAGCATTTATGGGATGAAGTCAATCCATCTCAGATCTATATTATATTACTCCGGCGGTTAAATATCGTACCATCTTACTTGCCCAAATCTGGTGCGATATTTAACCGCCGGAGTAATAGCTTAGAAATAATGAAAAATACCATTGACAAATTTTCCCGTCTATGTTTTAATAGGAACATGCTCTGGAGTTAAAATAAAATAGAAAGAGAGGTAAAATCCATGATTAAATTAAGACATAAGAACAAAAATAATTTCAAAAACAACGATCATAGTTTTACCTCTGTGGCTGTCAAGAAGCAGCATTAGCCCAGTTTCCTTACCTATGTCCTTTTGCGCATTTTAAGCGAAATTGGAAAATGCTGTATTTGTATGCGTTTGATTTTTATTACATATGCCAAACAACCACCCCGCAGGTAACTGCGGGGTTTTTTATCTTATTAGGGAAGGAATTGTCACGCGAAAGCGTGAAAGTATCTTTCCTATATGGCAAAAAATGATGTGTGCATGCGTGCAAAAAGTAACATGTCGCTAAGGCGACTGCGCTCGGCGCGTCAAAGTATGTAAGCCCCCCATGAATAGAGGAAGTGGGGAATTGGGCTTGCCCGCTTTGTTCCTTGGAAATTGGCAGCCACAGAGGGAAGAAAGGAGAAGATTATATGAGGAAGATTATCACATACATCGGGCATTACTGGTATGCCTATGTATTTGCCATTTTCTGCATGGTAGCGGCAATCCTGCTCGACATGCTCTACCCGATGATTACAAAAAGAATTGTTGACGACGTAATTATTGGCGGCAATATGCAGCTGTTGGGCTTTCTGCTGGCCATGATTGTCATCATCGGCGTTGGCAGGAGTGTCGGCGGCTACTTGAAGGAATTTATTTTTGATACGGTCAGCGCCAAAATTGGAGCCAGGCTCCGCAAGGATTTGTTTGCCCACATCGAAGGCCTGTCGATGGAGTATTTTGACGACACCAATACAGGGGAGCTGATGGCAAGGGTCAAAGATGACGTGGATCTTGTCTGGAATGCCCTTGGCTATGTGGGGATGCTGATGATTGAGGTAGTCATCCATGTGTCAATTGTGCTGTACTGTATGTTTGCGCTGAACTGGAAGCTGGCATTCCTTCCTCTTGCGGCCATGGCGCTGATGGGCTTTACCGCTATTTTTATGGAGCGCAGGCTGGATAAAGTATATGAGGCGATCAGTGAGGAAAACGCCACGCTGACCACGATTGCGGAAGAGAACCTGGCAGGCGTCCGTACCGTCAAAGCCTTTGCCAGGGAGAAATTTGAGATTAAGAAATTCCTCTCCCATAACAAGCGGTACTACGACTTGAATATGCAGCAGTCCAGATTACTGGTGCGTTATTATCCGCTGTTCCAGTTTACCGGCAAGCTGCTCCCGGTAGGGATGGTGATTATAGGCGGGACGCAGGTGATCGATGGGGCAATGAGCCTGGGAAGCCTGGTGGCATTTTCGGAATACTGCCGGAATATCGTCTGGCCGATGGAAATGCTGGGCTGGCTGACGAATGACCTATCCTCCGCCATTGCCTCCTGCAAGAAAATCAATAAAATCTACCAGCAAAAGCCTTCCATCCAGGAGCCGGAGCATCCCGTCCTGCTGGAACCGGTGCGGGGCGAGGTGTCTTTTGACCATGTATCCTTTACCCGGGGCAGCCAGGAAATCCTGAAGGATATTTCCTTTACGCTCCCTGAAGGGAAAACGCTGGGCATTATGGGTGCGACCGGGGCTGGCAAGACCTCAATGGTAAATCTGATGATGCGTTTTTTTGACGCATCTTCTGGGAGCGTGCGCCTGGATGGCACAGATGTAAAAGAACTTTCCCTCAAGCAGCTCCGCGGCAGTATTGGTACGGTGATGCAGGATGTGTTCCTGTTCTCGGATACGATTTCTGAGAATATAAAAATGGGGCAGCGTGAAACTCTTGGCAGCCCCGTAATGGTACATGCCGCAGAAATTGCCCAGGCCAAAGGCTTTATTGAAGAAATGCCAGAGGCCTATGAGACGATTATCGGCGAACGGGGCGTCGGCCTTTCTGGCGGCCAGAAGCAGCGGATTAGCATTGCAAGGGCGATTGCAAAACAGAACCCAGTGCTGATCCTGGACGACTCTACATCCGCCCTGGATATGGAAACGGAATACGAAATCCAGAAATCCTTAGACAGCCTAAAGGCCACAAAAATTATTATTGCCCATCGGATTTCCGCTGTGCGCCGTGCCGATGAGATACTGTTCCTGGAAAGCGGCATGATTAAGGAACGCGGAACCCATGAAGCGCTGATGGCGCAGAAAGGATTATATTACGAGACTTACCTGGCGCAATATGGCGATGTGGCACAAACTTTACAGAATTTATAGAAGGGGGTGATTGTGTGGCAGTAAACTCTTTTCGCGAAGACGAAAAACTAGAAGGAATTGGCAAGAAGGAGACCCTGAAACGGCTTTTTGCCCATTTATTCCAATATAAAATCCAGGTAATCGGTGTGCTGGCCTGCATGCTGGTTACGGTTGTCATTTCCCTGATTAATCCATTGATTATTGAGGAAGCAATTGATGTGTACATTGCCCAGCAGGATATGAAAGGCCTGGCAAAGCTGGCTGTGCTGACCTTGGGCATTAACCTGGTCTTTATTGTGATGGTGAAGGTGCGCATGTATGTTATGGCACGGATTTCCAACCAGATTCTGCTGGATATCCGGCAGGAGCTGTATGAGCATATCCAGACGCTGTCTTTTTCTTTTTTTGACAGCCGTCCTACGGGGAAAATCCTGGCGCGCATTATCGGTGACGTAAATTCCCTGAAAAATGTGCTGACAAATGCGGTCACTACATTGATCCCTGATTTTATTACCATCTGCGGCGTTGTGGTGATTATGGTGATCAAGGATTGGAGGCTTGCCCTTGCATCCCTAAGCAGCATCCCATTGATGGCGGTTGCCATATGGTTTATCCAGAGGTTCTCCCATGTGCGCTGGCAGGTATTCCGCAAGAAGGGCTCGAACTTAAACGCCTATGTCCATGAAGGCATTGCTGGCATGAGCGTAGTGCAGAGTTTCCATGCGGAGGATGAGACGCAGGACATCTTCGCTGGGCTGGTCAAGGAACACGAACAGTCTTTTATTAGCGCTGTGCGCGTTGCCGACTTGTTTGGCGGAGCGATTGATTTCTGCTGGGGCATTGGCGCGATGATCCTTTACTGGGTGGGAATCCAGATGATTGGCGGGGAATACATCAGCATAGGTATGCTGGTGGCCTTTGGGACGTATATCAATATGTTCTGGAACCCGGTGATGAACCTGAGCAATTTTTATAACCAGGTAATTACAAACCTGACAGCGGCAGAGCGCATTTTTGAGATTCTGGATACAAAGCCAGACATTACGGATGGCGCGGATGTGGCGGAACTGCCAGAGATTGCGGGCAGGGTGGAGTTTGAGGGGGTATCCTTTACCTACGATGAAGGCACGCCTGCGGAGACAAAAGTGCTGGAAGAGGTCAGCTTCCAGGTACAGCCGGGGGAGACGATTGCGCTGGTTGGCCCCACCGGGGCGGGCAAGACAACGATTGTAAACTTGATTAGCCGTTTCTATGATGTGCAAAAGGGCAGGATCCTCATTGACGGCTATGACATCCAGAAAGTCTCCATGGAAAGCCTGCGCTGCCAGATGGGCGTGATGACCCAGGAAAATTTTATTTTCCAGGGAACCGTACGGGAAAATATCCTCTATGGGAAAATGGACGCCACAGAGGAAGAAATCATAGCTGCCGCCAAGGCTGTCAATGCCCATGGATTTATCATGAAGATGGAAAAAGGCTATGATACGATATTGAAAGAGCGTGGCGCCGGGCTGTCCATTGGGCAGAGGCAGCTGATCGCATTTGCTAGGACAATGGTGAGCATGCCTAAAATCCTTATCTTGGACGAGGCCACCTCCAGCATTGATACGCATACGGAACTTCTGGTGCAGAAGGGGATTGAGGCCTTGCTTAAGGGGCGCACCAGTTTTGTCATTGCCCACCGTCTGTCCACCATCCAGCGGGCGAACCGGATTTTCGTCATTGATAAGGGCGGGATTCTTGAGCAGGGAAGCCCGGCGGAGCTGATGGCCAAGAAGGGGCATTACTATAACCTGTATATGGCGCAGTTTAAAAATATAGAATAAGATTTAGGGGTATGATATGGTATGGAAAGTAGGGAGGCAGTCCTGCCCATTGGGCGGAGGCAGCATGGTATCCCTATAGAGAAAGGATGGGTAACATAAGATGGCAAATAGGAAAGAGCCTTATTTCGGGAAAAATGTATATCTTGCGCCAGGCGCAGTGGTGCGGGGCAATGTAACAATTGGCGACAACAGCAGCGTTTGGTTCCATGCGGTTGTCCGGGCAGAGAACAGCGATGCTGTGATTGGGAAAGATACCAATATTCAGGATAACTGCGTCCTCCATGTGGATGAGGACGCAGGCTTATCCATTGGGGATCGGGTTACCGTGGGGCATGGCGCCATTCTCCATGGATGCACAGTTAAGAGCGATACCTTGATTGGAATGGGCGCCATTATTTTGAACCATGCTGAAATCGGCAGCAACTGTATCATTGGGGCAGGAACCCTTGTCACCCAAAATACAGTGGTTCCGGATGGCTCCCTGGTAATTGGAAACCCAGGGAAGGTTGTGCGTTCTGTCACTGCTTCCGAGATGGAAAATATCCGGCAAAATGCCGCCCAATATGTAAAAGAGGCGGCAGATTATGCAGAGGGGCGAATGGATTAGGCTGTGAAAGGGATATCCTTATACAAGCCCTTTTTGCTGGATGTGTTCTAGCAGCCCTTTGCATCCGGCCATAATATCTTCATATGTTTTCTCAAAATCCCCTGTATACCAGGGATCAGCCACATCTCTTGGATGGTCTGTATAATCCAAGAGCAGGCTGATTTTTTTGTCTTTATCCTTGTTGCTGGAAATCCGAAGCATATTTTTGTAATTCCAGCGATCCATGCCTACAATGTAATCATACTCCTGATAATCCCTGCGTTCCATGCGCACGGCATATTTTCCGGCAGTGGAAATCCCTACCTGCGCCAATTTGTTCCGGGTGCCATAATGCACTGGGTTTCCGATTTCTTCCGTACTGGTGGCAGCGCTGGCAATGTAGAACTGATCAGCCAGGCCTTGCCGTTTCACCATGTCTTTCATTACAAATTCTGCCATCGGGCTTCTGCAAATGTTGCCGTGGCAGATGAATAGTATTTTAATCATGTCTTCTTTATCCTTTCATTCCTTCTTATTATTCCGCAAACAGCCGCTTTCAGGGGCTTTTCCGGTCTTTGCGCCTTTTCATTGTTTTTGCATAAATCTGCGTTATTTCCTATATTTCTTCCATCAAAAGGTGTAAATCTGGGTGCAAGCCTGTTCCGTTTGCACCCGCGGTTTTTACATCAATTTCCAGACACCCTGCGCATCTCCTCGCTTGCCTCATCAAATCCCAGATGGGTATATGTATTCAGCGTCACGCCAATATCGCTGTGCCCCATGATATATTGAAGGGTTTTTGGATTCATCCGCGCGGCTGCCATCTTGCTGCAGAACGTATGGCGGCACACATGGGGCGTTACTTTCGGCATCTGCACACGGTAAATCTTGTTGTATTTCTCGCAGATATGCTTGAAATATTTTTCCCAGTGCAACGCAACCATCGGCATCCCATTTTTATCCAGATAGAGGAATCCGGTATATCCGTCAATCATGGGTTCTGCCTTAGGCTTCTTCCTGTTCTTTATAATCTTCCTAAAACATTCTGCCACTTCCGGCGTCATGGGAACCTGGCGCACGCCGCTTTCCGTTTTCGGCTCCACAATTTGGTAACCGATTTCAGCATAACGCTGCAATTGATGGTCCACGTTAATCTTCCCATTTTCAAAGTCTATGTCCTTCCTGGTAAGCCCTACAAATTCAGAAATCCGGAGCCCCGTGTGGAACAGGATATAAATGCCATCGTAATACTTCCTGAAATGGGAATCTTCTTTTACAAATTTCAGGAATCTGCGTTCCTGTTCCCTGGTAAGCGCCTCCCTGATAACGCTGTCATTATAGATGACTGTCGCCAGCTCAAACCCGAACGGATTCTTGCGTATCAAATCATCATCCACCGCCATCTGGAACGCAGGCCTTAGAATCCCCCGGATTGTGCGGATGGTACTGAAACCACGCCCGTTCTTCTGGAGCTGTATGAGCCATTGCTTGGCATCTGATATTTTTACCCGGTTAATCCTTTCCTCGCCGAATTTTTCTTTCCGCAAAAGATTGAGGACAGTTTTATAACCCGCCTCGGTGGTTGGGCGCACGCCTGTTTTCAGCGAGACATATTTTTCTGCCAGCCCTGCTACGGTCAGCCCGCCTCCTTCCGGCACAATCTTATCAAAAATATCTGCCGCTATCTGTTTTTCTTTTTTGCGCAGGGACGGTTCCATCTTCCTTCCTGTCGGAATCCTGTCATTCTTATCCAGCCGCCAGGAATAAGCGTATTTGGTCTCCCCGAATAAATCTTTGTATTTGTAACGGTATTTCCCATCTGCCATCTGGATTTCCCCATTCCGCAATATTCTGCCCCGGCTGTCTCTTCTCTTTTCACTCAAGTTATCGAACTCCTTTCCTGTCAGGTTTTGACAAAAAGGCTTCGATACGGCATTTATATTTTACCATAGCAAAGCCCGTTTGTCATGAAAAAGGTACACATAATTTTTATTCGGCAGACGCCTTATGGTTATACAACAGTCGCCTTATCTATAAATTTTTCAAAAAGCTTGCGCTTGAACTGAATGCGGTTGCCGTTGCAAAGAAGGAAATCCGCATAAGGGTTTTCTTCTGCAATCTGGCGTAGTTTGCGCTGCCCGATACGGAAATATTTTGCTGCTTCCTCAATTGTCAAAGTATATTTTTCCCAGATCGGCACGGCTTCTGTCAGTTCTTGTTTCATTTTTTCTTCCATGATGTTTGTCCTCCTTGATTTCAAAAATCTTCCATAACGTCCATAATTTTCTTTAACTCTGATTTTTTAATCAGAAAAAACCTTTTAGATGTAAAATTTCCGATTTTATGGGTCGCCCGCTGCTGCTGGTTCTTCCCCTCTGTTTTAATCAGCAACAAATTTTCCTTCTTCAAAGGCGCATTCAAATCTCTGCCATTTTTGTACATCAATTCTTCTCCGAGATTTTTGCAGTAGTCGCGGTAAAGCTGCCAGAGTGTTTCCGGCAGAATGTAAAAATATTGTTCGTCCTCTGCCATTATCTTGGAAAACTCTCCCTGTTTCGCCATATCTTTCGCACCGCATACAATCACTTTTCCCAACTGTATGCCGTATTTTAACACCATAATGATAAGTGCCGCCGGGCTTTTTGTTTTTGATTCACGGTCATTTCGTATTATGACTTTTATAATTTCCTGCATATCCTCTTTCATATATCTTTGCGCCTCATCTTCTGTCAGAAATCTATTCGCACATACATAACTGTAGAAAATGCGTACCTCCGCCGACATAATTGCCAACGTATCAATAAAACGAGGCGTAGTGATTCCCGGAATTTTTTGCTTTCGAATCAGCTTTAGTTCCTCTCTCATTATATTTTGCGCCCACGCAACATTCCCTTGCAGAAAAACAATGAAGTCATAGAAAAACGTTGGAAAATTCAAAAGCGTGTCCTGATAATGCGTCAGTTTCTCCAAATCAACATCGCCCCTTTCAAATATGAGCCGGATAACCCGCGTATCTGAGGATTCTGACTCGGTCTGTAGCATTTCTCCTGTAATCAGGCAGCAGCCTTTGACAGGACTGTACGCCGATACGCCGTAAATTTTTGCAAAGGTTTCTGAGCGTTTGAACGGCTCCCGATCACCATACCCACGGATTAACGTTTCCGATTTCTTCCGCTGTTCTGCTGCCAGTCCCTTCGATGAAAACGGTACGAAATCGTCTACCATAAGCATTGCATCTCCGTAAAGAGACATTTTTTCCCTGATTGCCGCCAAAGTTGAATCTGAACGCAAATCCGGTAAGTAAGAAGGAGTGCGGTCAAACAGACGGGAGAACAAAAGTCCAGTTGCCGTTTTTTGTGAATTGGTGGATCCAATCAACGCCACCAAGAAATTAACCCCTTTCCCTGCGTCCTGAAATAATGATGTCATAACTGACACGCAGCTAAAATGTGTCAAAAACACTGAATTTTCCCGTTTCCCATTCCCACTGCATAATTCCCGCATTCCCAAAAATTCATCGAAGATTTCTCTCGTCCCGACTTTTTCTGGGCGGTATAGAAAGTGGTGCGGCACGTCTGCTTTGATATTTCCGCCTTTTTCACCGATGATTCCTTCTTTCGTAAGATACACAAGGCCCTTTCCTTTCAGTTTTGTCCAACCAGTGGTTTCGTAAAGATATGTTTTTTTATAATTTCCGGTTGAGATTAGAACATTAATGTATTTCCGAAATAATTGCCGGCATTCCTTTCCCGATTCAAGATACCCTCTGTCTTTCGTAATTTTAAGAAGTTCCGCATCAGACAGCAAACCTTTCACTGTTTTTTCTGTCTTGAATTTTAGTCCCATGCAGTGGATTTCAACCTTCCATGACGTGTCTTCACGGTCATTAATGATAAGATTCTGCTCATTGCAAATTTCTGTAACATGAGTTATTTCCTCCTTGATTTCAATCCAGAAGTTTCCTATTACAACCGTCGAAGACATTTCTTTAGACCGATACTTTAACTCTCCTTCCTCGTACCAGAAACCTCCCACTCTGAATTCTGGGGATGCTAGGGCAGTTACAACATTTTTCAGCATACATTTTGAGCCCATGTTGTCTATACTGCAATTTACTTTGCTAAACAGGTGACTTTTTTCTTTTGAGGGTTTCGTTTTCTCAATCTGCTCCGATTCTTCTTCTTGCCCTATTCCAGCTGATTCCAAATCCGCTTCTTGGGGATTCCCTTGCATGTGAACAAAAAGTTTTTCCTTAGGTTTTCTACCCTCTTTTTCTGAAATTTCCTTCATCTTTTCTTCTGTATGCACGTTGGCAAACAGCCGCTTCGCCTTATTGTCATTTTCGCTTACCTTTTCAAACAGCCGCTTCGCCTTATTGTCATTTTCGCTTACCTTTTCAAATAGCCGCTTTGCCTTCTTATCGTTCGTATCTGTTTTTTCCAATAATCTCACTTTCTCTGCCTCCTTTCACCATAACTTTAATCCATCTGAGCCAAGAATGCACAATAGAAATCGTTTGCCAAAATTGGCATATAAAAAACAGGCTTAATAGCCTGTTCTAAATAATAGCAATTGTATATTCTGATGAAGAACGTCAATCCACATTGAAAAATAATGGTTCCTCCTGTTTTCATGGTTGACGACTTTTTTCTCAAATTTATGGAATTCCCTCAAAAATTCCATGCGCATGGTGAATTCCTCTAATCTGTTCGTCTCTCTGCAAATGCCTCGCCGTATTTTCTCCCAAACATACATCTCTGTTTCGCTCATATTCAATGCTTCATTTAATTCCTCGTTTTCTAACGATTTAAAGAAAGATTTCATTCCCCGCCTATTTATCTCCTCAGGCATATCTACATATACAAAACATTCCCTATATATGGCTTTTAAAGCAACTGACCTTTCACAAAAGAAACAGCGTCCACGATATTCGGTAAACCATTTAAATAATTTTTTACATTCCCCATACTTTTTTTCAAACCTGTCTATCCTTTCATTATTTCCCTCACAAAATTTCTCCCTTATTTCCTGATTGGATAACAAATCCAAATTAAGACCTCTTACATCATATTTCTCATTGTATTTTTCATATTTTCCAGACATTAATTCTTTGTGCAGTGTATTTTTGATTTTTATAAAAATATCCTTTTCCTGCATAAAAATGTTCAGATGCAGATATATGCCATAATTCTGAACCAGGTTATAGTTGTCTTTCTCCGTATAATGATATGAGCTTATATCCTCTAATACGCTATCGAAAAATGGTTGCATATTCCATTTCCGTTTTTTCGCATTATAACTTTTCTGATATAACTGATATAATACCTCACTTATGCTCTCAGAAACTATTGAAAAATAATGATATGTATAAAACAAATCTGTATTTTTCTGATCTATGCGTTCTATTTCAGTTTTTGCTACATCAATACATAAATTCCACTTTTTTATCAAACAGGGGATAAAGAAATATAATTCCTCTTCGCGAGAACGTCTAATCCTTGTCTGCACTGGCTGTAAAACGTATTGGTAAAATCTCGCACAATCCTTCTTTTCACTATCCTCGCCCAAGTGCTTAGTAGCTTTCTTTTTCCCGTATCTTTCAGCAACTTCCATCAGGCTATCATAGATTTCTTCATATTTATATAGAAATTTTCCTTTTTTAATTTGTGCATTGATACTTTTCCAGTCAGTCTTTCCCAATCCTTGTTTTCCTCTATAAAGCGACACAGTATTTTCATTGTTAAAGTAAAAAAGTATTTCCAGCAAATCGCTTATTTCCTGTTCTGAGTATGCATCTAATCCCATACCCATAACTGATTTTACAAATCTCAAATTATTCCGCACTGTTTCTTTTATCTTTTCTTTTATGATTATCCCTTGCATCTCATCTTCAGAATAATTGCCGGTTCTGTTTTCTGATAAACGGATTCCGCTTTTTGCTTCTTCTTTCCATTCATTATATAAATCAGGGCAATTTCTTTCTAATTCTGCAAATATGTTTCCCCTTGCTTTTTTCATGCTTTCTTTTTCTTTCTCTGTAAATCCCATTATCCCAATATCCCTTTCTTGAATCTATATGTTTTATAGTATTAGTATAGCATATTCCAGTGGGTTTTTGGGATATTGGGATAATTTAGTCATCAAATTTTATACAGCCATTAGAGTTATTTTCTTTTTACAGTCATAATAATAGACATCCTCTGAAAGCCATTCCTCCCTGGCAACTGTGCTTTCGTTCACCTCTTTCACTATCTCTTTTAGATGCCCTGCGCTGACGGAAGGGTCATCTGGCAGGAGTATCAGGTCATGGACAGAGCTTGGCAGGATATAGAAATTTCCACCCGCCTGTTCTGCAAGCGCTTCCATTAAGTCCTGGCGCAGCATTCCAGCCGCCCCATAACCGCAGACCCCATTTGTAAGCACATACAGCTGCTTCGTTTCCTCTGGGAGCTCCGGCATTTCCTCGGCTGGCAGCCCTGCCATTCCGCACAGGAGCTCCGCTATTGGCTGGATATGATAAGGCTCACTTTCCATGTTCTCCATTGCAGCCTTGTAAAGCTCTTCTTCCGTGGCTCCCCATGCCTGTATCAAGCCGCTGTTTATGCGGATCCCCGCCTTAAGGCTCCCAGATAGCGTCAGCTGCATCCGGTACACTACGGCAAGGTTCAGGAACTTCCGGTGCGGGATTCCTTCCAGGCCTTCCCTGTTCCAGCCGTAATGCACAAGCTCCGCCCGGACTCTCCCCCTGGCAGCCGCCCAGGTCTTAGGCACGGCCCTGGCATCGACCGTTGGTTTCCTTTCCAGCATCCTTAGCCCACAGATGGCTGCTTCCTCCATGCTGCCGCTGCCACAGTAAGCCTTATATAATTCATCCAGGTGGAGGACGGGCGCGGCTGCGCGGCCTTTTTCCCGCACTTCCAGCCCTTCTTCCTTTATCCCATTGTTCCGTTCCAGGTTATGGAAAGTGATTTCTGTCCCTGCCCCAAGCCGTCCCTGCAGTTCCTTCCTGATTTCCTCTTTGAATTTTTCGTATTCCATCTTATGCCGCCTCCCTGTCCTTTGTCTTCCTTAACCCCTTCAGTGCCTTTGTGAAGATTTCCGGCGTCATCTGCCCCAGCTCCCCGATGCCGTACCGTTCCAGGACTGCCGCCATTGTGACCCCAGTACGTTCCATCTCTTTCTCAAGCGCTGCCATCTGCATTTCCGTAATGCCCGCCAAGGCTGGTTTTTCCTTCAGGCTATATACTATCTGCCCCCTGCCATTTACAATGGACAGGGCTGAGATTTCCCGGCGAGCGTTATAGGCGATTGCCTGCACGCGGAACCTGTCCTTTGTAAAGAAACGGCTGTCTTTCCTCTCTATTTTTACAAGCCCTGCCGGGATCCAGATAAAGGGGGCTGTATATAGCTCCCTGCCCACGCCCCAGTTGAAGCAGGCGCGCTTGAAGGAATCGGATGCCTGCCCCTTCTCTTTCTCCGAATAGCTTTCTGTCCCCACGTCCTGTTTTGCAACCCACTGCCCTTTGGCGCTGTCCCATGCCTCCACGGTGCAGTACAGCTTCCCGTCAATGCTCTGGTGCGTGCGCCTCCACCCGAAAGGCGTAAACGTCTCGTCTAAGATTCTCTGGTCTACCCTTGCGTCCTTAAACAGGAGGAGGCTTAAGCCTTTTTCATTGATTGTGGACACCCGGCATTCGATTTCGTCTGCCCGTAGGAGCCGGACTATGGGATACCCGGCATCCGGTTCCTGCATTGGCATTCCAGATATAGGCCTTTGGGGGCTGTCCACTTTTTTCCTCCCGCCCGCCTTTTTTGCAAGTTCTTCTTTTAATTCCTTATCTGCTGGCATTTCTTCTCCTTTCCTAATAAATAAGGGTCTGCAGCATAAGGGACATGCCAGACATGGGGGAACCACCTTTGCCCGGCGGCTCTATATCTTAGCTTCCCTTAAGTTGCCGCATACCCCCGCTCCGCTGGGGCAGGCCCTGGCATAAAGGGATCCTTTAGGTTTTTCCTAATGCGGCCGCCCCAGATATGCTGTACATCAATTTTTTGCTGTCTTTCTTCCCTATGCCGCCTTTACCATGAACCTCCTGCTCTGGATGGTCTTCTGGTACTGGGCGTAAATTTCTGGGCGTTCCTCCTTAAGCCTCTTCTCGTCCAGGCGGCTGCTGGCCACCGCCCTCCAAGATACCCGGTAGCTGCTGTTCTCAGCAAGCTCCGCCTCCCCAAGGTACATCTTTAATTCCTGCTCAATCTTCCGCTTCTCCGTTTCAAGCCTTGCTATTTCCCCAGCAAGCTGCTGCCTGCGCCCCAGCTTCGCGTCAAACCCGGCAAGGGGGACGGACTGTGCTTTCGATTTCCTGAAATATTCCGCAATCACGCTGTCCGCAAGCTTGGAGCCGTCCGGCTCTGGGAGCTGCCTCTTCAGGACGTTGTCCTCCCAGAAATCCTTCTCAATACGCCTTAAGTCTGCTATCATTTCCCCATCCCGTTCCAGCCTGTAGTATTTGAACTCCCTGCCGTAAACCAGCACGGCGATATACCAGGCATCCGCATTGCAGACGGACATGTAGTGATGGCACTGTACCTGGTAGGAAAGGGGGATTTTCCCGTCCTTCCATTTATCTGCCATGTATGGGCTTGCGGTCTTGCATTCCAGCCCGGCATTCTCCCCCACCACCATACGGTCAATGTCCGCAAGCATGAAAGGGTTTTCTTCATCATAATACATAAAGTTCGCACGGCGCACCTTCTTCCCAGTGGCTTCCATAAACCGCCTTGCCACGTATTCCTCAAATTCCCTGCCCTGGCGCATTGCCTCGTTATCAATATCTTCCACGCTTTCAGAGGTCTTGTCAAGGTACACTTCCATGGCCGTCCGGTAGGGGTTCAGCCCACAGACCGCCCCGGCATCCGAGCCACCCAGCCCCAGCTTCCGGTACCTGAGCCATTCCTCATGTGTCAATTCTTTTGTCGCTGTCAGTTTCTTCATTGGTTTATCCTGCCTTTCTATTTATTTTTCTTTATTATCATGCCCTTGCATCCTGCTTTATCAGGGTGCTTTTCCATATGCCCCTTAATATGCCGCCCATGGCGGATCATAGACTATGTTCCGCCATGCCTTCCTGTGCATCCAGCCTTTCCATGCTGCCCCTGTCATGCCACCCATAATCATTTACGCCGCGCTTACCATCTGGTACGCCTTATCAATCAGGGGGTTGCCCTCCACTGTCTTTGAGAAGAGGGTTTCCCTGTAATTCGCTGTCTTCCGCAAAGGCTGGGCATGGGTGGCAAAATCGGACACCGCATTGATGAAGCGGTACGCATTCTTCCCCACGTCCTTCAGGTCGGGAGCTTCAAAATAGCGCGCCTTCATATCCTCCCGGAGCCTCGCCATATTCCTTGCCTGCTGGGGCGTTGAGCCGTCCTCGGAGGGCAGGAGGATTTCTATGTAGTCCATGGCCTGCCTGTCGGTGAGTTTCTTCATGCGCAGGCGTTCAAACTCCTTCCCCAGGCTTTCCATGTATTTCCCTGCCAGGAACAGCGTATCCCCCGCCTCCTTCAGCCTGTCTTTAACATTCCCGGTATGCACCATTGACCAGGAACGTTTTGCCGTGGCAAGCGCAAGGTTTAAGGTATTGCTGCATACGACCCGGATTGGCGTAAGCGCAACCCTTACCGCCCCGGAACCGTCATGGGCGTTTGAGAATACCAGGTAGGGGCTTATCCTCTCCCCGGATATGATGTATTCGTGGGGCATGTGGGCTAAGAGCCATACCTTCCTGCCGCCCATAAGGGAGCCTGCCGTCTCATAGCGGACACCCTCACCTAAGAGGCTGTCCGTAAATGCGAACGCCTCATCATTCTGGATAATCTTATAACGGTCTGTCACCACGCCCAGCACCCTGCGGTCTGAGTCCCGGACGTTTGCCTTGAAGCCTTCAATCTTTTCCTCATTTTCTGTGTAGATTGGTTCCTGGAGAACTTTCCAGTCCAATCCTGCCAGGCGCAGGGCATCTTGGGATGTGGGGGAATTTGCGACTTTTGTCCCCAGCCCGTGCCATGGAGTTTCCCTTGTATAGAACATGGTTTCTACGTTTGCTGCCATAATTCTTTCTCCTTCCTGTTCTCTGTATCTGTTTTTTCTGTGTTGCCTGCTGTAGTTATTTTCCTGTATAACGGCCAGATTTTCCTGTCTGTGCAGCACGGCTATAAGCCTAAGCCACACAGACAGTATGCTTTCCCGGCTGTCCCTATCTTTCCCCCAGCCGTTCCATTCCTGTCAGTTTTCTTCCAAGACTTCCAGGATTTTAATGCCACAGCCAATAATTAATACTGCGATTTCTAAGCCTTTCATTGCGTCCGCCTCCTTCCCTTGTGATTTATTTATGGCTTCCTTCTTTTATTTATGGCTGTCCTTGTTTTTGGTTTCAGACATCCCTCCTTTCTGGGCATAAAAACAGCAGGAAGGTCTTACCCTCCTGCCTGCTTATGGATTGGTTCATTATTATAATATGTAATTGAATAATAGGACTTTTTCTAGCAATAAACATTCCCTAAAACATTTCTTCTTTAACAATACGCCATTATAACTTACGGCAGTTCCCTATGTACAGTCTCCCCTAAAATAAAATCAGCTAAGTATAGCCATGCCCTTTTTATTCCAAATTCTGCCCCATAACCATGCCGCCTTCCGCAGTGATTTCATTCTGTTTTTTATATGCTGCAATTATTTTATTGACATCATCATCTAATACTGTATAATTCTGTTCGAAACATCTACTTCTTATATACTCAAGTTTATCCTTTATATCCCTTCCCAGCCTCCCATCATCCACTGAAGACTCTACTGATTTTCTGCAATACAAGCCAGCTCCTGTAGAGGGATCTAGCAATATGGAAACTACTCTAGGCACCTCAATTTCAGCCTTGCCATCCTTATTAATCGGGATACTTACTACCTCCCAGGTTAGACATGCGTTATTTGAGCGATACTCTCTCATTTTCTTATCCATAAATTTTCTCCTTTATGAGAATTTCATCTCTTCGCCATGATACAAAGCTGAGTGGCAAAATTCTTAACTTTATTGTAATTATTTACTCCTCATTCCAAAAAAATACTTTAATATTACATATAAATTTTTTTAAACGCTTTTGAAAGTCTATACATCTATAATCTTTAAACTTAAATATTGTTCCTAATAATTCAATCGTTGCATCTATACCACTTTTAATATCATCCCCATATTTTTTTGCCATTTTTTGGGTTTCAAACCTATCCTTTTCGTTTTCAATACGATACGATAAATCTTGGATCCGAGAATAAGAGTCTACCATATACCAAATTCCCCATACTAACCTTTCACGTATAACACGCATTTTTGCCCAATCATCAATATCCATTTCATAGTCATTTAACAACGCTTCTATAAGAGAATCGCTTTCATCAACAAATTTATTTATCATATGCAAAATCTCACCTACTTTTTTAAATGCCATATCTAATGCTCCTATCCTAAACTTCTAAGAATATCTGCCTTCATAATGGTAGATAATTCACCATCATTATATGCGTTCATTGCCATCACCCTATTTGCATGAAATGTAATGCTCTTTTCAAACAGATTCCGTATCGTCCTGGCATTGCCAAAGCTGTCATCCTTTTTTGCCAGCATTTCCTTGATATATTGCGCTAACCGCTCTTTTCCATCTTTATCAATACGATAGGAACTATTGGCGCAGATGTACTCAAAGATTTCCATCAGCTCTTCACATGAATAATCCTCAAATAAAATATAACGGTTAAACCGTGATGCCAGCCCAGGGTTGGATTCAATAAACTTTTTCATCCGATCAGGATATCCCGCAACAATAACGACCAGGTTATCCCTGTAATCTTCCATCAGCTTTAATAACGTGTCAATGGCCTCCTGCCCATATTCATCATCTGACGCCAACGTATATGCTTCATCTATGAAAAGGACACCGCCTAATGCCTGTTTTACCATGTCTTCCGTTTTTATTGCGGTCTGACCTAAATAACCAGCTACCAGGCCTGCACGATTTGTTTCTATTATATGCCCTTTCGATAAATACCCCAATTCATACAAAATTTTTGAGATTAATCTGGCAACGGTTGTCTTTCCTGTTCCTGGATTTCCTGTATATACCATATGTAAGGAAATTGTAGGCATTTTAAGGCCTTTTTTCTTTCTGACCTGCTGCAGTTTCACAAAATTGATAAGGCTATTCAATTCCTTTTTTACATTCATCAAGCCAATCAACGAATTAAGCTCATTTATATATTTTTCCAAATCCTCTGAATGTATGTCGCTGTCATAGTTTCTTTCAAAATCCTTTACGGCCTGGTGCCCTTCAGACCATTCCCCGCTATACACCGTTTGCAGCGATTCATCATATAACGTCCCTTCCCCATGATACACCCCATTTGCCCACATCCCTTCATATTGTAACTTTCCTGTAGGATAATAAGATTTTCCATAGCCATTCGCTTTTCCGTTCTTGTAATTCCCTTCAAATTTAAGTATGCCATCCGGATAATACCGTTCTGTAAACTCGCCAAACATAATTCCATTCCCACTCTTTCCTTATATAAGTTGATATTTCCTAAAAATGTACAGCAATCAATCTATGGCAGGTCCAGGCATCATATAGATATTCCTAAACTAAATATGCTTAATTATATTATCTTTTGACTGGATGCCATTTTAGTATATTACTTATCCGCCCTTTCATGGTGCGGTTTTAATCTGAAAACAGTTTCTTTTATGCTTATATTTATTCTTTCCTTCCTTTTTCATATTGGAAAAGCACAGAGAGAAAGATAAAGGGCTTCTGCTCCTGGCAGACGCATTTGTCTGGCAATTGCATTATACTCCCTTGCTTTTAAAATATCTTCATCTGTCCTAATTCCTTTCAAACAGCAATAAGTTAATAAAGCCGATGCGTCATAAATGCCTTCTTTATAGGATTCTTCTAATAATTTGTATGCTTTGTCTTCATCTTTTTCCATGCCAATGCCATAAAGATAAATAAGAGCCATAATATATTTTGCCCTTGATAATCCAGCATCCAGGCATTTCTGAAAACACGCAATTGCCTGTTTTACATTTTTCTGAATTTGTGGTTCCCCAAACAGATTAAAATAACCTACATAATAAGCTGCCTCTATATGCCCTTCATCTGCTGCCTTAATAAAAAATCCCATTGCATCCCTTACATTTGTATTGCTGAAACTGTTTAAAAGCTCCACCCCTTTTCTAAACTCTTTTTCCCCATTCATATTAAGCATCCCACATTCCTCCTAATATTTTATCTGTTATTGTTACTTTTAGCTATATTTTATCACATTTTGTTGCTATTTGCCAGTGTAAAAATGTAACTTATAGATATATCTTTAATTAATGGAGGAACGGTATGGAAAACAATAGCATTGGCCATAGAATCAAAATATTGCGTAAGTCTAAAGGCATGACGCAGGAACAGCTGTCCGAAGCAATCAATGTCAGCCCGCATTATATTTACGAGATTGAGCGTGGCATAAAGCAGATGTCCCTTGAAACCTTTATGTCAGTCACACATGCCCTAAATAC